>PDWI01010756.1_pt1 | contig 10177 bp, 10 predicted proteins | sample 1430891 | NCBI WGS metagenome assembly PDWI01 (sample SAMN01162508, study PRJNA174530) | Oral metagenome, whole genome shotgun sequencing project. | biome: Marine environment; feature: Marine mammal; material: Swab sample of the gingival sulcus; isolation source: swab sample of gingival sulcus... | reverse complement strand
GAATATCAAACAAATATTTAAGTTTAGTGGCAACAGAGCTTATGTTAATAAAAAAGAACTACTCAAAGCCCTCACAATCTGTTTCCCTGAGGAATGGTAGTTTTCCCAATCTGCATCAAAGGCAACCAATTTCAACACGCAAAATAAATAATGCAAACACTGCAATTTATTTTATTTAAAATTCTTAAAAAAATAACTACATTTGCGAATACATAAATTTCACTCACAAAATAAAATTCTTATGAAATACAGAATAGAACACGACACAATGGGCGACGTAAAAGTACCCGCAGAAAAATATTGGGGTGCTCAAACTCAACGCTCCAAAGAAAACTTCAAAATAGGCAAACCTGCAAGTATGCCAAACGAAATAATCAAAGCCTTTGGATACCTCAAAAAAGCCGCCGCTCAGGCTAACTTTGAACTTGGTGTGCTTCCCGAAGACAAAAAAAATCTCATTCAAACCGTATGCGACGAAATTATCGAAGGTAAATTAGACGACCAATTCCCACTCGTAATTTGGCAAACAGGCTCCGGTACACAATCCAATATGAATGTAAATGAGGTGATTGCAAATCGTGCGCATGTGCTAAACGGCGGAAGTTTGGAAGACAAAACTCGCTTTATCCACCCCAACGACGACGTGAACAAATCGCAATCGTCAAACGACACATTCCCAACCGCAATGCACATAGCGGCATACAAAATGATTACCGAAAAAACCATTCCCGGCATCGAATTGCTTCGCAAAACCTTAGACGAAAAAGCCAAAGCATTCAAAGATGTTGTGAAAAACGGACGTACTCACTGGATGGATGCCACCCCCGTAACATTGGGTCAAGAGTTCTCGGGATATGTATCGCAACTTGATCACGGACTCAAAGCATTAAAAAACACATTGCCTCATATTCAAGAACTTGCATTGGGCGGAACTGCCGTAGGCACAGGCATCAACACCCCAAAAGGATATGCCGAACTTGTGGCTGCCAAAATAGCAGAATACACCGAATGTCCTTTCATAACTGCTCCCAACAAATTTGAAGCTCTATCGGCTCACGATGCTATCGTGGAAAGCTCGGGTGCATTGAAAACCTTGGCTGTGAGCATCATGAAATTCAGCAACGACATCAGAGTAATGGCATCAGGTCCTCGCGGAGGCATCGGCGAACTTATCATTCCTGCCAACGAACCCGGCTCTTCAATAATGCCCGGAAAAGTAAATCCAACCCAAGCCGAAGCCATCACAATGGTATGCGCTCAGGTGATAGGCAATGATACTGCCATAAACGTAGGCGGAATGCAAGGACACTTCCAACTCAATGTATTTAAGCCTGTTATGATTCACAACTTCTTAGAATCAGCCGAACTTTTGGGCGATGCTTGTGTTTCATTCAACAACAATTTGGCTGTGGGAATAGAGCCTAACACAAGAGTTATCAAAAATAATTTGGAAAACACACTTATGTTGGTTACCGCCCTCAACACCAAAATAGGATATGAGAAAGCTGCCAAAATAGCCAAAAAAGCTCATGCCGAAGACAAAACTTTGCGTGAAGCCGCATTGGAATTAGAATTTCTCACCAACGAGCAATTTGACGAGTGGGTAGACCCCTCGAAAATGATTGGCGGATTGGAATAACATAACAAATTGGGTGTAAAAACATTAGCGGAATTTTGTAAAAGTCTGTTATTGCTTTTACACCTTTTTTATACCTTTACTTTTTTTGCGAAAGCAGTTTCATAGTGTAACCAAAGCCCAAACCGCCAAGCGTGCAAAATACGGCAATTATTAATAGTCTTTGCCAAGTTATTTCATATTCAAAAAAATATGGGAATATAAGTGCATTGAGCAGAAACATAAAAACTCCAAACACTAATCCCACCGCCACCCAATGCGAATACATTTTGCGTTGTTCTTCATTAAATTTTATGTTTAGGTTCATAGGTTTAGGGGTTAAAAATTATATAAATTTTTTCAACTGTTGAATTGCCTCTATCTTCTCGTTAAGAATATCAAAGGTTAATTTTTTCGGCATATAAATAGGGCTGTCTACTCCCGATAAAACATTGTCAATGAATTTATTAAACTGCAAAACTCTAAACTCTTTATTAAAAATTGTAATAGTAAAATCAGATATATCTACGATGGCAATTTTCTGCTTTCGTTGTTTTGTCCAGATTGGCAGAGCAACCTTATCGCTTGTTGCATTCCAAATGACGGGAGCTCCACACCATTCGCTCAGTTTGATTTTGTTATTGCCATAAATCAAATAGCATTCACCACCGACAGGTGCTCCCATTGCAATTTCATAGAGGTTATGAAATTCAACCTTATATTTGCCATTAGGCGACAGCTTGTTTTTATCTGTATTTGAAAAATTCCAAGGGGTAGGTTTGGTCATAGTTTTTTCTCTTTCAGTTTGGTAAGCAACTGACTGTCTGTTATTTTCCCTGTCTTTAAATCAAGATAAATTTGTATGAGTTTTTTTGTCGGTTCAAATCCCTCAAACATATTGCTTCCTATTGCATTGGCAGTGCTGTTAAGTGTTTCTATATCAGGAAAAACAACGCCCATTATTGTCAAATTTTCTCTATCTATTTGAATGGCTTTATACATATAATTTCAACTTATTTTATAACTACGAAGATAATACTTTTTTATGTATTTTCATAATTTACAGCATACATAAAAAAACAAGGAAATGCTCATTGCACTTCCCTGTTATTTTATTGTTATTCAATCTATTATACGTAGTTTTCACCTCGTTTCATTTTAACATCATTTATGAAATTGCGAATTTGCTTTTCATTATCTCGCTTGCAGATTAGTATCAAATTATCGGATTCGGCAACAATGTAATTTTCCAAACCTTGGATTACTGCAAATTTATCATCCGAAAGATTTATTATTGTGTCGCGAGTGTCGTAGGTCAAGATGTTGTCGTGCGAAAGGACGTTATTCTCTTCATTTTTTTCGCTTATCTCAAACAGAGCGTCCCATGTGCCTAAATCAGACCAGCCAAAGTCGGCGGCGAGGACATACAGATTGTCAGCATGTTCCATTATGCCGTGGTCTATCGAGATGTTTTTGCATTCGCCGTAAGCATCTTTGATAAAGGCTTTTTCGGCTTCAAGATTTGTCAAAACGCTTGGGTCTTGCGGATTGAAAAGCGAGGCAATATCAGGTTGATATTTGTTAAATGCCTTTGTGATGCTTTCCAACGACCAAATAAATATCCCCGAGTTCCACAAAAATTCGCCACTTTCGATGAAAGTCATGGCAGTTGCACGGTCGGGCTTTTCGGTAAACGTTTTTATCTGCTTTATATCGCGGTCGGTTTCGGCAGACACCTTATTATTTACTTGAATGTAGCCGTAACCCGTTTCGGGTCTCGTGGGGTTGATGCCCAATGTCAGCAAGCCGTCGTTTGCTTTCACAAAATCCAGGCTTTTTTTCATTATTCTTACAAATTCATTCTCATCTAAAATTATATGGTCTGATGGTGCTGTGATGATTAAAGCATTAGGATTGGATGCCTTTATTTTCATATTTGCATAAGCAATACACGGTGCCGTGTTACGTCTCAAAGGCTCACTAAGTATTTGATTTTGGCTTATTTGTGGAAGTTGCTCTTGTACAATTTCAGCATATATTTCGTTTGTAACAATTATGATGTTTTCGGTGGGGCATATCTGCGAAAAACGTGCTACGGTTTGTTGCAACAATGTTTTTCCTACGCCGAGTATATCTAAAAACTGTTTTGGTTTCGGGGTTCTGCTAAGAGGCCAAAATCGACTTCCTATTCCGCCTGCCATTATGACACAGTAGTTGTTTGGGTTCATTATATATCTTTTTTAATTTATAAAATCAGTTTATTTATTAGGCAAATTTAAAAAATTATACCATAAGTCCAATCTTAGTTTTTTCAATTAAAAATTAAATAGACTAATATTCCTATTATCAATGCCGGGATGGTGGTAATGATGGTTGCGATGAGTGATGATTTTTTGTCTATTGCCAAAAGCGGGAACAGTGCGTCGCCGTCTTGTGAGATTGCGTTGGCGAGCAATGCGGCAAAGGGTATCATGCCTTTTGCGTATAGCGATACGAAGATTATTTGAGGACCACAACCGGGTATAAGTCCGATTATTGCTCCGATGAATACCGTTGCAATTCCTGTTGATGTCATTAAATCTTTTACCACTGCTTCGCCGCCGATGGCGTATACCGCAAGCTCATATATAAGGTAAGCCACAAATACCCAAGTGTTTACAAATGCGGTATCTTCGGCACTGTGGATTAATGTTTCTTTTAATGAAAATATTTTTTGCTCCTCTTCGATATAGCAATCGTTCTTGGCGATTTTTTTGTTCACCCACATATACAGCATCGAAAACAGTGTGCCTGTGATGCCGAATACCATTCCTATTTTCGGTATGAAAAATTGCGTATTTACGTCTACTTGAAAGAGCATCGCAACGCCGAGTATCAAACCGAAAACCACGAGTACCCAAAATATTTTATATGCGTATTTATGGGTAAACAGGTGGGCTAATCTTGACTCCGGTTTTTCTTGCCCTAAGTGGTGGAAAACAATATCCACAAAATCGCCCTCTTTGTGGGAAAGGTGCTTGGTTTTCGGGGCATGTATGCCTTGCTCGATTAATTCGCTTTCTAACTTGTCGTGATTTTTTTGTAGCGGTTTAACTTTTTGTTTAAGTTCCTGTCGACGAAGTATATATTTTTTGTTAATGTTTAATTTATCTACGATGTAGCCGGTTACTATGGCGACCGCCAAACTTATCACCGAAACTAATATGTATTCTATTGGGTGTGTTGAGATTAGGACGAATGCCGAATCGCCCATTGTGGCTATGAGGGTGGCTACCACCGTGCCGAAACTGATTGTGTTTTTAAGGTATAAGGGCATTACGAAAATCGCACCGCCACATCCGGGAGTAAGCCCGAGAAACGAGCCTAAGACGGGTTGCCACTTTTTGTTTTGCTCCAAGGAATCAACTAATTTGCCTTGCCTTTTGTAATTTATGTAGCCGAACAGCAGGAGGACTGCCCCCACAAAAACGCCTACTTGCAAAAATGCGTTTTCTGCCGTGCCAAACAGAATATTAAATATGTCGTTTATCAATGTGCTATGTATTTATTTATAAAACCCTGACAAGGAAGCATGCTTCCTTGCTTTCTTCTTTCAATGGGTTTATGAAAACAAAAGGCTGTCCCAAAAGACAGCCTTGTCATCAAACTATGAAATTATTTAAAAAGTTTTCCGTCCTCGTAAGTGTAGGTGATTGGTTTTCCTGTGGGGATTTCCAACTTCAACACTTCCTCTTCATTTAGATTATCGAGGAACATCACGATTGAACGAAGGCTGTTGCCGTGTGCCGAGATTAATATGTTTTGCCCGGCTTCCAATCGTTTTAAGATTTCGTCTTTAAAGAAAGGAATTGTTCTTTCGGCAGTGTCTTTGAGGCATTCGCCATTGGGCGGTGGTACGTCATAGCTTCTACGCCATTGATGCACTTGGTCTGCTCCGAATTTTTCGGCAGTTTCGGCTTTGTTAAGTCCTTGTAATTCACCATAGTATCTTTCGTTAAGATGCCAGTTGCGTATTACCGGAATTTTGTCTTCATCCATTGTAGGATTGTATATTTTGCCCCATTCGCCCATTTTGCCTTCTTCGTGAAGTACGATTGGAGTTTTGGTGCTTTTGTTGTAAGCCATTATAATCATGGCGGTTTCCAATGCTCTTACTTGTACTGATGTATATATTGTATCGAAGTTGATGTCTGCGAGTTCTTTTCCTGCTTGCTGGGCTTCTTCAATGCCCTTTGCTGTTAAAGGTACGTCTACCCAACCTGTAAATACGTTTTTCAAGTTCCAAAGAGATTGTCCGTGTCTTACTAAAACTAATTTTCCCATTGTGTGTGTTTTATTGTTTACTTTTTTACGATAGCAAAGGTATGTATTTTTTATTAGGTAATCAAAGTAAATGTATTGAGTTTTTTGTTATCGTTTTATAATTTTTTTGAAAATGGTGTTGTTTTGCGATTTGATTTTCATCAGATACAAACCTGCCGGGAGGTTTTGCAAATCAACATTATTGCCGTTGGTTGTGCTTCCGTTCAAAATTACTTTGCCCGAGTTGTCGGTGATTTGATAATCAAAAGCATTGTTGGTTTTGAAGAAAACTTTGCCTCTGGTGGGATTTGGATATATCGATATTTCTTGTGCGATATTTTCGTTGATGCCCATTGTCTGTTTTTTCGAGAAGCTGTAAGGTTCATTTTTGCCGTTGATGGGATTTGTGATTTTTTTGTCGCCTTTTTCGGCTGAAATGTAATATTTAATTTCGCTTACGTTTTCATCAAGATTTAGGGTGGCTACATATTGGCTTTCGGAATATGCTTGAGCCATTGGCATTGATGTCCAATCATCGTCATTGACTTTGTAATTTAAGGTTACGGTTTTATCCTCTTTGTCGGTTTCCTCTTTGATGGTGTATTCGTATACATCGGCAAGTATCATTACTTCTTCGTCCGACACGTTACCCGATATGGGCATGTGATTGATATACAGCATTTCGCGGTTGGCGATTCCGTGTGTTCTGCAATGTAGTGCGTCGGTATTAAACCAGCCGTCGGATTTTACGGGTACTATCTTGTAACCGGGCATATTGTCTTCGTATACTTTTATTGCCTGTGCGTCTAAGTGCGAGCCGGATATGGGCAAAAATACTTTTTTGTTTAATATCAATGAGTTTGAATAAGGGTTGATTTCGCCTGCTTGCGGGTCTTCTTTCACGCGGATTACTTTGTAAGGATAACCAAAGCTACAATCTTGATTTTTAAATATTTGTGCTACGGCTTCGTAGTCGTTGTAATGTGGGTCGGTTTGCGGAACTTCTGCAATTAGGATTTTGTCGGGCGATAGTAATTTGCCCCAACAGTCGATGTGTTTTATGTATTCGCCTTGTGCATCTTCTACTACAAGGTATTCTTCGATACCGAGATAATTTTTCATTTTCTTTCTGATGTCGTCTTCCGAAAGTAATATGTTTTCAGTTACCACCAAGTCGGTTGATGTTCCGATTCCGTAACCGTCAGTCATGTAGTTTCCGCCGGTTTGGGTTATATTCATACCGAAGAGAGGTATGTTTAGATATTGTGAAATTATTTTGGGAACGATGTCATCATTGGGGCGAGGGCGATTGTAGGGGAAGTCGATTGCGGCAACTTTTTCATTATCTACGGCTATGAACCAAGGGGTATAATCGCGTGTCCACCAGCCGTCTACTTGGTGCATAACAAATTCAAGGTTTTCAACATTACCGCCGTTTGCTTCTATTGAAGTTTTGATATTTCCGGATAGTCCCTCATTGGGTATTAAGGCTATCACTTTACAGTCTTTTGTCATTTCCGCTATTGCCGATTCGGGTATTCCAAATCCGTTTTGATATGCAATTAATACGGCTTCCATAGGTTCCCATTCGGCTATATTTCTTACCGCCCCGTCGGGTGGCATAGTCTCCTCAAATCTGGATTGATACGTTTGTCTTTTTATGATTTCTTCAAGACTTATATCATGAGTATACTTCTGATTATTAGTATTTTGTGCTATGCCAACTGACATGCAACTTAACATTAGGGTTAAAATAATTAATGATTTTTTCATCTATAATTTAATTTTGAGTTATTATTTAATTTAAGATTTTTGTTCGGTGTCTTTGGGTTTGTCAAATGTGTTCCAGCCTTGTGCTTCAAGCGGAATTTCTTTATTATCGGGGGTGCATAGATACAGTCCTTTTTCGGGTGCTTCTATGTGTCCGATTACCGAGATTTCGGGCATGTTTTTCACAATGTCGTAGTCCTTCTGTTTGATGGTAAAAAGCAATTCATAATCTTCGCCACCGTTCAGAGCAAATATAGTCGATGGGATTAGGGTTTCCTCGGCAAAGACTTTGGTTTCATCAGCTATCGGGATTTTTTCTTCGTATATGTAACAGCCTTTGTTGGAGTTTTTACAAATGTGCATCAGCTCCGACGACAAGCCATCCGACACATCAATCATGGAGGTAGGAATTACATTGTGTTCTTTAAGTTTTTTAATGACATCGCCTCGTGCTTCGGGTTTTAATTGTCGCTCGGTTATGTAGCGATACGGCGATAAATCCGGCTGTATCTCAGGGTTTTTCTGAAATACTTCATTCTCACGCTCCAACACTCTAAGCCCTGCATATGCTCCGCCTAAATCGCCCGATACGCATATCAAATCTTTTTCGTTGGCAGTGTTTCGATAAACAACTTTGTCTTTGTCGCCCTCGCCTATTGCGGTAACACTTATTATAAGTCCTTTTTGCGATGACGAGGTGTCGCCGCCTATCAAATCGACATTGTAAATTTCACATGCTTTGTGGATGCCCGCATATAGCTCGTCCAACGCCTCGGCAGGAAATCTGCTTGATACGCCGATATTGACTAATATTTGTTTGGGCGTGGCGTTCATGGCAAATATATCCGACAGGTTTACTACTACTGATTTGTAACCCAGATGTTTCAAAGGTGCATAAGCAAGGTTGAAATGCACACCTTCTATCAATAGGTCGGAGCTTATTAATGTGGTTTTGTTATTTTGTTGTATCACGGCGGCATCATCGCCTATACCTTTTATAGTTTCTTTGTGATGTATTTTTGTTTTTTCGGTAAGTCGCTTAATAAGAGCAAATTCACCTAATTCAGAAATATCTGTTAATTTCATTTATTTATGTTTAAGTTTTCGAATATTAATACAAATATATACGATAATTTTTAAATTAGCACTCGGGGCGTTATTTTTTCAAACTAAAATAGTACCTTTGTGTAAAAAATATAATAATGACAAATGTATTTAAGTGGGTAGGAATATCCGTAGTTGTAGTTTTGATGCTATTTTTGGGCTTAGGTTGCATAAACAAACCCATAAAAATAGGGGAAATAAAATCAATAAAATTATTGAATTTGGATTTGCCCGAAATTGATTTAGAGCCGACCATAGAAATTGAAAATCCGAACCTTTTGCCTATAACGGTATCGGATTTTGATTTGGAAATTTGGCTGAACGGAACTTATCTGGGAGTTTTAAAGGCAAAGGAAAATATCAAAATAAAATCGAAGTATAAAGGCACAATTACAGTACCCGTAAAGGCAGTTTACAAAGGCAATATTCTAAGAAGTTTCGGATTGATTTTAAACTTGTTTCAAAACGACAAGGTTCAATATAAAATAAAAGGCTTTGTAAAAGGCAAAGTTTTAAGCATAGGCAAAAAAATAAAAGTAGACCAAACAGGTTCTACCCAACTACTTAAACATTAAGCAAATCTACAATTATATACCGACTGAATATATTTGGAAACTATTAATAAGAGAAATAACCTATAAAAAGGCAAGGAATAATTATTCACTTTTGTATCTTTGCAAACAAAATGAAAAATATGCAAAAAAATTTATTTTCAGAACAACAAGAACAAATAATGAAAAATATATTAAACACAATAATAAATGGCGACTGTGTAGAAGAATTAAAAAAAATTCCTTCAAATACGATAGATTTTATTTTTGCAGACCCTCCTTATTTTATGCAAACAGAAGGAGAATTAATGCGTTTTGAGGGAACAAAATTTAATGGTGTTGATGACCATTGGGATAAATTTAATTCATTTTTTGAATATGATAAATTTTGCGAACAATGGCTTAGAGAATGTCAAAGAATACTTAAAAAAAACGGTTCAATATGTGTAATTGGGTCGTTTCAAAATATTTATAGATTAGGCTATATAATGCAAAATCTTGGCTTTTGGATAATTAATGATATTATTTGGCACAAAAACAACCCTGTACCAAATTTTGCTGGAACACGTTTGTGTAATGCGCACGAAACCTTGATATGGTTTAGTAAAAACAAAAAAAGCAAGGTTAATTTCAATTACAAAACGATGAAATTTCTCAATGGGAACAAGCAAGAAAAGTCAGTATGGACATTGCCAATTTGTAATGGAAGTGAGCGATTAAAAGACGAAAACGGTAAAAAAATACATTCAACTCAAAAACCCGAAGAATTACTTTATAAAATTATTTTATCAGCAACAAAACCTAATGATATTATACTAGATCCATTTTTTGGAAC
>PDWI01010755.1_pt1 | contig 10177 bp, 13 predicted proteins | sample 1430891 | NCBI WGS metagenome assembly PDWI01 (sample SAMN01162508, study PRJNA174530) | Oral metagenome, whole genome shotgun sequencing project. | biome: Marine environment; feature: Marine mammal; material: Swab sample of the gingival sulcus; isolation source: swab sample of gingival sulcus... | reverse complement strand
TGCCATCGGTTGTGCCATCGGTTGTGCCATCGGTTGTGCCATCGGTTGTGCCATCGGTTGTGCCATCGGTTGTGCCATCGGTTGTGCCATTGGTTGTTCCATTGGTTGTTCCATTGGTTGTTCCATCGGTTGGTGCTGTCGTCCCTTGACTGCTGCTACTGCCACAAGCAACCAAAATCCCTGAAAGGGCAAGTACTAGTAGTGTATTTTTTGTATTCATAATAAACCTTCTAAAATGTTAATTGAAATTGTGAAAATACCTAACATTATTATCACAAGTACTCAGTCTATAACTTTTAAATTTAAATATCAATAAAATTACGCTAGGTATATCAAAGAAATATAGCACTTTCTTATTTTTAGTTAACTATTTAGAATGACGGTATGAATTTATCATTTTCCCTGTAGTCCACCGCTATGGTAAATCAGCCAATTTTCTTTTGTCGGTGGACTTTTTCGGGCTAAGTCAAAAACGCCATAGCAGAGTTTTCCCGTATAAATCGGCTCAATTTCGACATTGTAGTTTTTTTCAAATTTTTCAATAAATGCCTGTAAGGTCGGTGTTGATCTAGCGTAGCCGCCAAAGTGATAATCGAAAATCAAAGACCAGTTAATAGCATCATGATATTGGCTCAGCTGTCTGATAGCTTCATATAAGAATGCTGCTCCTTTAAGCACCGGAATACCTGTTATCTGAGTAGGAAATTGATATTGCTTCGCACCGTCAATCAAGCCTGATAGTGTACCGCCCGTACCACAAGCGGCAAATAAGCGCTGAAAGGGTTGTTTTGATTGTTCTGTGATTTCACCTATTATTTCGCTGACACCTTTGACGGCTAATTCGTTGCTACCACCTTCAGGGATAACTAAGGGGTTTTGGTAGCATTGAATAATATTTTTAATTTCAGGAGATTGTATTTTTTCACGATAAGCACGACGAGAAATAAAGTGTAATTTCATGCCGTTTTTTTCGGCAGTGATTAAGGTTTTCCCCCAACGGCTTTGGTTAACAAGTTCATCACCTCGAATGATACCGACGGTAGGCAGATGAAATAGTTTGCCTGCTGCAGCAAGGGCGGCAATGTGGTTGGAATAAGCTCCGCCAAAGCTAATTAATGTATGCTGTTTTTCTTTGGCGAGTTGTAGTGTGTATTTGAGTTTGCGAAATTTGTTGCCTTGAATACTTGGGTGATTGAGGTCATCACGCTTAATAAATAGCTTTTTCCCATTGATAGTGGTGAGGTATTGAATGGGTGTGCTTTGAATTTGCACGGCTATTTTTCTGTATGATTTAAATCTGCCTTGACAATAAAGACTGTTTTACCGTCATTCTGGCGAACACCTGAAAAATAAAGTGTTTTAAAAGGGTATTCAGTACGATTTTCCAACGACATTTGTTCGCCTTCAATATGGCAAAAGCAATCAATTTTATCATTTAAAAAAGTTTCCCCAGAAAAATTAATTTGATAGTCAACGATACTGTAATTACGATGATAATCAATGCTGAGGCTATCTAAAAACCAGCTAGAATATCGCACATTATTCACGTGTTGGTTCATGTCTAAATCGCTAATACTAACATTGATACTTTTAATTTTTTCTTGGTTTTTAGGTAAGCGGATTTTTTCTGCTTTAAAGCTTAAGTTATTATCTTTACGGGTTAGTGACTGGTAAGTGTCTTCGCTGATACGTTTAGGTTTATGCGTTTTGCTATCCAAAATCATACAGGTGAGTGAGCATTCGCCAATTTTTTGGTCACCAAGAAAAATTTCATATTCACGAATGGCATAAATCCCTGTCATTTTACTTACCCACGTTTTTATCGTGATAACTTGTTGCCAACGTGGTTTTTGCCAAAGACGCAAGCGTTGCTGAATAAGTACCCAGAAAAAACCTTTCTCTAACAAGCTTTCGTAACCTAGTCCTAAAAGTTCCGCGTGTTCCGTTGCTATATCTTGCAAAAGCCCTAACAACTTATCTAGTGCTAAGTGTTGACTAAAGTCAATCATGGTCGTGTCAACACGGTATTCTTGGGTAAAAGTAATCGTCTTATTCATGTTTGCTGTAGTTTTTAAAAAAATCGTATTGTTGGTTTAGTGTTTTTCATGTTTTATAACTTTTCTTGCCAATTGTCTGAGAAAAATTGTTGCAGGGCGATAATGGCAGTTGCGTTATCAATTTCTCTATTTTTTAGTTGTGTTTTGATGGTATCAAGCGGAATAATTTTTACATAAATATCCTCGCCTTCTTCGATAATTCCCGTGTGTTTTTTTGCTTGATTACTATCGACAGTGGCGATAAATACGTAATTCTTTGCACCGCTGCCACCGGGACTTGGATAGTATTCAATCAAAGGATAGAGTTTAATGGCAGAGCAACCTGTTTCTTCTATTAACTCACGTTTTGCCGTATCTTCCGGGCTTTCACCTTCAATGTCCATAAAACCTGCGACAATTTCTTGATTCCATGGAACGACGCCTCTGACGTGCATACCAATACGAAATTGCTCAATCATTAAAAAGGTTTTTTTGGTGGGGTCGTAGGGTAAAACACTAACAATATCGCCTTTGGCACTGCATTCTCGCATAACATTTTCAATGACACCACCAGTGAATTTTTCAAAGGAAACACAATAGCTATCAATTTTAAAAAAGCCATTATAAGTGTTTTTTTTCTCATGTACGGTATACTGGTATTTCATGATAATTTCGATGGTTTAGATTGTCTAATTGGGGTTGAATGACGTATCATTCTACCTTAAATATTGGGTAGTTTTTAGTGTTTAATGGGTAGGAAGATAAAAAAATGATGAATCATTTATGCTTGCTGTTATTTTTATTGGTATTAGGTGTGCAGAATATTACCGTGGATGCCATGGCTGACGAAGTAATGGAAATAGTTAATCCAAAAGATTATCAGGGCTGTTTGCAGTTGGCTCACCAAACTTTTACCAATGAAGTGGCGGATACACCTAAGAAAATGCAAAAGGGATTGATGTTTCGCCAATCGCTACCTGAAAATGCCTCAATGCTCTTTATTTTTCCACAATCACAGCAAGCGAACTTTTGGATGAAAAATACCTTAATTCCCTTGGATATGTTATTTTTTGATGAGAATAGGGTACTACGAGAAATTAAAAACGATATTCCACCTTGTATAACGGAAGAGTGTCCGATTTATCAATCGATTTCAGACAATATTCGTTTTGTTTTAGAAGTATCGGCGGGAACGGTTAGGCGTTTAAATCTTCATCCGGGGGAAAAATTTAATGCCTGCCCATAAATTTTATCGTCATAACCTACCCAAACAATTACATCGAGGTGATAAAGTTGCCTTAGTCGCTCCTGCCTCGGGACAAAAAGAAGGTGAAGAGAAACTGGTTCAACAAGCCTTAATCCTATTGCAAAATTGGGGCTTAGAAGTTGTCGTTCAGCCCATATTTGACCGTCATTCTAGGTACTTGGCTAGTGATGATAAAAAGCGAGCAGAGAATTTGATTGAGGCATTAACACATCCTGAAGTGCGTGCAATTTTTGTAACTCGAGGAGGTTATGGTTGTGCCAGACTATTGCCGTTTCTCGGGGGTATTGCCATTCCCAGCTGGCGATTTTTAGTGGGTTTTAGTGATATTACTAGCCTACATTTACACTTTGCCCAAACACCCAACATACTAAATTTACACGCCCCCAACCTCGCTACAGGGCAAGTATTAGGTGGTGATACACCTTCATTAACCAATTTAGAGGTGCTAGAGAGTAGCTTATTTGCGGGTGAGTTGCCAATTTTTACGTTAAAGAAATTAAACCAAGGCGGGCAATCGTTACCGGCTGATAAGGACAATGTTTTATCATGTCTCAAAACGGGTGGTTGTTTATCTTTGCTAGTAACTTCACTAGGGACGGCTGATGAAATTAATACGGCTAACAAAGTGCTGATGATTGAGGAGGTTGGCGAATGTCCCTACAAAATTGATAGAATGCTAACGCATTTAAGAAACGCAGGTAAATTTGATAAAGTTATTGCTGTGATTTTTGGTGAGATGCTTAATTGTAATAGTCTGAATATTGATATTTTAGATTGTTTATCTGACTATTTTGCCATGGCTGATTTTACTGTTTATACCTGTTCGGATTTTGGACATGGAGAAATTAATCTACCGTGGTTTTATGGTGAAATAAAATAAATGCTCGACTTAACTTAATAGTTATTTTTTAAAAACTTATTTCACCTTTTAGGCGTATAAAATGTGTCGCCTAGTAATTTAAACTTTAATAGATAAATTTTTAACAGTCTTTGTTATAGCTCGCTCCCTGTGGTAGCATGACAGTACCGACAAACGATTACTTCAGGTATATTTTTTAAAGATAAGTACTGTTAAATATATTGTTTTTTTACTACAATGGCTAACATGGTTAAATTAAAACTAGAAACGTTTGTTGCAGAGTTAGATGAGGCAAAACTGTCAACATTAAAGATATTAGATAATGCATCTGCTCGTGCGACTTTGGCAATGATTTGGGGAGCGAGTGCGGAAGATTTGGTTCGTTTTTTTGCTGTTGTTTATGATAAAAAAATTAAAGAAATAAGTGACGATAATTCTTTTATTGCGCTTTCTTTTTCTAGTCACGGCTTTGTTTTGGAGCCTGACGAACCTGTAAATGTTGAAGAGGCAGAAAAACAAATAGGAATTGATTTGGAAATTATTAATCGAGAATCTCAGTGGCACAAGGAGAATTCAATTTATTTTGCTAATTGGTGGCCAAAACCGCACTATAATACGGATACAAAAACACTTGAGTTTGGTGTTGCGTTGAAAGACTTTTCTGGCAATATAATTAATCGTACAATTAATCGTCTTATACTAACACGTTATGGACATGTCTTGATGAATTATAGTTTATCTGAAGACGATGTTTTGAAGAATGAGCCATTAGAAACATTCACAAAAAAATTAGATGAGTTGCAGGGTGCTTTAATAATAGAGCAAGGATATCGCTATGAAGATATTATTAGGGCATTAGACAAACCTTCTCGTTCACGGATGATTAATCTTTTGCTATCTTCAGAAATTTTTTAAAAACGTAGGTCTTGTGCTTGCTACTTAACGTGATATAATGTCGCTGGCCTATTCAGGTAAGTTTTTTGATACCCTAATAATTTCAGGTTTTCAATTTGAGAAAAAGTTTATCCCTCTATTTTATTCACAGCAATGATAGTAATTGTTCAATTTTATGATTAGGAGACAATCATGAGTCATATTTTGTATGTAAACGATGCAGATTTTCAATCAACAGTGATAGATGCAGAAGGTCCTGTTTTAGTGGATTTTTGGGCACAGTGGTGCGGACCTTGCAAAGCAATTGCTCCAGTTTTGGAAGAACTTGCTGAAGAATACGCAGGAAAAGTCACTATTGCTAAAATGGATGTTGATGCCAATAAAGAAATACCGGTTAAATTGGGTATTCGATCGATTCCTACACTCACTATATTTAAAAACGGTGAGGCCGTTGAAACGTTAGTTGGTGCATTACCTAAAGCACAACTTGCAGCGTTTTTAGATAAACATAGCTAATCATTTTACAACTTCCTTTATTATTTTATGCATCTTAACGATTTAAAAGCCAAAACACCTCGTAGTTTATTAACCATGGCACAAGACATGGGACTTGAGGATTTATCACGAAAGAAAAAACAAGACCTCATTTTTGCTATCATGAAAGCTCACGCCAAAAGCGGTGAGGATATTTATGGTAACGGCGTACTGGAAATACTCCCTGATGGGTTTGGTTTTTTACGCAGTACTTCTAGTTCTTATGTTGCTGGTTCCGACGATATTTACGTTAGTCCTAGCCAAATCAGACGGTTTGGACTGCGAACAGGTGATGCTGTTGACGGTAAAATTCGGCACCCTAAAGACAGTGAACGCTACTTCGCTTTATTGAAGGTTGATACGATTAATGATGAGCATCCGGCTAACACAAAAAAGAAAATTGCTTTTGAAAATTTAACGCCACTTCATCCGAATGAACAATTAAAATTAGAGCGCGGTAACGGTAGTACTGAAGATATTACCGCTCGTGTCATTGATATGATTGCACCAATTGGTAAGGGACAACGTAGTTTAGTTGTTTCTCCGCCTAAAGCGGGTAAGACCGTCATGATGCAAAATATTGCTCAATCAATTGCAACCAATCATCCAGAATGTCATTTAATTGTACTACTGATTGATGAACGTCCCGAAGAAGTGACGGAGATGGAACGTACAGTTGCTGGTGAGGTGATTTCATCAACATTTGACGAACCAGCCACGCGTCATGTACAAGTTGCCGAGATGGCAATTGAACGTGCTAAACGCTTGGTTGAGCATAAAAAAGATGTAGTTATTTTATTAGATTCAATTACTCGTCTGGCAAGGGCATATAATACCGTCGCTCCAGCTTCAGGAAAAATCTTAACAGGTGGTGTTGATGCTAATGCACTACATAAACCCAAACGCTTCTTTGGTGCTGCACGAAATATTGAAGAGGGTGGTAGTTTAACTATCATTGCTACCGCTTTGGTTGATACAGGTTCTAAGATGGACGGCGTCATTTACGAAGAGTTTAAAGGTACAGGTAATAATGAAGTTCATCTCAGCCGAACAATTGCTGAAAAACGTATTTTCCCTGCGATTAATATCAATCCTTCTGGTACGCGTCGTGAGGAATTGATGATAGACCCTGATATCGTACAAAAAACTTGGATTTTACGCAAAATCCTTCATCCTATGGATGAAATTGGCACAATTGAGTTTTTATTAGAACGTTTGCGTAATACTAAGACCAACGAAGAATTTTTCCGGTCTATGAAAAGTTCACCGGGAAAATAATATTTTTAAGCTGCTAAATATTAATTGTTAAAAACTGAATTTTATATAGGTATTAACCAGTTATTGTTGTAGACTTTTGTCGTTGCCGCAATGCCTCAAACAAAACAATACCCGTTGCCACAGAAACATTTAAGCTTTCAATATTACCCGGCATAGGAATGCGAGCGTGATAATCGGCGTGCTGTAGTAAGTTTTGTGAGATACCTTTTTCCTCATTACCCATGATAATGATGGAGATTTGTTGGAAGTCGGTGTCGTAAATTGTCTGTTCGGTGTGTCCTGTGAGAGCAACTGACCACAATTGCTTATCTGCTATTTTTTCTAAAGTACGGCTTAGGTTGGTTTCTGTAAAAATAGGGAGCATTTCTGCCCCGCCGGAAGCAACTTTACTGACAACGGGTGTGATGCCTGCCGAACGATTTTTAGGCAGAATGACGGCATCAACATTGGCAGCAGCAGCACTGCGTAGGCAAGCCCCTAAATTATGCGGATCTTGGATTGAATCTAAGACTAAAATAAGTGGATTATCACGATTAAGAATGGCTTCTAAAGTTAGCGACTGATGAGGCTGTTCATCAAGTTCTGCGATAACGCCTTGGTGTTTACTACCAACAGCCATTAAGTCTAATTTAAGTTTGTCAACTCTATACAAGACAATATTTTTACTTTGAGCAAGTTCAATGACACTCTCTAGTCGCTTGCTTTTTTTGTTCTTATCAATGTACAAGCAATTGATTTTATTTTTTCTCTCAAGTGCATTTAAGACACTATTAATTCCCGCAATGTGACGAGAAGAAGTATTATTCTTATTCATCGGAATATTATAACACCTTTTTATTTATAAGCAGGTGTTTGTGTTATCATACTCCTGATAAGTATAGTGTTGTTAAGGGACAATGAAAAAACGTTTTCAAAAGATAACGCCCAGCCAAGCAAGTTTAGAAAAACATAAAGCATTAAAGCCGATAGCTCATTGGTTAGGTAATCCTCGTATTTGGCATTTTAATCGTCGAGCCATTGCCTTGGGTGTGGCAATTGGTTTTTTCTTTGGTAGTTTTCCCATTGCAGGGCAAATGTTGCTATCAGCTATTGTGGCAGTCATGTGGAAGGCTAACATGCCAATTGCTGTTGTGGCAACGTGGATAAGTAACCCTGTAACGATGCCGTTTTTTTATACGGCAAATTATTATTTCGGTGCGTGGTTGCTTAATTTACCCACTATTAAAATGGACGATTTTCAGTGGTCCGTAGAGGCTTTGCTAGCATTGGGCGGGGATATTCTCGTACCGCTATTTTTTGGTTCTTTGGTGGTTGCGGTAACTTTGTTTGCTGTTGGTTTTTTGCTGACACGAGCTCTTTGGCGACTGCATATTATTTCTTATATTAAATCGAGAAAAAAACGTAAACAATCTGAATCAAACTTATAACGATTTTAGTTGCTAACCAGTTGCCAGCCAAATAGCGACACTTATCATCAGTGTTCCTGCAATACGGTTTAATATTTTGACATTGTTTGTTTTTTGTAAGAATTTTCGCATAGCACCACCACTAAGACAATAAGTACAAAGACAAATAAATTCCAAAATCAAAATAATAGCGACAAGCAAACTTAATTGAGGTAATAGTGTTTTGTCGGCATCAATAAAGGGGGGCAATAAGGCGATAAAAAACGCCCAGCCTTTGGGATTTCCAATAGCCGTGAAAAAACCTTGTGAAATCAACCCTAGTCGACTGGGAGGAACTTGTTCGCTATCTAATTTTAGTGCCATTTTCCCCTTGGCTAACCACATATTAATACCAATATAACCTAAGTATAACCCACCAAGATATTTAGTGATATCAAAAGCAGTGGGATATTTTAATAAAATAGCCGCAACGCCGATGACAGCGGAAACGGCAACTAAGCCGACGCCAAACAGTTCACCCAACATCATCCATAAAGTGCGACGAAAACCAATTGCCATTCCCATTGTCATCGCTAAGGTCATACATAGTCCAGGCGTTATAGATACAAAGAAGAAAGTGGGGATAAAAGCTACTAAAATAGTAGGGTTAATTGCTGACATAGTTGGTATCTTTAACCTTAGAAATTAAGATAAAAGCAGCGACAGAAACCAAGATGCACTGCCACCCTTTAAAAAAATAAAACAGCATTAAGGAAAAACCTATTGAGAAATAATAAAGCATTCAGGTTTTACCTCTCAATAGGTAAAATTAAATAATTTTATTTCTTACGATTGTGTTTTTTGTTTCTTTTCTTGTGTTTTTTATTTTTTACTTCTCTTTTTGTATCTTCTGTATTCTCCATCAGATTTTCTTGTGGATAGTTACATTCTAAGATACTTGTTCTTTTTAACTTTCTATTTCGTGTTTTATAGATTCTTATTTTTTGCTTTTTATTAATAACGGCTTCACAGAACTTTTTTTGTTCACAAGAAATAGATTCTACAAATGGCTTGACGTGGTGTGCAAATTCCTTTGGCTCTCCTGAGAGATAAAATCGATTACGTTTGTCGTTAAGATCAATTACGCTAACGGCATGACCAAAAACCCGGAGATCTGTTTTCGGGCTATAGGTGTCAGCTGCTATTTTTCTAAATCCAAATTGAGTTCTGATATTCTTTTTTAGCTCGAATGATTGAGCGTTATCTTGGCACATAGCCAGTGCTTCAACGGCACTAGTATTTTCAAAGGTAAGAGAAGAGCAACCAGAAAAAAAAACAGTACCTACTAAAATTGCTGCATTCAGAGTAATTGATTGCTGTTTAAAGGCCATAATATTCCCCGCTGGTTAACTTTTATTCCTCTATACCTGTCATTGCAACAGTATTAAACCCAGCATCAACATACATGACCTCACCGGTAATACCCGATGCTAAGTCAGAGGCTAAAAAAGCGGTGGCGTTGCCTACTTCCTCAGTTGTCACGCATTTATGTAGTGGTGCAGATTTCTCAAATTGCTCCAACATTTTTCTAAAGCCAGAGATACCAGAAGCTGCTAATGTGCGAATAGGACCTGCTGAGACAGCATTAACACGCACACCCTGTCCACCAAGTGCTGAAGCCAAATAGCGAACATTAGCTTCTAAAGAGGCTTTGGCAACACCCATTAAATTATAATTTGGGATAACTTTTACCGAACCTAAATAAGTCATGGCGACAACGGCACCATTATTTTTAGCCAGCATTTCACGCCCCGCTTTAGCTAAGGCAACTAATGAATATGAGCTGATATCATTGGCCAAAGCAAAGTTTTCACGTGTAATACCATCTAAAAAATTACCTTCTAGTGCCTCACGAGGAGCGAAA
>PDWI01010754.1_pt1 | contig 10178 bp, 6 predicted proteins | sample 1430891 | NCBI WGS metagenome assembly PDWI01 (sample SAMN01162508, study PRJNA174530) | Oral metagenome, whole genome shotgun sequencing project. | biome: Marine environment; feature: Marine mammal; material: Swab sample of the gingival sulcus; isolation source: swab sample of gingival sulcus... | reverse complement strand
ATCCACATCCGAAGAAGTCAAGACTCCTGTTACACTCGGGGTTCCTGGAACATCATCTCCGTTATCCTCATGACCAGACTCTTTCACTGTCCCAACGGCATCATCTTCACCGGAGGTAATCACCGGTGCGTCATTTACCTTACTGACTGTAATCGTCGTTTTCGCTGCATTGCTGTCTGTAACACCATCATTGATTTTCACTTCAATGATCCTGTCTTCAGTATCAGGATCTTCGCTGGTGCTGCGGAACTTCACCGCCTTGATCGCTTCTGCAAAATCTCCATGGCTCGGTTCCTGGTCAGTTTTCCTTGAAATAACCACAACGGTATCATCACTGCCGTTTACCTGCGGCAGAGTAACAACAGTAAATAACGAGGTGTCAACATCGGTGGTGTCCAGGACATCACCCTCCCTGGTATTGGTCAGGGTAATGGTCGTCGAGGCAAGATGCTCAGTATCAACATCGGCAACACCCATGCCGCTTGCAGCGATACTCACACCCTCACCGTTTTCCGTGTAACTTGCAGTAAAATTCCTATCCGTATCCGTGGCTGCCGCTGCCGAATTCAAATCAATCAGAGGGGGATTATCTATCGGCGCAATCTTGATGGTCGAAATAGCGGTATTACTTTCTGTATTACCATCATTGACAGTGATCTCAAATATCCTGTCTTCAGTATCAGGATTATCTCCCGGGGTTTCAAAGGTTATGGCCTTGATCGCAGTTTCAAAATCAACCAGGCTCGGGGTCGCCCCTTCCCTTGTAATAACGGTGATTACCGTATCGTCACCGTCTCCATGACCAGCCATGACCACCACATCAAAAAGAGCTCTGTCAATCCCGCTGGTATCCAGGACATCACCGTCCCTGGTATTGGTCAGGGTAATGGTTGCTTTTTCGAGCTGATCCGTGCCGGTATTGCCGTTGGCAATATCCATATCAGCACCGGCAATGCTGACAGCAGCTCCATTTTCAGTATAGGTATCGGTAAAGCCGGTTTCGCCCTCACCCACGGCAGAGTCCAGATCCAGCAGCGGAGAAGCATTATCCACTATAGAAACCTTGAGAACCGCCGTGTCAGTTCCCCCGTCGCTGTCCTGTACCGTATAGATAATGTCCGGCATCTCGCCGTGCCAGTCTGCTGCAGGAACAAAGATATAGGATCCATCACTGTTCAGGGTAAATTCTCCTGCAGCTATGGCACCATCCATTATCGTGTGCGGGATACCTGCGGCACAGGTTGTTCCGTTCACGGAAAATCCCGTAACGCTCAGCTCACTATTATCCCCATCCACATCGTTATCACCAGCAAGGACATTCCCCGATGCCGGCTGGTTTTCAAAACCGACAAAGGAATCCGGATTGGCATCCGGCCCTTCATTTTTACCGTGGATAGTTACCGTCACATCCTGACTGGTTGTGCCGCCATGTCCGTCATCAACAGTAATCGTATAGGTCTGCTGCAGGGTCTCACCCTCTCTCAGATGATCGAGATCAGCATCATCAACAATCAGGCCCCAGGTAATTTTACCCGTTGCGGAATCAACAGAAGCTGTGAACTCACCGAGATAGCCGCTATCTGCCGGAAAGGCACTCACCGTATGCACATCCCCGGGCTCTTCATCAGAAAAGTTCAGGGTGCCGGTTACAGTATGGGTTATATTATTTTCATCAGGGTCATGGTCCGTAATCTCGGTAACACTGCCCGTGGTATCGCCGCCGGTGACAACAGGGGCATCATTAACCGACTTCACAGTAATAGTGCTGACGGCAACATTGCTCAGGGAGTTACCGTCTTCAACCTGAATCTCAATTATCCTGTCGTCAAGACCTGGATCACCGCCGGTATTTTCAAAGGTGACAGACTTGATGGCATCTGCAAAATCGCCTGCGGGCAAGGTTGCCGTGCCGGGACCCTTGGGAGTGATGGTAAGGATGATCTCGCCGTTCGCGCCTGTTGTGGAAATAACATTAAATCTGGTGCCATCCACACCCTCATAATTGAGAACGTCATCCTCAACGGCGTTTGTCAGGATGATGGTTGCCTTTGCAATCTGGCCTCCGCCATTGGTATTGATACCGGCATCAGGCCCGACAATATTGACCGCAGGCCCGTCTTCGGTAAAGTCAGCAGACCAGGCGGTATCCGGGTCATCTGCCGTTGCCTCCGAGTTCAAATCAAGCAAAGGGGCATTATTGTCCAGAACGGATATTTTAAGCAGGGCTGTATCTTCCCCGCCATGGCCATCTCCGGCAGTATAGCTAATATCGGGAACGATACCATGCCAGTCATCTTTGGGATCAAAGATATAGGCCCCGTCAGCCCCCATGGTCAGGGTGCCGATTACCTCACCCTGGTCATTTTTTATATCATGGGCCGTGTCACCGGCCTCAAAGACCACAGGATCACCCTGATCGTCGTTCATTCCGGCTACGATAAACGAGGTTACGCTCAAGATATCACCGTCCGCATCCTCATCATTGGCCAGCACGTTGCCGACGGCATTTTCTCCTAGAACTGTAACAGAATCTGCCTTCACATCCGGCCCGTCGTTACTGCCGGCAAGAGTAATCACAACATCCTCGGTGGCAGTGCCGCCATGACCGTCATCTACGGTAACGGTATAGGTCTGGGTCAGGGTTTCGCCTTCCTTAAGATGATCAACGGCAGCATCCGTTACAGTAAAGTTCCAGTCAATTTCACCGGTGGCGGGATCGACCGTGTGGGTAAAATCACCGAGATAGCCGCTGCCCCCGGGAGCAATCGTTACGGTATGGGTGTCACCGAGGTCGGCATCGGTAAATTTCAGGGAACCTTCAGCGGTGAGATCAATAGCGTTTTCAGTGGCATCCTTATCCGTGATCTCCGTAACCCCGCCGGTGGCTGCGCCAGTGATAACCGGCGCATTATTGGGTTCTGGTTCCGGTTCCGGTTCTGGCTCTGGTTCTGGTTCTGGCTCTGGTTCCGGCTCTGGCTCTGGCTCTGAAACAGGACCGGGCGCAGGTACAGGTTCCGGTTTCGATGTCACTGGCGGAATGGATTCGGGTATGGCCTCCGTCTGCTCTTTCTGCTCCGGGCCAATATCGGCAAAATCCACAGGAGGCTCTTCTTCCGGCGGAACGGAAGCCCTGTATATTGTTACGGGAGCATCTTCAGCCTCAACCGGGGCCTCACTGGTAGAACCAATTCCCCTGTATCGTGTCCCCTGGGGAGAAAAGAGAAATTCTTCCGCTCCGGCAAGGGGCTGGCGAAGAAAGGAATCTGACGAATCACCCTCCAGAAAGCTGGTTATACCCTGATCACCGGAAATTGTTTGCAGGCCGATGCTGGCTTCATCACGCCCCATATCCTGGACATCAAAAAAACGATACCCGCCCTGACGGATCAGAATCTCTTCAGGGCTGCGCAGATCCTGGATAACAAGAAAACACTCCTCACTGGTTTTCCCTCCTGCTTCTGCTGCGGAGGCCGAGTTATCAGAAAGACTGCCATCCTGCTCATGAACGGAGCTGACCTCATCACCCTCGTAAATAAGGTCTCCAACCTTCAGAAAGCGAACATTACCGTCCTTGTCAACAACCTTGAACTGTCCATCAACCTTCTTTACAATACCAGTCTTCTGCCTCATATCAACCAACCTTTCCCCTGACGGGGATGCTCTTTTTCTTTTCTAGTCCAGCCCAACAACCTGTAAAAAAACAACCTCAAGAATAATTAAATGACAAATCACAACCAAAAGTCAAACCGTCCCGACAAAAAAAACACTCTGCCCCGGATTCCTCCGTAAATGCGAGAGAAGCGCATCCTGCCCCGCTCCTTCAGCAAATTCCGCAGAGCAACCTGTTGATACATCCCTGCGCCCGGAATAACGTTCACCGATCAGGAAAATAGCTATTTTTTTGGGGATATGTTATCGTGCCTGCATGCCTTGATGTTGTTTTACACCTGCTGTAACGTAGTCACAGACCAGGAAACCTACAACAACCAGTAACAGGGAGATGTCAGATGACAGGTAATAATTCTTTGGACCAAAAGGGAGTGACCATAAACCTGCCGGGCAGCACATTACTGTGGATGAGTCTGCTCATGATCGTCCTTGGCACGGGGGGCGCCATTTACGCCCAGATTATCGGGCATCACCACGCCTTTGCCAATACCCGGCAGATGCCCTGGGGCATGCTGATCGGTGTTTATACCTATTTTGCAATTACCTCCACCGGCCTTTGTATTCTTGCCACATTCAGCCATATTTTTGACGGCAACAGGATGGAGCCACTGGCCAACAGGATGGTCTGGCTGTCCATCATCATGCTGTTCAGTGCCTTCAGCGTTATCGGACTTGAGATGGAAAACACCTGGCGTATGCCCCTTGGGATGCTGCTCCATCCTAACATCACCTCCAATATCTGGTGGATGGGCACCCTCTATGGTATCGCCGTGACCATTATGCTGGCGGAGTTCTTCCTTATTGTTACCCGCCGTTTCAGGGCGGCGGTTTTTCTTGGTGTTCTGGCGGCCATGGCAGAGGCCCTTGCCAGTTCCAATCTTGGCTCTGTCTTTGCGTCTCTCGCTTCAAGACCGTTCTGGTACGGCTCCCAGCTGCCCCTGTTTTTCATTGGCTGTGCCGTCTTGTCCGGTGCCGCAGCGATTGTACTTTTTACCCACTTCAGCCATCTGTTGCAACGCCGCAGGATGACTCCCCAGACTTTCAACGCCGTGCAGACCGCTGGCAAGATAATGCTTCTGATGATCTTTCTGCTTGCCCTGGCCACCGCCTGGAAGATGTTCAACGCCTATTGCGGCCCGGAGGCGATGGCCCTTGCTGCCGACTCTCTGGTATCGGGGCCCTTATCCACCAGTTTCTGGCTGTTTGAGGTTGCCCTCGGACTTGTCCTGCCCTTCCTGCTGCTGGCTGCCAGCCGGTTAAGATCCCTGCAGATACTGTCCTGCGCAGCGCTAATGGTACTTATTGGCCAGTTTTTCTCCCGTTTTAATCTGGTCGTGGCAGGACAGATTGTCCCTGCGGACTACCAGTTTACCGGGGTGCCCACTTTTTTGAGCTACTCGCCCTCCTCTATCGAGTATCTGCTTGTTGCCGCAGGAGCCGGAGTTCTGGGGCTCGGATTTATTCTGGGAGAGCGATTTCTGGATACCATTTTTAATACGCCTTCACACCAGCATTAAAACCGGATACGCCCAGGCACAAACAGTTCTGCATACCCGGAAACAGGAGTACAGAAGCCAGAAGGCAGGGAACAACACACAAGGGTTCTGCCTTCTGTCTTTGTCGAGCAGAAAAAAATCCGCTTACTCATCAGCAGGAATCTTTCCGTTATTGTAGAGATAGCGGGCAGCATACAAAAACGGTGTATCAACCGCCGCCACAATCCATTTCAGGACATAGGTGGTTACGAGTATCTGCACAAATTCTCCTTGCGGCAGCAGCCCCCAGAAGGCAATAAATGTGAAGATAACCGAATCAATCAACTGGCTGACCATGGTGCTGGCATTATTGCGCAGCCAGATAAACCTCTCTGCGGGGAACAGCGATTTCCAGAAATTATAGGCCCACACGTCATGAAACTGTGAAATCCCGTATGCCACAAGGGATGCCAGACCAATACGCGGGAGAATGGCAAAGATACTGGCCAGACTTTCCTGAATAAAATCAAACTCGTTTGGTTTGAACAGGAGGGCTATATTCATAATGACAACGGTGGCCAGCAACGAAAAAAAACCCATAAAAACAGCCTTCCCAGCCGATTTTCTGTCATAATTTTCAGAAAGGATGTCTGTTACCAGGAATGACGAGGCGTAGGTGATATTGCCCAGCGTCACCCCGACTGAAAAGAGATTCACCATTTTCAGCACCTGGATATTTGCCAGAATTGTTGCAATGGGAATCCAGATATACAGCCCTGTTTTACCGAAAATCCGGTAGGCAAGCAAAATGGACATAAAATTTGCCAGGAGCAGCAGTACCCAGAGAATCTCGTTGGAAAATGCGGGAAGAAAAGTAAGTGGTTCGTTCATGTCTCAGCCTCTGTAATTATTATATCTATGCGAAAATACGTGCAACAGAGGACAGAATAACCGTAAGGGCCATGCAGGGAGAGAAAAACATCCCAGACAGGGACGGTTTTGTTAAGGCGGGTAGCCGCTACCGCCATCTGTGCAAAAAACAGGAGGGGGGAAGATAGCAGATCCTTACCACTGGGGCAAGGGGCTATCCCGAGTTTTTCATGAGTTTTTCATGAGTTTTTTTGTTTTAGACAACTGCATGATTGTATTTTGCATATCAAAATTTCTTAAAAGACAGCCTGTTTTCCAGGCTCTCTATCTCCAGGAGCCGCACTCAAGGCCGGCATCTCCAGTGCCACGACTCCCAGGCCATATGCAGGTCATTGTCCCTGGCATAGCTCTCTGTAAAATTGTATTTTCCCGCATTTTTCTTCAGCCAGGCATACTGCGGTGTTCTGGCGAAACGCCAGTTGCTGGGGGCAAAATCAACCACCGTTCCCAGCATATGCTCCGAATAACCCGGCGGCGCGACATAACGGACAACATCCTCGTAGGTTCTTCCTTCAGCAAACATTCTCGAGAATATTTTCCGCTGGGAATAGATGGATCTGTAGCCTGAGGCAATATCCAGATGGACGCCATCCTCTTCGGCAGCCCGGAGCATCTCCATCAAACAGGAAAAGATGGAATGGTGGACATATATCTTCCCCCCGTTCTTACAGTGACGTTCAGGAATCCTTCTAAAATCCTCAAACAGAAAATGCGGTGTTTCCAGCCTGTTGCCACGCCACGGCAGAGGGACAGGATACTCCCTGCCGGCAAGAATAACGGTTTCAATCGCTTCACCGTCACCAGAATTCCTGCCATCGGGTGTGTGCGCTGTACTTTCGGTATTTGCGGTAACTGCGGGAATTACAATAAAAAGCAGGACTTTCAGGAGGAGACGGAAAATCATAAACAAACAGGTACAAAAATGTAAAAAAGCCCTCCCGCAAAGACCGTCAGGGGAGGGCCGGAAAAGAAAAATGTTTCAATTAATGCTTTAAATACAGCATCTTGAACTCTTCAGCTGCGGCTCTGAGCTTCTCTACATTGCCAGGATCGGTGGTTTGCTTGCATTTCATGGCGTAAACCAGCATCTTGTGAAGGGCAGCCAGCTTTTTGTCATAGTCGGAGGTGGTGAACTTTATGCGCTGGGTCATAAAATACTGGGTAACAATTTCCTGCAGAAGCTCTGCATGTTTATCCTTGTTCATTACCCAGCGAACCATCTGATTTGAATTATTCTCGCCTGAAAATTTACCAATCTCCTTCATCGACTTTTCAATGGTTCCCGCATGTTCAAAAATCAGGGTCATCCTGGTCTGGTCATCGTATATCCCGCAGGGAATTTCACAATGGGCCTGAGCGGTGGAAAGAAAAAGGACGGTAGAAAAAAGAGAGGCAAAAAGGATGGTAGTTGTTGCTGCGATAGTATTTTTCATTGTTTTCCTCATTATAGATGTTAAGGGGGGCGAACTGCCCGGTACAACATCACCTTCGACAAATATATGCATTACTCGTAACAAATCCAGACCAAACAACAGATTAGACAAGATGGGCGGCATATTTAACGGCCTCGACATAACATTCATGAGCATGTTTCAGCTCAAGGCCCATCCTCTCCAGAGAGATAGTTATATTTTTTCGATGGTTGCGTTCAATAGCGAGACTGAGCCCGATAAAGGGCGTGTATTTATTTTCCCCTCCAAGCAAAGAGGCCTTCACCGCCTCACCAAGTGGAAGCTTCTCGACAATTTCCTGCATGGGAATGTCAAGCATGGCATCCAGAAGCGAAAACAGCCCGACCACAAAAAGCTCGGCACTATCCCTGGAAGAGAAACCGATTTTCCCGGAAAGGAGCTCCACAAACTTTGCGCGTACCAGGGCCAGGCGAACAAGCTCCTCCGGCTTTTCCGTGGTCAGATCAGAAACAATTATCAGCATGACAAAGCGCCTTAATTCCCTCTCCCCCAAATACGCAATGGCATGTTCCACCGAAGTAATTTCCTCAAGAGTATAAAAATATGCAGAGTTCAGAAACCGCATAAGTTTATAGGTTACAGCAACATCAGTGGAAATTATTTCCCGCAGACGATCAATGTCGGTATTCTTTTTTACAACTTCCGCCAGCAGACGCATGAGATTGACCTTGACAGAAGACAGCTCCCTGACACGTATTTTCTCCGGCTTGCAAAAAAAGTATCCCTGAAAATAGGTAAAGCCGAGTTTTACGGCCTTTTCAAACTCTTCCTGTGTCTCTACCTTCTCCGCAAGCAGCTTTACCTTATGGCGTGCCAGATGCTTAAGAGTCCGCATCAGGGTGTTCAACGGGGTGAGACGAACATCAATCTTGACAATATGGGCAAGCTCCAGAAGCGGCTCAAGACTCCGGTGATACACAAAATCGTCAAGGGCTATATGATAGCCCATTTCCCTGAGGTTACGACACACAGCCAAAACCCTTTTTGAAGGATCAACTCCTTCCAGAATCTCGATAACGAGCCTGTTTTTGGGAAAGGCTGCCGGCAGATTTCGTTCAAGCAATGCCTGGGTAAAATTAATAAAGCATGGACGATGACCGGATATATCCTCAATATCCTTGGTCAGGAAGGCACTCGTCAACAGATTCGTCGTTGCCTGTTCACCGCTGACGAGCCCAAGTTCCCGCTCCGCAGCACCGCGATACAGCAACTCATAGGCATAAAGCCTGCGATGGGCATTAAAAATGGGTTGTCGGGCTATTATCTGTTCCATATGTATTTTTCGCAAACATGGTTTGCAGGTAAACGGTACATCTTGAAGTTCCGCGTTTCATAACAGCGTAGCAGTGTCGTTGTTATCGTCGGAGCTGCCTGCTTAAGCCATGGAGGTTTATCAGGAATTTTCGCGCAGTCGCTGCCTGAAGAAATGTCTGAGTCTGCTCTGGGCTTCAGGCTCTGCCAGAATAAATTTTACCGCCACTGCCGATGAATCCGCCCGTACTACCTCGCTACGGGCTTCAAACACCTCGTCAGCGGAACCCAGCTGCACCTGAACCAGTAAAATATCTCCCGGCTCCACCCCGCTGTCCTGCACATTGAAAACGCAGCCATCTGTTGAAATATTCTGGAGCTGTCCTGCTCCATCCTCGTAAGCTGTTTTGAAAAGCATGGGATAGCCGTTGCAGGTAAATCGTAATGCGGAACGCCTGGACCTCATAATGAAATTATAAAAGCGACATAAGTAAAAGTTTAAGAAAAATAATGCAAATCCCGGTAGTGCGAGCTACAGTGAACTTCTATATACCATGTCCGGTCGCAATAAAGAAGTATTGAAAAAAATTAAAATCATTTCAACCAACAACAGAAAAAAGGGTACACCATGAAAGAATTCATCTACCAGGAGCCATTTCCATTAGCGGAAGAGAAGACAACATACCAGAAGATTGAAGGTTCTGAACAGTATGTACAATGCATACGCTGTACCCAGCTTGACGATGAGGAAGTCCTTAAGATTACCCCGGAGGGTTTGACAGAGCTTTCCAGGATTGCAATGAAAAATGTCTCGTTCATGCTGAGAGCTGAGCATAACCGACAGGTTGCCAGGATTCTTGATGATCCGGAGGCATCAGAAAATGAAAAAAATGTCGCCCTTGCCTTTCTGAGAAATGCGGAGGTTTCTTCACAATTCGAACTGCCGATCTGCCAGGACACCGGTACCTCTATCGTCATGGGAAAAAAAGGTCAGAATGTCTGGACAGGTTATAATGACGAAGAGGCGATTTCCAAAGGCGTGTATGCGACCTACACCCGGGAAAATCTTCGTTATTCCCAGACCGTGGCTCTTGACATGTACAAGGAGACCAACACGGGAACCAACCTCCCGGCCCAGATAGATATTTATGCAACCCAGGGTTCTGAATATAAATTTCTCTTCATTGCAAAGGGCGGGGGGAGCGCCAACAAGACCTTTCTTTATCAGGAGACCAAGGCCCTTTTAAATCCCGAGACCCTGCTGTCCTTCCTGAGAGCCAAGATGAAAACCCTGGGCACTGCGGCCTGCCCGCCCTACCATCTTGCCTTTGTTATCGGCGGTACCAGTGCCGAGGCCAACCTGAAAACGGTAAAACTTGCC
>PDWI01010753.1_pt1 | contig 10178 bp, 15 predicted proteins | sample 1430891 | NCBI WGS metagenome assembly PDWI01 (sample SAMN01162508, study PRJNA174530) | Oral metagenome, whole genome shotgun sequencing project. | biome: Marine environment; feature: Marine mammal; material: Swab sample of the gingival sulcus; isolation source: swab sample of gingival sulcus... | reverse complement strand
ATCCAAATATTCCAGAAGGAAATACCTGTGAAAACTGTGGACCTGGAGGTGGTTATGATCCAGAGAGAGAACCAGATACTCCACATGAAGGAAGTGTTCTTACAAAAGTATGGGAAACTTCTCTTGCTCTTACAGCTACAAACAATCTCAAAGATCCAAATGCAAGACAAACGCTCTATGATGCTTACTGTCCAGCTTTCATCACAGACATAGATGAACTCAAGACAAGAGCTATCTACTACGACAGTTTCATTAGCAATAGTGAAGATGACTATACCAACCAACACATTACCTTTGGACAGTTCAAGAGAGTACTCCAAAAGTATGAAGGACTTCTTACACACATCCCAGTACAAGAACAGAGCATACAAAGCATACTTCAATCGATCCAAAGAAACCTCAACCAAACCATAGAAAGAGAAACAGCAACCAAAATACTGGTTCAAAGTCTTCAAAGAAGATACAGTCATGTACGACCATTTGCTGTTCTTGCCACAGACAAAGACAACTCAATTGATGTCATAGACACCTTTACTGACATCACACAACAAAACCCATACGCTCCATACATCCAAAAAGCCTACAATCTCTGTCTTGTCCATGGAAGACATACCAGATGATGAGATCCTGTCTTACAAGAAACAGAAGGAACCACAAACATCAAAGATCCAAGCTGAAAACGATTCTTCGAACCAAAACGAAACATCACCATTGCAGAAACCATTAAGATTCTTGTAAACATGAGCTACTCTTGGGATCATATTGCAGAGTTGACAGGGGAAGAGAGGGAGTAGGGATTCTAAGTTAGAAATCCTCTCACCCTTTGAGAAAAATGTTAGCAAGCAAAAGAAAACCCTTCATTTGTAAGTGAAGGGTTTTTTTGATTGGACAGATTATGTATTTTTTTCAAAGATTTTAAGATCAATATTCTTTTTTGCATTGTCCCAAGAAAAGATTTGTCCATTCATCACAATATATACTCCATTTTTGAGGAGCTGCACGGATGTAATGGCTGATCCTATATTAAAAAGTGCGTCTGAATTTTCCTGTATAAAAGGAATCATTGATCATACGAGCACAATAGTTTTTTTATCGACTTTTTTTGCCAGTAATTTTGCCATATCAACCATGGTATCAGTCCCATGTGTAATGATAATGCGCTCTTGAGGACTCTCTTTGCAAGCTGTTACTATCTTGTCTCTGTCTTTATCTGTTATATAGAGAGAATCTTTTAAAAAAATTGTTTTGACATCTATTGGAATGGTGCAATTTCATTGTTTGAGCATTTTTGGAATATACGTCTCTGCAAACATATATTCGTCATTGTTTTTTATTTCATTGACATCAATAGTGCCACCAGCTGCAAAAATCTGTATCATATGAGTAGTACAGTTAAGGAATATAGGAAATTATATCTATTTGTAGAAAAAATCAAATTTTTCCTCTGTCCTTCATTTTTTATAAGAGATTTTCTTTTTTGAAATTGTATCTATATCATAATAAAAACCAAAAAGATACAATAAATATTTTTGATTTTTTTGATTTTTGTATATACTCTTGAGAGTACATCTGACTTTATAAAACATTTCAACTATGAATATTCTGCGATATGCGTGGCAAAATATCTTGCGTAATATTTCTCTCTCTGTCTCATCAATTATTGTGATTGGGCTTCTTGTTTTTTTTGTGAATATTCTTTTGTTTGTGCTCTATGCATCTGATCGTTTTATTGATCATATCAACAGTCGAATATTTATTACGATCAACCTCAAACCTGGATACACTGACGAGCAAATCCGCTCAAAAGACCTTATCGCAGATATAGAGTCGGGATTTACTGGAGCGCAGGTGCAGTATATTCCTCGAGATGAGTGACTCAAAATGCTTGGAATTCGGAATCCAGATTTGGTTTCTATTGTAGAAAATAGAGATGAAAATCCACTTCCAAATGTACTTCGTATTAGTGGAATCCCAGTTTCTGATTATAATAAGCTTGATATTTATATCACCAAATACAAAGACATTCTCCAATATGATGGAAGTAATGCTAGCAAGAAACTTCTTGACTATCGATCTCAATATAACCAGATTCAGCTTGCTGTCAAAATGATGCAAGGACTCAAGGTTTTTGTCTATATTTTGATCGGACTCTTTCTGGCGACAGTGTTTCTCGTTGTCAATGTGATTATTAGAAATTTTATTTTCCACTTCCAAAATGAAATTGCTATTATTGAACTTGTATGATGAAATTCAGTATTTATTTATGGACCGTTTGTATTGCAGGGGATATTCTATACCGTGATGGGAGTTGTAGTATCACTTGGTTTTTTTGGATCTCTTCAATTCATCATTCCTTTTGAAAATTTCCCAATGTGGTACAAAAGCTTTTTTGAACTTTTCTATGTCTATTTCTTTGCATTCTATAGTGTGCCACAATTTCTTTTGGCTCTTTCCATCGGTATTATATCAGCACTTTTTGCTTCTTATCGCTATATGGATACCACGATTCGTCGTGATGAGTAATTTTTTTTGAAAAAAGATTTGATTTTTCTCAAAAGATATATATAATCCGCTGGCATTTGTAATGGTATACTGTATAAAAAAGCTATACAGATACGGTTCAAATTTGAGATAATTGCTCTATTCTAAGCAATTTTCCTCTTGTTTTATTTTGGTGCTATAGCTCAGTTGGTTAGAGCGCTGCCCTGTCACGGCAGAGGTCGCGAGTTCGAGTCTCGTTAGCACCGCCACTTACATCTTTTTGGGGCCTTAGCTCAGTTGGCTAGAGCGCCTGCTTTGCACGCAGGAGGTCAGGAGTTCGACTCTCCTAGGCTCCACCACTTTCTTGGGAGTGTGTTCTATACTCCAAATTTATTTTTTTAAGAAATTTACACTATGTGACTTCGTAACAAACGACCTCATAGCCTCGTATACTCAGTCAAAAGAAAATGAGTCTACTCTGGAAAAAAAGTAGAAAAAGCCATTAAGCACTACAAAAAACTTCTCAAACGAGAAGAGCTTGAAGGAAATACACTTTGGATCCAAAATGCGAAAAAAATCGTGCTGGCAAAATTCAAAAAATATTCAATTAATCCAGCAAAAATCTAATTTTTTACCCTTTTTTCTTATGCCTCGACTTACTACGTACGCACACAAAAAACTCAAGAAAGCCATTACTCGTATAAATAAAAAAGCGAGAAAAACAAAGAAATAATTTGCTTTTCTCTCCATTTTCTATACAATCTATTTGCTTTTAATTTTTTAATCTTTTTTTCATATGTCTACTTTTGATAGATCTATGCCTCATATGAATATCGGTACTATCGGTCACGTTGATCACGGTAAAACGACAAGTACTGCTGCATTTACTCTCGTACTTGCGAAAAAATATGGAGGTGATGCAAAAAACTTTGCTGAAATCGATTCTGCTCCAGAGGAGAAGGCTCGAGGTATTACTATTAATACTGCTCATGTAGAATACCAAACTGCTAACCGACACTACGCTCACGTGGATTGCCCAGGTCATGCTGATTACGTAAAAAACATGATTACTGGTGCCGCTCAGATGGATGCTTCTATTCTTGTAGTTGCTGCCACTGATGGTCCTATGGCCCAAACTCGAGAGCACATTCTTTTGGCTCGTCAGGTTGGTGTTCCATATATCGTTGTATGGATGAATAAATGTGACATGGTTGATGATGCAGAAATGCTCGACCTTGTTGAAATGGAAATCCGAGATCTTCTTTCAAGCTACGACTTCCCAGGTGATGACACTCCAGTTATCCGAGGTTCTGGCCTTGTTGCTCTTGAAAATCCAGAAGATATGGATAAAGAATACGGAGCAAAAGCTGTTATCGAACTCTTTGAGAAACTTGAGGAGTACGTACCAGTTCCAGAGCGACCACTTGACAAAGACTTCCTTATGCCAGTAGAAGACGTCTTCTCTATTAAAGGACGAGGTACTGTTGTAACTGGTAAAATCGAACAAGGTGTTGTCAATGTTGGTGACGAAATTGAAATCGTTGGTATCCGAAAAACTCACAAAACAACTGTTACTGGAGTAGAAATGTTCCACAAACAACTTGATCAAGGTCAAGCTGGTGATAATGCTGGTATCCTCCTTCGAGGTATTGAGCGTGATGATGTTGAGCGAGGACAAGTTCTTGCAAAACCAGGTTCTATCACTCCTCATACAAAATTTGAAGCTGAGGTTTATGTTCTTACAAAAGAAGAAGGTGGACGACACACTCCATTCTTCAAAGGGTACAAACCACAATTCTACTTCCGAACAACTGATGTTACTGGTGCTATCGAGCTTCCAGATGGTGTAGAGATGGTTATGCCTGGTGATAACATCCAAATGACTATTGAGCTTGGTGCTCCAATTGCTATGGATCAAGGTCTCCGATTCGCTATCCGTGAAGGTGGACGAACGGTTGGATCTGGGGTAGTTGCAAAAGTCATCTCATAAATAAAATTTCCTTTGAAATAACATATTTTTTGTAAATTTTCCTTCGAAATTTTATCATTTGCGCCTGCAAACTCAAAAATCTCTTGAAAAATTTCCTAAAAAATCTTGATCATTTCAAAATGAAAATTGAGAAAATAGATTTTTATTGAAATACTTCAGGCAAACTCAAAAATTAAATTCTTATAAGGATTTTCTCTCATCTCGCTGTATTCTCGGCGAGATGGAGAAGGTACTTATCCGTCATTGCATTTGCTTTCGAGCAAGTGGGAAGACCTTACATTCTTATTTTTCTTTTTATTATTATGGCTACAAAAAAAGCAGCAGCAAAAATTCGTATCCTTATCAAAGGATTTGAGCACAAACTCGTCGATGATGCAACTCAAAAGATTATTGCAACGATTCGAGATAGTGGTGCTGTCATTTCTGGACCTGTTCCACTTCCAACAAAAATCGAAAAAATTACTCTCAATCGATCTACTTTTGTCAATAAAGATGCTCGTGAGCAGTTTGAGATTCGTCGTCATACTCGACTTGTGGATGTGGTAGAATCAACCCCTCAAACTTTTGAAATGCTTCAAACCATTACTATTCCTGATAGTGTTGGAGTTGAAATAAAAGAATTATAAGTCTTATTTTTTTTAAAACAATATTTATTATGTCTCGAATTTGCCAGCTTACTGGAAAACGTACACGAGTTGGAAACAATGTTTCTCACTCAGTTCGTCGAACGAAACGAACCTTTCGTCCAAATCTTTTCTGGAAAACGATAAAAGACCCTCAAACTGGTTTTGAAGCTCGATTCCGTCTTTCAGCAAAAGCTATCCGTACCCTGAAAAAGAAAGGACTTTTATAAAAAAAGCCCTTTTGTCTGCCCAGGTGGTGGAATGGTAGACACGAAGGACTTAAAATCCTTTTCCATAATATGGAGTACGGGTTCAAGTCCCGTCCTGGGCACCACTTACTTTTACACATCTTCTTTCTTCATGTTTTCGCTCAAAAAAGTTAGGGACTTGAAAAGAGTTCCGAGCGTAGCGAGAGAAAGTCCACCTAATGGACTTTCGTGAACGAGCCGTCTCTGGCAGGTTGCTTAAGCAACCGAGAAGAACAAGTCCCGTCCTGGGCACCACTCTTTCATTTTGTTATTTCTCAAATTATGTTAAAAATTCGTCTTTCCCGTGTCGGTCGTAAACATGTTGCTCTATTCCGTGTCGTTCTTACAGAACACAGAAGATCAGCAAAACACGGTTTTATAAAAATACTTGGATCCTATAATCCACACACAAAAGTGCTTGATATGGATATGGATGAAGCCAATAAATATATCAAAAATGGAGCTCAATATTCTGAGTCTCTTGCAAAGATTATTGCTCGAAAATAGCCAAATACTCTCTCATATTCTCTATGGGGGATTTTTTACTTTTTAATTTTTTATCTTGTATGTCTGCTACTGATTTCCTACAGAGTGTCATCACTCCTCTTGTCCAAAATCCAGATGCTGTTTCTATCGAAGAAACACACGATGATCTTGGGACACTTCTTACTCTCAAGGTTGATGAAGGTGATATGGGTGTTATTATTTGAAAAGGAGGAAAAACAATAGAAGCGATTCGAACGGTTCTCCGAGTTTTTGGTTCTAAAACAGAATCTCGAGTCAATTTGCGACTTGTAGAAGATGCAAAAGACGATTCGGAAGCCTAAGGTATATAAAAACATTTTTTTGTAAAAAAAACTTTACTTTTTTTATTTTATCTATATAATTCAGATATGAATTTTTTGCAAGCCTACACACTTGATCAAATTGTTGGCACAGCTGTTGCTGTAGCGGTTCTTGCTGCCGGACTTTTTTCTATGGGATATGTGATTTGGTGATCTCTTTTGCTTGTGGTCTCTGGATGAGATGATAAAAAAGTGAAAGATGCTATCAATCATATGCGATATGCTGTGATTGGGGTTGTCCTTCTTGTCCTTATCCTTGTCATTGCTCCTGTGTTTTTCCGATTGCTTTGACTGCCAATCTCAGAACAATTTACGCCAAAGGTTGTATTTCAAAATATTTCTCAGCTTGGAGATCAAATTTTTAATAATGGATGATGATCATCTGGTGATACTAAAATTATCGATACAACCAATGAAACTTTATCTCCTGATTTTAACGATATTTAATATGAATTTCTCATTTCTTCCAGAGGTGTATGCTACCTCTTCTGATCCTGTTCTCAATACGGCAGGTTCTTACTGAGCAAGTGAAATCATCGGCACAGCTGTTGCCCTTGTAGTCCTTGTAGCGTGACTTGCTTCAATTGTGTTTATCATTTGGTGAGGACTTATGCTTATCCTCTCAGGATGAAAGGATGACAGAGTCAAACCAGCTATCAATAGTATTCGATATGCTGTTATTGGTATTATCGTTATTGTGATTGCTATATTTGTTGCGCCTCGTGTGGTGAGTTTTCTTGGACTTTGAGATTATTCTTTTCTTTCTCCTCAGGAAATTTTTCATACCATTCAAGATTTGATTTCAAGAATTTTTGGATGAGGCGGTGGAGGAACCTCGACTGTGATTGCTCCTTCTGCAGGAGATGCGAACTTTTCGGACTTATAATGTAAGTAATATTTAAAAAAATACCTCTTTTTTTAGAAGGAGGTATTTTTTGATGTATGAAAGTATGCCACTCATTTCTTTATTGAGACGGATTTTTTGTTTTCTCCATAGAGAGGAAGACTCGAAAAGGGGAACGCAGTTTTTCTCCATGTTTCTTGAGTATAGTATTGTGTCCTCCGCTTTTGAGATCGAGAAGATACTTTTCTCATTTATAGTTATCAAATACCTTTTGTCCTTGCCAGAATGGCACAAGCTTGTCATCTTTTGCATGCACAATAAATACAGGGAAGTCAAAGTGTTTGACCTGTTCATACGAGACAAAGCTATCTTCTTTTGCCAACAATTTTTGGAGAGGGAAACCAAAGAGATGAGTTGACATATCATATCGAGAAGAAATCGGCGCCAGAAGTATCATTCTATCGATATTTTTGTGCTTGCTTGCAAAGTCGATAGCTGCGGCTGATCCAATGCTGTATCCCCAGACAATGATATCTTTTTCTTGCCAGTCTTTTCTTATTTTAAGGTGTTTGTATATTTTTTCTGAAGCATCATCGATGCTTTCTTTGTCTGGAAACCCTTGGGAGATTCAGTATCAAGGATAGTCATAGGAAAATACATTATAGCCCAAATCTCAAATATACTTGATTTCGTCATAGAAGTGTGGAAGTGATCCGCCATTTCCGTGGAAATAGTACACGGTTTTCTTTGCATTTTTATTGAGAAATACTCCGTGAAGTGTATTACCATCCTTTCATTTTATTTGTATGATCTCGAGATTTATATCTACATTTTTTTTAGGAGTAGAATTTCTAAAAACTCCTGGAAAACTCGCCGCTGTTTCGATTTCTTTTGCGAAAAAACAAGAGAGCCCATAGAGAATTAAAGAAAGTATTGCAAATATTTGCAATGATTCGAGTTTATTCTTCGGATGATAAATTTTGATTTTCTTTTTCATATGGATTTTTTGAAAGAAAAAATAGCTATATCCATACTATACGAAAAAAAGCAAAAATAACAAGAAAAAAGCCTCAAATCTCTTTTGCAAAAAACGACTTTTTGTATATAATAAGCCTTAAATTTTTATCTTCTTTTTCCTTTTTTTATGACTTCACCAAATAAAGATATTCCTTCTGATGAAAACAAAGAAAATGAACCAACTTCACTTGTCCATAAATATGAATGAGATGAGTCTCGCAGCATTGTAAATGAAATGGAAACCTGCTACCTTGATTATGCGATGAGTGTAATCGTACAGCGAGCACTTCCAGATGTACGAGATGGTATGAAGCCAGTTCATCGTCGTATTCTCTATGCAATGCACGAAAGTGGACTTCGAGCCAGCGGAAAATACCGTAAGTGTGCAACTGTTGTCGGTAATGTACTTGGTAAGTATCATCCACATGGTGATACCGCTGTTTATGATGCTATGGTCCGTATGGCACAGGATTTTTCACTGCGTTATCCACTCGTCGATGGACAGGGAAATTTCGGATCTATGGATGGAGATGGAGCGGCTGCGATGCGATATACAGAAGCAAAGATGGCAAAAATCTGAGAAACACTCCTTCTCGATATCGAAAAAGATACGGTTGATTGGCGAGATAACTATGATGCTTCTACAAAAGAACCAACAGTACTTCCGGCTCGTGTTCCAACTCTTTTGCTCAATGGAGTGATGGGTATTGCTGTTGGTATGGCAACCAATATTCCGCCACACAATTTGCGTGAGCTCATCGAAGCTATCAATTTCCTCCTTCGTCATCCAAACCATGAGGAAGTTACGATAGCAGATCTATTAGAGTTTATTAAAGGTCCAGATTTTCCAACCGGTGGAATTATTTATAATAGAGAAGATATTTTACAAGCCTATACTCGTGGTCGAGGATCGGTTATACTTCGATGAAAGGCTGATATAGAAGAGGGAAAAGGTGGAAAAAATCACATTATTATCCGAGAAATTCCATATCAACTCAACAAAAAAGACTTTGTCGAAAAAATCGCCAATCTTGTTATCAACAAGGTGCTTGTTGGCATTTCTGATATTCGAGACGAATCAAACAAAGAATGAGTACGAATTGTGATTGATCTCAAGAGAGATGCCTTCCCAAAAAAAATATTAAATCAACTCTTTAAGCTCACCTCACTTCAAACAAGCTTTTCATTTAATATGATTGCTTTGACAGAGCGATGATTGCAGCCAAAACTTTTCAATCTCAAAGAAATGCTTTTGGCATTTATCGAGCACAGAAGAGAAGTTGTCACTCGTCGAACCCAGTATGAGCTGGCGCAGGCAGAAGCTCGGGCACATATTCTCGAAGGTTTTATGATCGCAATCGACAATATCGATGCCGTCATCAAGACAATTCGAGCCTCTCGAAATAAAGAAGAGGGAATTCCAGCATTGATGAAAGGCTTTGAACTTTCTGAAAAACAGGCTGTCGCTATTTGGGAAATGCAGCTTGGTAAGCTCTCTGGGCTTGAGATAGAAAAGGTAGAACTCGAACTCAAAGAAAAGAAAATTCTTATTGCGGATCTTCGCGATATACTGGCAAAACCAGAGCGGGTGAATACTATTATCTCAGAAGAACTCGATGAAATCAATGATAAATTTGGAGATGATCGATTGACAGAAGTACATCCATGAGCAGTTGGAGAATTTAATCCAAAAGACACAATTCCAAATGAAGATGTCGTTGTCACTCTCTCTCGAAATGGTTATATCAAACGAGTAAAGGCATCAGCCTTTCGTACGCAGCGACGAGGAGGAAAGGGTATTGCTATGGCAGTAAAAGATGAAGATGAGATGAAGGTTATTCTCTCAACTCGAAACCATAATAATCTTCTCTTTTTCACAGATACTGGTCGAGTGTTTGATTTTCCAGCCTATGAAATTCCAGAAATGCAACGAACAGCGAAATGACAACCAATGGTTCAGTTTCTTTCTCTGGCAAAAGATGAAGAAGTCAGTGCCATCCTCGATATGACACAACTTGATGGAAAGTATTTATTCCTTATTTCTCAAAAAGGAATCGTAAAACGAATCAATATTTCTGATATTGCAAATATTCGCAGTAATTGACTTATTGTTATGAAGCCAAAAGATGG
>PDWI01010752.1_pt1 | contig 10178 bp, 4 predicted proteins | sample 1430891 | NCBI WGS metagenome assembly PDWI01 (sample SAMN01162508, study PRJNA174530) | Oral metagenome, whole genome shotgun sequencing project. | biome: Marine environment; feature: Marine mammal; material: Swab sample of the gingival sulcus; isolation source: swab sample of gingival sulcus... | reverse complement strand
TATCTATTTTAGCAGTTATAATAGGACCACTTTTTTATCCTATTGATTTGTCGTACACTGAAGTTTCTCAAAAGCATGTAGCGCCAGGATTTAATTTATTAAAAGTGCCTAGTAAATTACAAGGAAATCTTAAAACTATGGGTGTTGGTCCAACATATACAGTGGCTATATCAAATGATGGTAAGATTTTCATTTGGGGTTATACATCAATAACACCAAAGATTAATATTAAAAATGTGCCTAAAGAAATAATTGAAAGAGCATCAGAAATTGAGCAAGTTTCATGTAATACAGACCATGTTTTAGTAAGATTTGAAAATGGTGATGTTTCTGGTTGGGGAAATACTCGACTAAATCAGCTTAGAATACCTAAAAACTTACAAAAAACTGGTGCAGTTGATGTATTCGCTGGAGAGCAATATAGTGTTGTAGTTGATAAAACTGGTAGAGCAGAAGGCTTTGGAAGAATGGGATTTGATAATTTCGATATGTTCGGACCTAATCAGGGGAATCTTAAAAAAGCATTTTGGTCTAATAATGCGGTGTATGGAATAACAAAAGAAGATGAGTTAGTTTATTTAGGAATAAAAGATACATCAGACGCTAAAATACCTGAGTTAGAAGGGAAAGCAGTAGATGTTAAATCGACTGTATATACTAATTTAGCACTTGATGATACAGGAAAAATATATATGTGGGGTATTGATAAGAAAAAAGAGAATGTTGGAGATATACCTCAAATAGATGAAAAAATTGTAGAAATCGGAGCAGGAAGATTTCACTATGTAGCAAGAACAGAGTCAAATAAATTATATGCTTGGGGTTCTAACAGATATAAACAATCAGCTGTTCCTGAAAAATATCAAGGGATGGATATAAAAGAAATGTATGTAGGTGGATATCAGAATTATATTGTAACTAATGATGGACAAATATATACATGGGGTCTTAAAGGATATTTAATGGGAACTGATGATTTTGGTCGTGATATCTGGAATAGATTATTAAATGGTGGTAAAAAATCAATGACTATTGGAGCTGTTTCTGTTATTATTTCAACAATTATAGGAATATTAATAGGAGGATTTTCTGGATACTTTGGTGGATGGGTTGATATGCTTCTTCAAAGAATTTCAGAAATGGTTGGTTCATTACCGTTTTTACCATTTGCAATGATACTTAGTTCTCTGCTTGGTAATAAAATGCCAGCATCCGCTAGAATATGGATGATAATGGTTGTTTTAGGATTATTATCTTGGACAGGTATTCAAAGGCTTGTAAGAGCTCAAATATTATCAATAAGAGAACAAGAATATGTTATTGCTGCCAAAACAATTGGAATAAAGGAAAGAAGAATTGTATTTAGGCATATTTTGCCTAATGTTGTGTCAATAATTATCGTTAATGCAACTCTAGGATTTGCTGGTAGTATGCTTACTGAATCTTCACTATCATTTTTAGGATTTGGAGTTCCAGCACCATATCCAACATGGGGTAATATGCTTTACGGAGCTAATAATAGTGTAATAATTCAGTGGTACTGGTGGAGATGGGTATTTGCATCTATTGTGTTAGCGATTTGTGTAATATGTATAAATTTAATAGGGGACGGTTTAAGAGAAGCAATTGACCCTAAGAGTCAGGGAAGGTAGGTGAAAAATGGCATTATTAGAAATTAAAAATCTATGTACCTTTTTTACCACAAAAAGAGGCATTGTAAAGGCAGTAAATGGTGTTTCATACACCGTTGAAGCAGGTAGGACATTAGGAGTAGTTGGAGAGAGTGGTAGTGGGAAAAGTGTTTCTGCTATGAGCACAATTAAGTTACTCGATTCAAATGGATATATAGCTGAAGGTTCAATTAAATTTGATGGAGAAGAATTAACAGACTGGGATAGAAATCAGATGACTAAAATAAGAGGGAATGATATTTCAGTAATTTTTCAAGAGCCAATGACTTCACTAAATCCAATATTTACAGTTAATAGGCAAGTTAGTGAGCCTTTTATAATTCATCAGAATTTCACAAAAGAAGAGGCTTCAAAAAAAGTTATAGAAATGCTTAATGCAGTAAAAATTCCTAATCCGGAGGCAGTAGCAAAACAATATCCTCATCAATTATCAGGTGGTATGAGACAGCGTGTTATGATAGCTATGGCTTTAGCTTGTAAACCAAAATTATTGATTGCTGATGAACCTACAACAGCGCTTGATGTTACAATTCAAGCACAGATATTAAAATTGATGAATGAGCTTAAGAAAACACAAGGAACTTCTATATTGTTTATAACTCATGATTTAGGAGTTATAAATCAAATGGCAGATGATGTTGCTGTAATGTATTGTGGGCAAGTTGTTGAAAAAGCACCAGTTGAAATTATATTTTCAAATGAAAATATATACCAACATCCATATACCGAAGGATTGATGAACTCTATACCAAGACTTGATACGCCAGCAGGAGTTAGATTAGAATCAATACCTGGTTCTGTACCTCATCCACTTAATTTACCAAAGGGATGTAAGTTTGCACCTAGATGCAAGTATGCGACTGAAAAATGTAAAAACGAAGAACCAAAGGAAGTAGAGATAGAATCTGGGCATACCATCAGATGTTTTTATCCAAAAAAAGGGGTGAGAAATAATGAGTAAAGAAGTATTATTTAGAATCCAGAACCTAAAACAATATTTTCCTGTTAAAAAAAGCGGTATAGGGAAAAGAAAAAAAGTTTTATATGTTAGAGCAAATGATGATGTTAGTTTAGATATATATAAAGGTGAGACATTTGGATTAGTTGGAGAAAGTGGTTGTGGAAAATCAACTCTTGGAAGAACTATGCTTCAATTGTATAAGCAAACTGATGGAAGAACAATATTTTATGGAGAAAGCAGATTTAAGGTAAATCCAAAATATGTTTATGATATATTGGATAGTATGTACAAAGATTATGAAGGTTACTTAAAGCTTTATGAAGAAGTAGAAGAATTGAAAAAAGAAGCTGACTCAATGGAAGAAAGCGAAGAAAAATTCTTTAAGATGAATGAATATATCGAAAAAGAAAAGGAATATCGTCTTGGTATAACTGATATTATTCAAATTACTGGAGCATTGGTACTTCATAGTGATACTAAAAAGGTTAAAGATGCATTATTAAAAGAGCAGAAATTAAAAGCTATGAAAAATTCTACTTCTAAAAAGGATAAAAAAGATATACCTTTAGACTTAGATAAGCAAATTAGTGATGTTGAAAAAGAATTAAATGAATTAAGAGAACAGGTGAAAGAAAATCCGAATTTTGAGAAGTACGAAGAAAAAAGAGATATAGGAGTTAATTTAGCAAAATTGACTTATGAGGAGATGAGAGGACTCAGAAAGAATATGCAGTTGATTTTTCAAGACCCATATTCTTCATTAAATCCAACAATGACAGTAGCACAAATTATTTCTGAAGGATTAGTAGCTCATAATTTATATAAGAGAAATTCTAAAGAATTAAATGATTATGTGCAAGAAACTATGCAAAAAAGTGGACTTGCTCCATACTTTGTTCATAGATATCCTCATCAATTTTCTGGTGGGCAAAGACAAAGAATTGGTATAGCAAGGTCGGTTGCATTAAAGCCAGAATTTATAGTTTGTGATGAGGCAGTATCTGCGCTTGATGTTTCGATCCAATCTCAAATAATAAATTTATTATTAGATTTAAAAGAACAAGAAAATTTGACATATTTATTTATTTCGCATGATTTATCTGTCGTTAAGTATATATCTGATAGAATTGGTGTAATGTATCTTGGTAATTTAGTTGAATTATCAAGTAAGGAGGCTTTATTTGAAAGACCATTACATCCATATACAGAGGCACTTTTATCGGCAATACCTACAACGGATTCAAGAAATAAAGAAATAGAAATATTAGAAGGTGATATACCAAGTCCTATAAATCCACCAAAAGGATGTAAATTCCATACAAGGTGTAAATATGCTACTGAAATATGTAAAAATGTTGCTCCTACTTGGGAAGAAATTGATAAGGATCATTTTGTTGCTTGTCATCATTATTTAGGAAAAGGTGAATAATGTTATTTTTCGGATATAAGGAAAGATTTAAGAAGATTGTTGATGCGTCTAAAAGAAGACGGGAAAGTCAAGGATTTAGGTCTGATGAAGACATAAATTTAGAAGAATATAAAGAAACTCCTTTAGAAAAAAACGATTTACTTGCTTTAGTTTTGAGCGCATTTATAGTTTTTTTACCAGTAATATTAGTACTTCTATTAATTATTGTGGTAGTCATCCTTATTTAAAAGAATTAATAAATATAATAATATATTAAATAAACCTCATTAGAGGTTTATTTTACAATAGAATAAGTTGTCATAAAGATCATAATAATTCCAAATAATATAAGAAAATAAGATAGAAAATTATTTTTTTTATTTAATATAAACATTTCAATTCCCCATATGATTATAAATATTCCTAATAATATTGAAATTATGTATTTATAATTTAAGAATGCTATAAAAGATTTAAATATAATAGCGAATAAAAGTGATAATATCATAAGAATTGATATTATGAGTCTTATCACTTTTAGCGTTTTTATTATTTTTTTATTATACATCTTTTCTTAAATTTATGTATGCTTCATCGAGTCTTGCTAATGCAAATAATGTATCTGAAAGTCTGTTAATGTATTTAGATAATTCTTCTCTAACATCATCAGTTTCTTTTAATATTAAAACTTTTCTTTCTGCTCTTCTTATTATTGTTCTTGCTATGTGAAGTGCTGATGATGAAGTTGTTTTCCCTGGAATTATAAATTCTTTTTGTTCTCCAGTAACCTCATAGCAACTATCAATTATATTTTCTAAAATTTTAACTTCTGGTTCACCGACTTTATTAGTGAGCATTTCAAGTCCTTTTTCATCACTTGCAAGTTCTGCTCCCACGATAAATAATTGTTTTTGGATGTATAATATTTTTTCTTTTATATCTTCGTGTTTACTAGTTGAATATGCAAGTCCTAAAACTGATATTGCTTCATCAACTGTTCCGTAACAATCTACCCTGATATGTTTTTTATCAACTCTTGTTCCTCCAAAAAGACTAGTTTGACCTTTATCTCCGGTTTTTGTATAAATTTTTGCCATAATTCCTCCTTAAAATGTTTTAATTAATAGTATATAATAGCCATCTAATTTTGTATTAGTTGTAGCAGATTTATTGTATGTGTTTAATGTAGAATCAACTTCAACGAATTTATTAAGCACCTTATTAAACCTATACATTTTAATATTATTTTGGTTATAACCACTTGCAAGTGTTTTACTATAATTTATCTTCAAGTTTATTGTACCATTTATTGTATCTTGTTTTTTAGTTTCTTCATTATTTTTAGCAAAATATTCTAAATTAACAATATTTGATACAGCCTTATATCCTCTAGGAATTTTATTAATCATGTATCCATAGTATGAGCCACTTTGATCTTTTGTGTGAAGTGAAGCATATGGTTTATTACCATTTGCAAGTTGTCTAAATTCTAATGTGTTAAGTGCAATGGCAGGTATTATAAATTCAGAATTCTTATATTTTACATTTAGTGTGTAAGATGAATCTTTTACTAATTTTGCAGGTATATTTACAATTCTGTTTTCATAATCATTGTAATAATCTGGAGTTGATAAATCAATTGAAATATAGTTATACTTAGGCTTAGTGCTTAAATTTGTAATTATATCATTACCTATTATTTTAGTTTGATAATCTAAATTGTCAGGAACTCCTAAATTTCCATCTATATCAGGGTCACCAAATTCAGAAACATCCTTAAAATCATCTTTTGTTAGATACACTAAATTCGACCAATCAGATGAACCAAATTCATTAACTGCTTTAAGACCTAAAATAAGTTTTTCGTTTGATTTCATATTTTCTAAACCTTTTATTCTAGGAAGTCTATATGGTTCTAGATCAGTAGAAGTTAGGTATTTAAGGTCTAAATGGTCATTTAATTCTACTTGATAAGTTGTTTTTGACCCTATATAGTAATATACTTCATAATAATCACTTTTTGTAGAGCTATATCCAAATATTTTTATATATCTATTATCTATAAGTTCAGCTTGTAAACCAACAGGATTAGAAGGAACAGGAACAGAATATCTAATTTCATATTTTCCATCAGAAATACCTCTATCACTATTAAGAATGGTTATATTGTACATATCTTCAACGCTTATAAGAGGAGTTGTTACAATCATCTCTTTTTGACTCACAACTTCTACATTCGTAGCCATGAAAGCATCTTCGACTTTATAATATTTATTATCCTTAAATAGACCTACATTACCTGTCGCATCTTTTGTCGCCTTTGACCTTTTACCACCAAATAATACTTTTGCTCCAGGATAGAAATTATCTCCAATTATTTTAATTTTTTGTCCTCCTTCAACTGAAAGCCAGCTTATTTGTGAGTTATCAACAAAAGTTATATTATCAATTGTTGGATAAGAAATTATATCTAGGAAGATATTATCAGTCGAAGTTCCATAATCTTTATTTTCTACAATTACTTTTTTCTTACCAGGAATTAATGTATTTTTAGGAGTTACGAAAGTAAGCTTTGAACCTTTTTCAGTAACACTTGTATTGTATATAGGGATTCCACCTTTAGTTCCTAAAGTAACATTTGCTCCAACTCTGAAGTCAACACCTCTTAGAGTTATTAAATGACCTCCATACTGTGATGTTTCATCTGGTTCAATACTTTCAATTGTTGGTCCTGAAAGAGGTTTTTGGTAAACAAAATACATAGGTTTTTTATCACTTCCTAAAATATTTTGTGAATTTGATGAATTTGCAACGCCATAGTCCTGATTTGTAATTAAAATAGGATATTCAATTCCGACCTCATCAATTGTGCCTTTTGGAACATCTAAAACTAAAACATCAAGAGTTTTAAGTTCCCCATCAACTTCCATTTCAATAATTGTTTTTTCTATTATTTTCACAGTCTTTGAACCTATTTTTGCAGTTGCATTAGGTCTAAAGTCTTGACCTATAACTTCAATTTGAGTTCCTCCTTGAATAGTTCTGTATGTGTAGTACTTAGTTTTATCTGGTGAATCTTTTCTAGGTTTTATCATGTAAATTAAAGGTTCACTAGCTGGATAAGTATATGTGAAGGTTGATTTTGCTTTTCCTCCATCAGGATTAGTGAATAAAACATTTACTTTATCAACTGTGTGATAACTTGGAGTTGTTACTATTAGGTGTTTAGAATTATCAAATTTTAGTTTTGGAGCATAAGTTCTGTCAACTAAAAATCTCTTATCACTAATTTCCACCTTTATATATTCAAAGACCATATTTTTATATTCACTTCCATCATGAACTTCTGGGTCAGTTCCAATAGGGTGATAATACTCGCCAGTAGGATTACCATTTACAACTTCTCTTAACATTTCCATAGGTAGATAAATTGTTTGGTCATCGTAATTACTAAACACTCTTTTATAAATTTTGTCATTTTCTACGACTCTAAGAGTAATAGTGTCATTTGAACCATTATAAATAGCAGTTAATTCTCCATCTAATTTAACTGTTGCTCTTTGTGCATTAATAAGACCAGAGTTTGGTTTATCTCTAGGGATATTTCTATTTGTAATATCAGAAAATCTCATAACTCCATCTAAATTATCTAAATTGCTTATAACATCATCTACATCATCCTTATAACCTTTATAAACGCCTTTATAAAAACCGCTACCATAAACATCTCTGAACTCTTGTCCAGATTTTTTACCATGTTCTGGATTTATTTCTTTGATTACAGGTTTTGATGCATTATATTTGTATGGAACCATATTTGATATTCCTGCATCATTATTTACAACATAAACATCAACGGTTGTTTCCTTATATGGTGGAGTTAAAACTTTTAAGAAACCTTTATCAAATTCAACAATTTTTGCTTCTTCTCCATTAAAATAAACTTTTGGAAGTATTGGTGATTTATAATAATGAGTGTAAAAATCATTAGTTGGTGAAAGCTCAACTTCTTCTATAGCTCCTTCTGGGCAATTAGGGTCTAATAAATCATTATGTTTTCCGTCTTTATACAAATCAATTAATTTATCACCTATATTATATTCTGGACCTCCTACAACATTGTCATAAGGCTCAAAATATCTAAATTCATAACCAATTATTTCGACTATTTCATTTCCGTTTGTCGAACCTTCAGTCGGTTGAATTTTAGTTATATTTGGCCTAGACTTTGGAACAAGGTATTTAAAAGCGTCTATTTTGTGGTCAGTTCCACCATCTTCATTAATAACTGAAATTGGAACCTTAATAGATGAAATACCATAACTTTCAACAATATCTCTACTCATCGGAGGCATTTTAATTATTATAGAAGTTCCATCTAATGATACTTCTGTATCTTCTTTACTTACTTCGTAACCATCCACATATACAATTGTATTGTCTTCAAAACCTTTACCTATTATTTTAACATAGTATTTTCCATCTACAGAGCCTTCATCTGGTTTAATTTCAACAATTTTTGGTCTAGATGAAGCTTGCTCTATGTAGTAAAATCCATTTTCATCAAGTCTTTGGTCGTACTTTGTATCTGGATTTATAACTTTTAGGTCTTTATAACCTCTTCCTGTATTTAATGTAGGTACAAAAAATGCAACTTGATTTCTATTTAATATAAATGCTTTTTTACCAACTATTTTATTGTTAGAATCCACTTTATAAGGAGTTTTCATAGTTAGAGCTAATCCATTATCTAGTGTAAAACCTGAATTTGTAATGCTAGTTACTCTGTATTTAGTTGAAATATTTTTTATAAAATATATTTCTCCTCCGCTTACATCCATCTTATATTTTATATTCTTACCGTTATCTAAATATATTTCTTCATCTAGGTCTTTATATAATTTATAATATTTTGCAGGATTTTCATTGCTTTTAAGAATTACTGATTCTCCATAATTAGCTAAAAAAGGAATTTCTGCACCGCCAGAAGTTTTAGCTTTAGAAATTATATGATTGTTCATATATACAGTTATTGTTTTGCCATCAATGTTAAAAGTAGCCTCATTTGTGGCATTATTAAATGAATAATCATTTGAAATATCTCCAACTAAAGCATTATCTTTATTATATATATTTATTTCATCATTCTCATATTTAAATGTGAAAGTTGTTCCTTCGTTATCTGTCAAAACAGGATTATTATCTCCATCATTTGATAAAACAAATTTAACTGAATCACTCATAGGAGATCCGTTAGGTCTGCCTAATATTGAAAGATTTTTATAAAATGGTGTTAATACAATTTCTTTTATTGAAGTATCAGCTTTTATAAAAGTTTGAACATCTGGAGAATTATAATCGTTAAAAATGATATTATTATCAACGTCGATATTATAATCATTGACATCTGCTCCGTCTAAAAATACTCTAGTTCCAATTAACCTTGTTGCCGAAACACCTTCTAAAGAGCTAACAGTAGGGTCAGGTTTTAAGAAATTTTCTCCATTTATTATAACAAATGTTCCAGCTATCCCTTTTTTAGGTGCAAAATCTGTTATGACAGGACTTTCATTAAGAGCGCTTACAAAGTAAAAGTCAGCAGTGGCAATACCGCCTGAAGGATTTTGTAAAAGCACTTGATTTTTTCCTTCAGGACCTGATGGAGCAGTAAATGTTAAGAGGATTTTGTCCCCTGATGGTGAAATTTCTCTTGCATAGTTATTAATTTCTTCCCCGTTGATATAAAGTTTAGCTCCTTGTTTTATATTGTTACCAGTGATGATAATTTCTTCATTACCTGCAGTTGTTACAACATTTGGAACAACTGTATCAATAACAGGAACATCAGTTGTTTCTACAAATAATATAGCTTCTTCTTTAATAGTCTTTTTACCGGATGCATCAGAACCTCTTTTTGGATTTGATACAAGAATATTTTTGTAATTTGCCTGCTTTATTATTAAATCCTCTGGTAGTCTAGCAACGATTTTTGTTCCAACAGAATTATTTAGAGTTCCATCTACTTCTTCGTTGTTTTTATCATAAACATGAAGTTCAAGTTTGTAAGGAGTGCCATTTGGGTTATTTACAATATTTCCATCTCTCATATCATAAATAA
>PDWI01010751.1_pt1 | contig 10179 bp, 3 predicted proteins | sample 1430891 | NCBI WGS metagenome assembly PDWI01 (sample SAMN01162508, study PRJNA174530) | Oral metagenome, whole genome shotgun sequencing project. | biome: Marine environment; feature: Marine mammal; material: Swab sample of the gingival sulcus; isolation source: swab sample of gingival sulcus... | reverse complement strand
AATGACGGTACTATTTTGCCTAAAATGCACAATTTTGTTATTTTTTAGTTAGCATTGATTAGCAATCTAAAAAATCAGTTGCCAAAAAACAAAAAATGCTGCTTTAATCGATAAAACGGCACAGAAAAATAAGAAAAATCGCTAGTTTTTAGCTGAAAACCCTAGTGTCCGCAGTGCGGACAGGACAACTTGCAATTGTACCACTTGCTAATGCACCTTCAACACTGCCTGTACCCAATGCTCCAATGGCAGTATGTAAGGCAGAGTTGTGCTGGCTTTTTTTGTGGGTTATCAGTTTAGGTCGGGACTATTACAGTTTATGGTATCGCAGGGCAAGGTGTCTAGCCTTGCATTAATATGAACGTATACTAAGCTTCCTGTGTTATCATAGTGAGCAAATACATTAAGATTGGAATCTAAAAACTGTTCCCCAGGAAGTGTTGGATCGATACCTGGTATCTGAATAGATGGAATAGAGCAAATAGAGTTTCCTAAAAGTTTTTTCATTTCATCTATACTAGAAATATTTTCATATTTACTTCTAAAATTTTCAGATAAACTAAAATACCCATCTGAAGACTGAATATATATTCTATAACTAGAGATGATACTTGTATTATTTATTGCTTGAAAAAAGCAGCCTTCTTCAGGTAATTTAATAAACTCATCATCTTCGATTTTAGAATATTCCACAATTGCAAATTTAGTTTTTAAATCATTTAAGGTTGTTATAATCGACTTACCTAGCAGGTTATTAATATCCATAAGATATCCCCAATTTCTTGAATGTTTCTTTATTTAAACGATGAACTTCTGCTCTTGTAGCACTTATTTTTGAACTACTCCAACCTTGACTACGCCAGACAGGTTCCCAAGTATCTAAATCTAATTCAGCAGCTTTATACAGGTCTTTAGAATCTATGTCAACTTTTGCTGTAGAATTCCTGCCTCCATAGGTTCTAGAAAATGATTGATGGTCACAAGTTTTAACAACAACACAATTTGTATTATTTCGAAGCGCTCTTAACTGTGAATCAGACAAATTAATACCTGAATCTCTTAAAGCTTTTTTTACAGATGCAAACGATGGAATATGGTCAGGAGTTAGACCATCTTTAACACTTCTAGAGGATAAACCTCCATAATTACCTGTTTCGCCCTGTTTAACACCGACATACGTTAAATCCTCACCATTATCAATCTTGCTTAAAAGCTGAGAACCCCTAACTTGAGATACTGCTAAATCAGGTCTTAAGCTCGGTAATTGACTGACAGCATTTTGTAAATTAGCTTTTAGTGCTTTTAGTGTATTAGCGTTTGGACGTGCTTTATAAGCATCCCATGCTTTGTTAACACCTTTTCCAACAGGACCAGCTACGCCTATCGTAGCGAGTATATAGTCTGTTGTCGTTTCGGCAGTAGCAAAGTCTTGAATATTGCCAACAATAGGAATGAAGCTTGTTCCTACTAAAATATATTCTTTATAAGGATTAATTGCAGCATTCATCTTGCGAGTTTCTTCGACAAGTTCTGCAGTGGTTTTATTTCTATCAGGGTTATGATTATCCTCAACCGCCACCTTACTGGTTTCAACCGCATTCACCGTATCAGTAGCATTACTTGTGGTTGCTCCGATAGCAACCCCTGTTAAGGCAGTAATGGTGCTAATGGTGTCTTTTTGCTGGGCAGTGAGTTTGCTTGGGTCATCTGTTTTATATATATACTTGGATAATAATATAGCTGTGCCTTCACCTGTACTGGCTGATACACTACCTGTTAATGCATCGTTACCTGTGGCATAACTGGTGGCTGCGCCTAGTATGGTATGAGCAAGTAAATGCTGAGCACTGCCAACCTCTATTTTGTCAGTTCCATATTTTTTATTATCAGCTGTGTTACCTTTAAAATACTGACCAATTTCATAAGCTACATAAGGGCTTACTGCTTTAGCTACATAGCCTGTGGTACCATTGCTGTTTGGTCCATAGATTGCTCCTGATATGCTATCAAGCAAGAGTGCTTTTTGTTGTACTTTGTTAGCTTGGGCTAAGTAGTCCTCTCTTTCTTGTTTGCTGGTTGCTTGGTTTGCTTTGTCTCTTAATGCTTTTTCTTTTGTGTTAAGTTCTGTTTTGATTTTACGTCTTTCTACATCAAACGCTTGAGTAATACTCGTTTGTGCATTGAGCTCTGTATTTACAGCTTGCTCATTAAACACATTATCAATCACTCCAGCATACTCTGCTTGGCTGTCTGTACTAATGTCTTTATGTCCTGCAATAGCAGAGATACCTGCTTTGGTCACACTGGTTTGACTGTCATCATCTTCACCATAACCAATACCATTACTGGTTAGCCCTGAGTCTTTACTTAGGTTAATGCCTGTAGATATGGCGTTGCCTTGGTATTCGCTGCTGTTGGTGATATCGGTGGTGCTGATGCCGCCTTTGCTGCTAAATTGATTGAGGTTGTTAGCGATTGCTTGTTGGCTGGTGCTAATGGCACCACCTGTTAGGCTGGTTTTACCGCTTACTTCAATATCAAAGCCGCCGTCTTGGGTAAAGATACCTGATTGTTCGGTTACTGCTTTATGGTTGCCATCAATGTCGGTTTTACTGCCGTTTATTGATAGGCTACTATTTTTGCCTGTGTTTAAGTCAATATCTAGGTTAAAGCCGGCATTTTTTTGTTTGCTGTTGTAAGTGGCTGTGTTTTGTAGGCTTTCGATGTTGAGGTTACCTACCACGTTTATGTCGCCATTCTACGCAAATCGGATCATCTCTAAAGATTTTTTGTTCGCATGTCCAGCCAGCTGTGTCACGCCAGCCTTTTTCTTCCATACATAGTGATTCTTTGATGCTAGTTGTGCTACCAACAAAGGGGTCAATGCCGCATTCTCGCATCTCTTTACTTCTTTTTTTGGTGTATTCCATTAACTCTAAATTATTACCTGGTAAAGTCCAGTAACTTTTACTATTGTTTGGCGGTTTAAAACCACTCATACTACAGGCGGTTAGTGTTAAAGCGGTTAAGATAATGGTTAAATATTTCATATTATTCGTCCTCTTCTTTAAGGGTTGGTTGATGGGTTGGTTCATACTCTATAAAAGGCGGTGGGTTGTTAAGTTCATAGACGCTCTTTTCAGGTTGCATGGTGAGCTTGCTTTTGCCTGCTTCTACCACTCGATAACCATCAGCAATACATTGCTTATTGCCTAGTCCATAACAGTTATGCACAGATGAGTCGCCACCAAGGATGTCTTTGATGATGGTTAGTTTGCTTTTGTTGTGTGTGTTGGTGTCGGTGGTGTATTCTTTGTTGTTGCCAATAGGAAACCCTGCCACTATGTCGTCTTTGTGGTTCTCTACTAAGATTGAGCGACTTTGGGCTTCTTTAGTGCTTCGCTTTTTGCCATAGCCTTGGAGTTGTGATAGTTTGCTGTCGGCTTTTTTTAGGTTGGTGGCGGTGCCAACCATTTTTATGTCGGTGCCTGATAAAATGGCGTTGGTTTGGTTATTTTTGTCTTTGTTGAGTTCCCTTAGGCTGTTGTGGCTGGTAAGGGTGGCTCGGCTATGGTCACCAATGAGTAGTTTGTCTTTGCCGTATTGTTTCATGAGTCTAACGGCTTGTTGGGTGGAGTTGCCTAAGCCCATGCCTAGGTTGCCTTCTAGTCCTTTTTGGTAGCCTGCTACCATGAGTTCGGAGATTATGTTGTTGGCTTGGGGGTTGTGTACAAGGTAAACGTTTTTATAGACGCGTTTAGATAGGTTGCCGTCTTTGTCATGGGTGGCTATGTAGTTTTGGGTTGCATATTTTGCGGCTGCTTGGTGGTTGTTTAGGATTCCGTTAAAGTCGATGACTCTGCTTGTTTTGCTTTCTTCTTCATAGGTGTTTGGGTTGTTATAGGTCGCTTTTTTCAGGGCGTTACGTTCTGCGTCAGATATTTCACGCAGTTTATAAATGTTTGCACCTTTAGCAAGTTGTTTATCATAATACTCCTGAATTGCCTCTTCAGTTTTATGTCCTGCTTTGATTGCATCTTGTTTAATTTCATTAATGCGTTCTGGGTCTTCAACTGGGCTGCCATCTGGGTTAGTGACAAAGGTAAACATACGATGTTCGGCAATAAATTGGCTACGATACGCTTCATCTGTATAGTCAGCAAGTTGATTAATCGCAACACCTTTAATTGCTTGATTGGTTTGTACAGCTTCTAATAAGTCATGGGTGTTGGCGATTGTTAAGTTGCCGTTGCCATTGGTTTGTTTAGCCACTGCCGCTATTTTTTGTTGCCCTTGGGTGCTGCCAATATTAAATTCGCCATCAGTGACAAAGGCATGGGTGATGTTGCTGTCTTTGTCGGTTTGTTTGTCTTTATTTAACGCATTTGCTAATCCTATTTTAGCAATGGCGTATTTGTCGGTACTTTGTATATCGCCAGCGTTTAAACCAAATTTAATTGGTTTTGCTTTGGCTTGGTTAGGGTTGGCTCGGGTGTATTTTTTACCTTCTTCACGATAGATTTTATTAAGTTTTTTGTCTTCTGCTGAGGTTTGGTCACGGTTAAGTGACATGCCAAGATTAAAGCCTTGGGCTTTGGCAGAAGATGTTGAGTGATTTTTTAAGTCGGTGTATTCAAAGTTTTGGGCGGTTAGCTGGTTTTTTTGTTTGTTAGCACGAGAGCTTATTGCTCCTGCGCTTAGATTAACTTTACCACCAACATTGAGTTGATAACCACCATCACCAGTATATAGCCCTGATTGTTCAGTAACTGTTTGGCTATTGGTATTCACTTTGGTTTTGTTTTGATTGACCGTTAAACTGCTACCAGACCCACCATTTAAATCAATATCAACACCAATGCCGGCATTTTTTTGTTGGCTGTTGTAGCTTGAGGTGTCTTGTAGGCTTTCGATGTTTAAATTACCACCTATGTTGCCAGTGGCTTTTTGTACTTTGATGACACCGCCTTTGATGTTGGTGTCACCTTTTGAGTTAAAGTGGATTTGTTTGCCGCTGATATGGCTGTTGCTATAGTGGGTGCTGCTGCCATCGGTATTGCCTTTGCCTCGGTTGGCATTGGCGGTGATGCCATAAGCACCGGTGCTGTCTGCAAAGACGCCGGCGCCCCAACCTTTGGTTTGGTTGTTGCTGGTTGTGCGCTTGTTTTGTTTGCCAGCTTGGATGTTAATAACATCATCTGAGGTTAGCTTGATGTGGTTGCCAACGTTAAGTTCACTGCCGGTGATGTTAAGTTGGCTGTGGTTGCTGCCAGTAGAGGCTAGGTTAATGTTGCCAGCGGCTTGTAGGGTTGAGGCTTGGTTTTGTTCTGTATCGTTTTGGCTACTTGTTTTATTTGATTGTGAGCCAAGGGTGGCTTGGATACGTACTTTGGCAAGGTTTTTCGCTGCATCTGCTTTGTTATTGGCGGATAAGACATCTTTTGCTTGGTTTTTAAGGGCGTTGGCTTTAAGGGCGGCGGTGATGGCTGCCATGCCTTGCATGCGTTTGTTGTTGGTTTGTTGGCTGGCGTCGGTTAGGGTTTTGATACTTTGGACGCTATCTACTAGGCCACTGCTAATGGCGACGGTTAAGCCACTGCTTTTGCTTTTTGTGGCGCTGTTTGTGTGGCTGCTGTTGTTAATGTTTGTGATGTCGATGTTTTTGGCATTAACTTTGATGTTGCCTCGGGTTTTATCAATGAGACCTTTACCGGTGTCCTCGCCCATACCAGCAATCAGGTTGCTGCCGGTTTGTTGGTAGTTGTTGCCGGCACTGATATTGATATTGCCGTCTTTGGCATAGATGTTGCTGGCAGTGTGGCTAGTTTGTTGTTGTGCGTTTTGGTTTTGCTGTTGTTGTTTGCCAATGGTAAAACCGATGCCTCCACTGCTAAAGATGCCTGATTGTTTTTCATAATGCGAGCTGCTTTGGTTATAGCTGTCTTTAGCAGCATGGATGCTCACATCATTGCCAGCAATAATATGGGTGCCGTTATCACTGAGTGCATTGGTGCCTGTTAGGCTGGCGTTATTGCCTGCTTGCATGACAACTTTGTTACCTTCTATGTTACTGCTGATGCTGTTATCCGCATTCATCTCATAACGGTCTTGAGTCATGGTTTTTGATAAGAAGCCGCTGTCGGTTGTTTTAACGGCTGTGCTTAGGTTTTGTTTATGACGCCCTGCAGTGAGCGTTATGTTTTTGTTGGCAAGCAGCGCCGTGGTGCCTGTGTCACTGGCGATGTTGACGGCAGTGCCTGAAATATTATTCGCTTGTAAAACAATATCCCCTTTACCACTCATATGACTACCGACATCCACACTTTGCCCTTGTTGGTAGTAATTGTTACTGTCGCCAATGGCATTGGTCTGATAGTGGGTGTTAATGGCATTTAGGTTGGCATCGCCTTTGGCGTTTATTAAGGTTTTGCCACCTTTGTTGGTTAGTTTGCCGGCATTAAAGTTGACATCTCCTGCCACCTTGGCAATAAAGGTGGTTAGTGGCTTGCCATTGGCATCGCTTTGATTAATGAGTGCGTCGCCTACGTAGATGCTGGCGATTTGGTTGATGTCGCGACGTTCTGATGAGCTGTTGCCTTGGGCAGATTTTGTGTGATAGGTGCTGCTGCTGTTGTTAAGATTGCCGCCTATGTCCAGTTGCATGGCACTGCCAGCGTTGATGCTTGCACCTAGGTTGTTTAGGTCTTGTTCGGTGTTAATGGCAACTAAGTCACCTTGGATGATACCGCCATGGCGATTGTTCACGCTGCCCGTGTCTATGTTTAGGCGTTTATGGGCGACGATTTGTCCGCTGTTGTCAAGATGCCCAGTAAGTTGCATGTCGATGTTTTTGGCAGCAATGAGGTTGCCGGTGCCGTCTATGCTATTGGCTGCTTGGCGGGTGTATACTTTAGGTACTAGCACGGTTTGGGTGCTGCCATCATTTAGGGTGATTGGTTGTTCGACTAGCCAGACAATGTCGGTGCTAAGCTGGGCAGCTTGTTTGTCGGTTAGAGCAATACCTGGGCGTAGGTTAAGGGCTTTGGCAACTAAGATACCGGCGTCCATTAGGGCTTTGTATTGTTGGTCTTGGTTATTGTAGTCACCTAGGTAATATCTGCCGGTGAGTGCCATGATTTGGTTGTTGATAAGTTGTTGTTCATAGTAGCCATCGCCTAAGCGTTTGTGTAGGTTGTTTGGGTCTGTATCCAGTTGTTTAAGCATGTAGTCAGAGGATAACCAGTTTTTTAAGTTGGTAAAGTTTGCATCTGTTTCTACTAGGTAGTTTGCTTGTGAGTCTGGGTTAATAACATATAGGCTGTTATTTGGTAGGGTTGCCATGCTATTTGTGGTGCGGATTTGTTGGCGACCATTGATTTTTTGGTTTAATGCGTTGATTAAGTTATTAACCGATGCTTTGGGGATTGCTTTGCCGCTTGCTTTGGCAGTTAGGATGGTTTGTAGATCCTGTTTTTGGGCATCGGTTAGGGTGCTATCTTTGTTAAGTAGCGTTTGTAGGGTGTCTAGTTTGCTATCTTTTGCGGTTTTGACATCCTTGGTTAGCCCTTTAAGTTGGTTGAGGGCGGTTTGTAAGGGTTGGATGTTTGTCCCTTCTGCGGTGACGCCAGTGGCAATTTTGTTGATGTCTGCGTTTAGGATGGGCAGTTTGTAAGTATTTAGTACTTTGGGGCTAGTAACATAATAAACTCTTGGTCCATTATTATCTAAACTTTTTTTAGAGCCTGCCCCATGTGATTCTACCGTTTTTAGTTGATAAGAACCTTCATGTAAAAGTATTTTCTGTGCAGTTAAGTCATCATTGCCTAATTGATAGTAATGATCACCGGTTACTTTATGTTTATTACCAACAAGCAAGAAACTCTTATCATTAACAAGATTTTTTCCTGTTAATCTAATACCTCTACCTGAAATAATCCGAGATGGATCTGATGCTGTCACTTTTTTATTTGTTATCGTTTCAGTATAGTCATGATCAAAATAGTCTTCACCTAACTTTTCACCAGTTTCGCTAACATAATAATCCCAACGATGTTTATATAATTCATTAGGAGTCCAAAATCTATTTTTATTATCTGTTCTAAATCGCCATTTTGAGATATCTTGTTGTGACTCGATAGTTGTAATTTTTTTGAAGTTTGCATTACTATTATTCAGCATATCTGTACTAATATGCATCTCACCAGCAGATTGTATTGTTGCTCCGTTGTTATTGACTATTTTTGCTTGACCAGTTGCTTGATGATTTTTATCCAAATCACCACCAATATGCAGTTCACCATTACTAACAATACTGGCTTGACCACTAAAGTCTGCGTTAAACTTATTTGCTCTTGCTAAGTTAGCCTCGTTGTTTAAGCTGTTTACCCCCAAATCTAAACGTTCACGAGCTGCTATCACAGGGGCACGGTCTGATTCTACCTTGTAATAACTTTTGTTATAGGTAGTATGGGCATCAATCCACTCTGTACTTGGATTAGAACCAGATCCAAGTACTTCATAACTCTCTGTATCAAGTTCAATTTTAGGTCTTTCAGTAGGCAAAACTGCTTCATACTCAATAGAACAATTTTTAATCGCTTCACATTCCTCTTTTGTTATTTCAGTCTTGATAATGTTGGTGTCAGGTGAATTATTGAGGGTATCTGCTTTAATCGCCAGATGATCACCATAGATACGCCCAAAGCTATGGTTGGTTGCACTGCCTGCCTTAATAAAGGTATCACTCCCATTAATCAGTCCACGGTTGTCTAATGTTTTTGTGGCGGTTAATTGGGTTTTTTTACTGCTAACTAACTGGGCATCTTTGGCATTGTTGATGTTATCAGCGGTGATGGTTAAGTTTTGCGCTTGTAGCTTGTCTGTATTATCAAAGTCGCCTTGGGTGGTTAGCTTTAAGTTATTGGCACTAAGGGTCGAGTTGCTGTCATGCTTAATAGTTTGTTTAACATCAATGGATACGCTATCACTACTAATCGTACCCTTATTGTTTGAATAGTTGTCTGCTGTTAAATCAAGCTTTTGAGAAGATAACAAGTTACCTTGGTCATTGTTAATTACTTTATTAGCATGAATGGCCAGTTCATTGCCTGACAATACTTGACCTTTTTTATTGTTTAAGCTTTTTGTATTAAGCGTTGCTTTATTACCGGCAATGATGCCTTGGGTGTTGTCATTGTCTTGTTTGGTGTTTTGGTTATTTAATTTGCCAGTGGTTATGTTTAACTCATTATTTGCCTGAATCAGGCTGTTCGCTGTGTTGTTATCAATGGCTTTTGTTTTAATCAGGCTGTTATTGGCAGTGATGCGACCAGCTTGGTTGTTAAGTTTGCTTTTGTTAGCACTGAGCGTTAAGTTGCCATTGGCTGAGATTTGACCTTGGCTATTATTGGTTTGGTTTGTGCCTTTAATCAATAAAGCTAATGCGTTGGCAGAGATAAGACCAGATAGGTTGTTTAGGCTGTCTGCTTTAATATTGGCACTGCCATTAGCTAAAATGCCGGTTTGTTGATTTGCATTTTTTGTATCCACTTTGGTGGCTTGGTTGTTGATGAGTGCCGCAGAAATATCCAACGTTTTTGTGCCATCGGTTTGAGCAATTAAGCCAGCTGTGTTGTTAATATCAGTATTGGCATTAAGGTTAACCTCAGATCCTGAGATAATCCCTGATTTATTATCAATAGAGTTTGTCGCGATTTTAAGAGCATTTGCGTTAATTGTGCCTTGGCTGTTGTTGAATGCTTGGTGACTGTCAATCGTTACTGCAGAAGCGGTGGCAATGGTACCTTGAGCGTTGTTAATGCCTTGATTAGCAGTGATATCTAATGCACGGTTTCCGCTTTGTACCACCTTACCTTTGATATTAGACAGTTTGTTAATATTTAGCTGATAGTTGTCGGCTTGTAGTTTGCCTTGGTTATTGCTCAGGGTATCTGCACTAATCGTCATCTTTTTATGGGCAGTGGTCTGAGCTTTGTTTAATATCACATCTGATGTATTGGCAGTCAGGGTAATATTGTCCCCTTGGGTTTTACTGTTGGTTAAATCAACATGAGCACCTGCCAATGTGACATCGCCACTGGCTAAATTCATCCCTGCATTGCTTATCTTGCCTGTACTGCTAACCGTTAACTTGTTATCTGTATCAGCAAGCTTGCCACT
>PDWI01010750.1_pt1 | contig 10179 bp, 6 predicted proteins | sample 1430891 | NCBI WGS metagenome assembly PDWI01 (sample SAMN01162508, study PRJNA174530) | Oral metagenome, whole genome shotgun sequencing project. | biome: Marine environment; feature: Marine mammal; material: Swab sample of the gingival sulcus; isolation source: swab sample of gingival sulcus... | reverse complement strand
CTTTCCGCACCTTGCAAACATTTTAAGTCGCTCAATGAATATAAAAACCGTCTATCCTATTCTTGAAAAATTTGAACAGATAGAAACTATTGAAGAAAACGAAAACGCACAATTACCTAAATTTAATAAGGGTATTGAAATTTCAAATTTGAATTTTGCGTACGATTCCGAAAAGCCGATTTTGAAATCCGTAAATATGAAATTTGAAAGCGGAAAAAAATACGGGATTATCGGCGAGTCGGGTTGCGGAAAAACTACGCTCTTTAAACTTTTAGTCGGCATGCTTGAAAATTATGACGGTAAAATAGAATACGATGGCGTTGAACTTTCAAAGCTGAACAAAACCGACATTCGCGAAAACATAGCCTACATCGACCAAAGCGTTTACATTTTTAACGACAGCATAAAGAAGAATATTTGCCTTTCACAAAATTATAGCCAAGAACAAATTGACAAGGCGATAGATTCTTCAGCACTGCGACCCATGATTGAGAACTTAGACCAAGGAATCGACAGCATAGCAAGCGAATCCGGCAAAAACTTTTCAGGCGGACAGCGACAAAGAATTGCCATCGCGCGAGCCTTAATTCACGGCAGAAAGATTTTGCTCATAGATGAGGGAACTTCATCACTGGATAAGGAAAACTCACTGGAAATCGAAAAACAACTTATCGAAAATCCTGAGTTGACGGTAATTATGGTAAGCCATCACTTTGATCCTGAAATCAAAGCTAAGCTTGATGGGGTGTACAGCTTGACATAATATATATCTTAAGTATATGCTATTACTGTAGGTTGTGATTAAAAAATTTAAAAATTGGACTGTATAAAATTTATTAGTAAAATAAAAAAAATAGCATTGACAAATAAAATACCGGTGCTATAATACCGGCGAGGCACTTGTAAAAAGTCATAGACTTTTACAAGTACCTCTACTATAATAAAATTATAAATTACAGGTCGTCTTCCAGTGCAGTTGACTTTGAGTAAGCAGTTGGCTTTGCTTCAAAAAAATCAGTTTTGACCATATTGGCATTACTGTACTGCGATATCCATTCCATTGATTTAGGCTCAACATCATAGCCGTCATAAAGTTTACCCATACCCAAACCTTTGGAGCGTAAATTACCCAAATACTTAATATAATCGGTTACCATTTCTTCGTTTAACCCTTGAATATCATTACCGATTATATACTTACCCCACTCTATTTCTTGGCGAACACCTTCACGCATCATATCTTTATATTCTTCAATATCTTTTTCGCCGAACAACTCAGGTCTCTCTTTTTTCAAATCCAGTATAATATTTCTGAACAACCATAAATGAGTATTCTCATCACGATTGATATAACGAATTTCCTGCACAGAGCCGGGCATTTTTCCCGAGCGACCAAGATTATAAAAAAACATAAAGCCCGAATAAAAATAAATACCCTCAAGAATATAATTTGCGACCATAACTCTGGTTAAAGTTTTTTCATCAGGGTGAACCAACAAATCATTATATTGGTCTCCAATAAATTTATTTCTCTCTAACAATCGCTTATCGTTTTTCCAAAGATATAAAATCTCAGAGCGCTCAACCGGCGAACAAATTGTATCCAACATATAACTGTAAGACTGAGAATGTATCGCCTCCTGATAAATCTGAATCGACAAACATAAATTAACTTCATTCGCCGTTACATACTGCGAAACATTCGGCAAATTCGCCGTTTGAATACTATCCAAAAAAACCAAAAACGACAAAATCGAATCATAAGCCTTCCTCTCATGCTCGTCCAACTTATTCCTGTAATCCAAAACATCGGTCGACATATTTATCTCTTCGGGAATCCAAAAATTATTCATCGCCTGCCTGTACCAATCACTCGTCCACTTATACTTGACATTATTAAAATCATTGAGGTTAGTCGTGTTTCCCCCAATTAACTTTCTCTTATCAAGCTCAATATCACCGTTCTCATTAAACAACGGTCTTCTTTCCATATTTTCCTCCATAAAAAATAATTTTAAAATTTAAAGTAAATGTTTGTTCTAACTTACACTTATCTTTGAAGAGCACTACAAACATTTCCTTGCAACCCACGCCCTCGCATAATCTTTTGTTCTTTATCGAACAAAAGGATAGACTTCGGGCTTAATTACCGAATAGCGTACTTACCACACTTTTGGTATTCTTTTTTACTTTACGCCATACCCAATCTTTACGATGCACACGACTCACATTCTTCAACCTCCAACGATTTACTGCGCACATAATAAATTGTCTTAACTTCTTCTTCCCATGCTAAAATATACATCTTCAAAATTTCACGCATCGTATTTTCATGTGTAATATATAAATTCATAGACTGAGCCTGATCAATATGCCTTTGCCTCTTTCCGGCGGCTTTTATACTCCAAATCTGGTCAATTAAATACGCACTTTTATAAAGCCAAAAACTATCGGCATTTAAATCAGGAGCCACACGCGGAACAATTGCACCTTTCTTTTCTTCCAAAAAGTATTTATTCATAACAGGATCCAAGCCCGCCGTTGTACCGGCAATCAATGAAGTAGAGCTTGTCGGAGCTATTGCCATAACATAAGAATTCCTAATTCCCGAAGTTTGTATTCTGTCTTTAAGCTCAGACCATTTTTGACAATTATAATTTCGCTTTTTAAAATAATTGCCTGTTTGCCAATCGGAACCTTCAAAAAAAGTATAAGCCCCTCTTTCTATTGCCAAGTCTGCGCTTGCGGAAACAGCATAATAGTTAATTCTTTCAAAAACATTATCGGCAAAATCCAGATGCGCATCGCTCTCCCATGAAATTCCCTGCTTTGTTAAAGCATGATGATAACCGCTTACCCCGAGTCCTATGGCTCTGTACTTTTTATTCGTAACCTTTGCATATTCCAAAGGGTAATAATTCAAATCAATCACATTATCCAGCGCCCTAACTATTGTTGCGGTAATATGTTTTAATTCACTGTTCCCTGCTTCATCATCATTGACATTACAATTCCCCAATACAAGAGAAGCAAGATTACAAACAACAAAATCACCTGCCTTTGTTTCTTCTATTATAATATCATCGCCTTCGACTGTTTTTATTGTTTTTTGTCCCTGCTTAATTACACTCATGTTCTGTGCAATCTCCGTGCATAAATTAGAGCAGTAAATCATTCCCTTATGCGGATTGGGGTTATACTTATTTACAATATCACGATTAAATACAAATGGTGTTCCCGTTTCAATTTGAGACTTTAAAAGCAACCTTATAATTTCTTTTACGGAAAACACCCTTTTTGGAATACGCGAATCATCAACACAGTCGTAGTATTTTTCACGCCACATATCACCGTAAAAATCTTCCAGTCGATAGCCCTTTACCTGCTCTATTTCATGCGGACACATTAAAGACCAAGGAGCATCAATATTATCTCTGGCTAATTCCCAAAACAAATCAGGAAAACAAATAGCCGGAAAAACATCATGGGCTTTTAATCTGTCATCACCGCTGTTAGTTCTGATTTGCAAAAACTCAGGTAAATCTTTATGCCAGCAATCAAGATATACTGCCGCTGCTCCCTGTCTTACACCAAGTTGGTCAACTGCAACGGCAGTATCATTTACAAGACGAACCCATCTTATAACACCGCCTGCGGCTCCTTTAAAGCCCCTTATAGACGAGCCTGCAGCCCTGATTTTTCCGAAATAAAGCCCCATACCCCCACCCATTTTGGAAACTTTTGCAAAGTTTGTAATACTTCGATAAATTCCTTCCAAGGAATCGGGTGTTGTGTCAATAAAACAAGACGATAATTGATGATACGGTTTTCTTGCATTTGACATTGTAGGAGTTGCCATAGTTGCTTTTAAACTGCTTAAAATATTATAAAGGTCAACAACAAATTCTTTTCTGGTTTCTTTTGGTTCGTTCATTCCTATGTGCATGGAAACACCCATAAACATTTCCTGAGGAGTTTCCAACGGTTGACTGTCGGTTGTTTTAATTACATATCGACCCAAAAGCATTTTTAAACTACTGTAAGTCAACAAATCATTTTTCTCTTCAATCAATTTTGATTCAAAAAAATCAATTTCATCTTTTGTATATGATTGCAAAATATATTTACCGTAAAGATTTAAATCGGTCATAAACTTTATTTTTTCATAAAAGCTTTTTATATTATTCTCTTTTTTAATAATACTTAAAGCATTTTTAAAACTAATCATTAAAAGCATCGAAGCAATATATTCCCATTTTGGAGCTTCTTGTGAAGTAAGCTCCACGGCACTCATTATTAAAGCATTCAGTTTGTCTAAGTCGCTCATATTTGGTTTGACAAAAGATGAAAACTTTGAATACAGTACTTCAAGTGTATATTCATTTTGCGGGTATTTTTTTTCTATACGCAATAATGTTTCGGCAAGCTCACCTGCAGTTATGTCTTTTAAAATATGCTCTCTGGCATTTCGTTTTTTTGTTCTTTCATTTCTGTATAATATATAGCTCTTTGCAACTTCATAATAGTCGTGTTGCATAAGCGATTTTTCAACCAAGTCTTGAATACTTTCAACACTTTGTAGGTTTTCATCTTTTGAAATTGTATTTTCCAATTCAGAGCATATTTTGTTTACAGTTTCATCTGGAATTTGATTTACACTTTCAAAAGCCTTAATAATGGCAAGTCGAATTTTTTCTGCATTAAAATTCTCTGCTCTCCCATCGCGTTTTAATATCTGCATTTTATCCTCCCACATTCTACAGATGAGCAACCTGCAAAAGTCGATTACTTTAGCAAGTTACTTAAAAATAAGCTCATTTCATTGCGCTTTTTGGTATGTTTTAAGAAAAAATTGCAAAACTCATCCGCTTTTGCAATTTCATCAGATTAAATTCGTATAAGCCCTGCGCTAGATACATTAAAAGTTTTGCATTGTGTTTAAAACACAATGCAAAAAATAAAAATGTGGCGTTAATTTTTAGCCACATTTTTAGTCGAAGCGATAGCGGAGCTTTTAATACATCGACCGTATTATTGTGTTGCAATAATGTCAACACAATAATACGGTAGCGCCCAAAATTTATTCAAACTAAATTTCAGAAGCATATTTTACACCGGCTTCCCAAAATGCCAAACAGTCTTTTGTTTTTTGCTTTACGGACTGTTGATAATGTCGATTTCGAACCAGAACATTATTTTCAGGATGCGGCATCAATCCCAAAACATTTCCCGCTTTATTGCAAATACCTGCAATGTCAGCAATCGAGCCGTTTGGGTTATAAGGATATTCACCGTTCGCCGGAGCGTTTTGTTTTGCATAAGTCAGTGCAATCTGCCCGTTGTTTTTAAGTCGATTCAAAGTATTTTCATTATCAACAATAAAGCGTCCTTCACCGTGTGCAATCGGGCAATGAATATTCGCCGTAAGATTTTTAGTCCAAATGCAATTCGACTTTTCAGGAATCAGATTAACATTTCTGCATTCAAATCTTCCCTGTTTATTAAATGTCAGCGTTGCATTTCTGTTTTTATATCCTTGCGGGTTTAAATTTTCACCGGCTTCATTTCCGGGTAAAATACCCGATTTAACAAGCACCTGAAAACCGTTGCATATTCCAATCACAGGTTTACCGCTCAAAACAAATTCGTTCACTTCATCAAAAAAATAGTTAGCCAAATCCAGAGCAAAGAGTTTTCCGGCTCCCAAAGCATCTGCGTAAGAAAATCCGCCGGGTATAACCAGCATGGAAAAATCACTCCAATTTTGTTTGCGCTCTTTCAGTTGTTTTATGTGAATAATTTCAGAGTCGGCACCTGCAAGTTTCAATGCAAGAGCCGCATCATTATCCCGATTCGTTCCGGGCGCATGTAAAATAATTGCTTTTGGTTTCATCTAAACTCCCACTCATCGCTTGGCTCTACTATATCAAAAATACGAAAAAAATTCAATTGGTAGATTTATTTTTTACCTCATATTTTAAATGCTTGCACTTGTTTTTTTAGGTTTAAAATATCCAAAAAGGCTCCCGCAGACTCCGCCAACCAGATGAGCAAACTGAGAAATGCTGTCTGCCTTAATTGCCGTAACTACATCACGACCGATATACAATAAAATTATCACAAAAAAACTTAACGGAACTTCACTTCGTTTTGTGTTTGAAAAAGAGGCAAGCAAAATCATCATAAAAGCAACACCTGAAGAGCCGTAAAGCGGTTGAGGGAAAAAGCAAACATTCAAAACTCCGGTAACTACGGCTGTCGTGAAAATCATCAATGCAAGCATTAAAGAGCCGTAACTTTCTTCCAGCATTGGGCCGAGCAATAAAATAAATGCAAGATTGCCCCAAAGATGATTCCAGTCAGCGTGCCCTAAAATATGCGAAAACAATAAAAAATAAGAATGCACATTCGATGCGTCAAAGTTATTATGTGCCGGAACTGTAAAAACATTTTCGGTCAAGCCCTGCAAAAAAAAGTCATTTACGAACAAAACTATAATACAAAAAATTGCAAAAGTTAAACTTGTTGGTGCATTATATTTTATTTTCATAAATAAAACATCCTAAAAATCACAGTTAAGTTTTACGGGACAGTGGTCTGAGCCTTGCACGCCACTTAATATTTGTGAGCCTTTTATATTTTTAACAAAATCATCGTTGACGCAATGATAGTCAAGTCGCCACCCGATATTTTTTGCACGCGCTTGAAATCTGTAACTCCACCATGTATACATTTCAGGCTCGATGCAAAAATGCCTGAATGTGTCGGTATAACCGCTTGAGGTAAACTTATCCATCCAAGAGCGCTCTTCGGGAAGATAACCGGGATTTTTTTCGTTTGCTTTTGGGTTTGCAAGGTCAATTGGTTTATGTGCAATGTTATAATCGCCGCATAAAATAACATTTTGACCCTGCACCTGAAGGTCATCGCAAAACTCCAAAATTGCTTCACAAAAATCAAGTTTATATCCGAGCCTTTTTCCCTCACTCTGCGAATTTGGAAAATATGCAGAAATAATGCTTACTTTATCATAGTGAGCAATAACTACCCTGCCCTCCGAATCGAATTCGGATAAACCCAAAGTGCGAAACTCAAGAGGTTGATTTAATGAATAAATGGCAGTCCCCGAATAGCCGGGCTTTTTTGCCGAGCTCCAAAATCCGAAATATTTTTTCCCGTTTGCAGAAAGCTCATCAAGCTCGACACTTACCTGCTCGCGCCTTGCCTTTGTTTCCTGTAAGCATAGAACATCAGGAGTTTCAAAATTAACCCAGTCCAAAAAACCTTTTCGCTCTGCGGCACGAATACCGTTTACATTCCAAGAAATAATTGATTTCATAGCGATAATTTTGACATAAAACAAACTAAATTTCAAGGTGTTATATTAAAATTATTTTTTTTGGCATATTTTTAAGTTGAGGCTTTTTTTTAAAAGCCTCAACTTAAAAACCGCCTCATTGCGAGGCTCCGCTATCGCTACGGCTAAATTTGCGTGCAAATGGCACGCAAATTGGATCTCGGATGCAGGTTTTGAAAAACCGGCATCCGCCCTCTCCAATCGGCTTATGCTGGGGGGGGGCTTCATTACATAGTTTCTATTTCTTCAATAGATAGGCCGGTTAGTTTGCTTATTTCTGTTATATCATAGTTTGAATTTTTCATGTTATTTACTATATTAACAGTTATTTTTTTTGTAGCTTCTTTGGTAGCTTCGTATCTTATTTCATCTTCTACTGTCATTTTATACATATATTCCTCATTTTTGAAAATATAACATTCATCTACGGCGTCGTACGAGAAAAAATAATGCTCTCTGTATAAAAATACAGCTCCGCTTATTTTTCCTCTAACTCCTTGTAGCTAAACGCTCTATTTTCAAAAAGCCATCTACCAATTTACATTAGGGGTAGGTCTTCAAATCTCTTCATGTTTATATTTTAGCACAATTTATTAAAATTTGCAATAAATTTAAATCGGTTTTTATGTGCATTTTGAAGATGCGTTAAAATACTTTGCATTCGAAGAAAATAACATAGACATGCTTTTAACCAGAAATATAAAAGATTATGTTGAACATGATATAAAAGTTTTAACTCATAAGAAATTTTTAGAGAGCTACTAAAATTTCATCATTCAGCATTTATAATTCTTAATTCATTTATCCTCCACAATCTCAATCTCTTCCTCCGTCAATCCATAAAGCTTATATACGGCTCTATCAATTTGGGAATCTAATATATCAATATGTTGTTGCAATAACTTTTTATCACTTTCCATTTTTGCTTCTTGTAGTTCTTTTTGTAGTTTTATCATTTGTTCAGCAAGTTTAGCAAGTGGTTCTTGATTTTCAAGTGTTGTGTTTGGAATTGGAAAATTAGCTAACTCATTAACTTTAAACTGAGGAAAGATTCCGCGAGATAGTTTTCCGAATTTATGTTCAAACCAAAATGATACAGCACGAGAATTAAGTACAGCTAAAATAAAAAGTGGATTGGGGTTTATGTAAATAATATTCATAGAATTTCTGTCGTTTAAAAATACTTTTTCTGTATAACAAGCATTTATACAATATGGCGGTTTAGAAGGAATTTGACGAACTAAAATTCTTGGAGTAGAAAATAAATCCCAATTTTTTCTAGGAGCTGCAAGGTTTTTTCCATATTTTAGGTATTCTTTTTTCTCCCAAGTTCTAGAATATCTTTTTACATCAATCCCATCTATATACTGAAAATAAGAATCATCATTTTTTTCTTTTGAATGATATATACGATTTAATTTTGTTTCTTTTGTTTGCTTTGGAATTCCCTTACCAACTTCATAAGCCTGTAATCCGGCTTTTATTTCTGCATAAGTTGAAAGTGTTTCAGAATTATTTTCTATTTTTTTGACAATAGTTGTAAAGGCTTCATTTTTATAAACTTCAATATTTATAATATAATCGTTTTCATCAAGAAAGTGTTTTATATTTGTTTCTTTAATAATTTTAAAATCATCTTTACTTTCAGCCTCAGCTAAAACAATTTTCTTATTACTGTCTGATTTAGTAAAACTTAAAATACAAGTATCAATATCTGCACCGTCAAAAACTTTATATTTAAAATTCAAAATATTAATATTTGATTTGTTTAAAACAAAATATCTTAAATCCTTATTAGAATTAATTGTCAACCAATTATTTGGAATAATATACGAGAACAATCCATTATCACTTAATAGTGAACAAGCTTTTTCGATAAACAAATGATACAAATTGATTTGATATTTTGCAACTTGATAATGATTGTAATAATAGTCCTTATCTTCACTCATCATTCCTTTATCTTTACTTTCTCTGGCAAAAACATACGGTGGATTACCGATTACACAATCAAAACCACCTTGAGCAAATATTTCCTTAAACTCTTTTTCCCAGTCAAATACATTTATTTTACGCATCGCTTCATCGTCGAAAAGGCTTAAATCTTTTTCAAGATAATAGTCAGATCCGACAAGGCTGTTGCCACATTTTATATTATCTGAAAGAGAGGGCAATAATTTCATATCGGAAAATTTAAATAATTGACCTTGAGCTTCTTTACCTTCATTTTCAAGAAGCTTTAAATAAAGTGAAAGCTTTGTTACTTCAACGGCTTGCTCGTCAATGTCAACTCCGTAAATATTATTTAACAAAATATTTTGCTTTTCTTCAATTGTTAATTTATAAGAATTATCGGAGACCTGATATATTTTTCCATTTTTTAAAGCTTTATTTTTATTTTTTGAATTGCCGTAATAGTCTAAATGAAAATTCATTAAAAACTGATATGCTTCAACTAAAAAAGAGCCTGAGCCACAAGCAGGGTCTAAAACTTTTAAGGCTTTAATATCTTCAGGCTTTTTGCCTTTTATTTTAACACCGATTGTATTTTCTACAATATGCTTTACAATATATTGAGGAGTATAATACACGCCGCCTGCTTTTTTTACTTCGGGCTTTTCGTGAATGCGAATGGTATGCCTGGTGCTTGTCCTTTCGGAAGAAACCTGCGAGTTTTGACTATCGTCAAAACATCGTCTCCCTACATTACGAAATTCGATGGTCTTGCCTAAAAACTTTTCGTAAATGTTTCCCAGTATTTCAACAGGCAAAATAGAAAATTCGTAAGGACATTCGGGATAATATAAAGCCTTAATAATATC
>PDWI01010748.1_pt1 | contig 10179 bp, 7 predicted proteins | sample 1430891 | NCBI WGS metagenome assembly PDWI01 (sample SAMN01162508, study PRJNA174530) | Oral metagenome, whole genome shotgun sequencing project. | biome: Marine environment; feature: Marine mammal; material: Swab sample of the gingival sulcus; isolation source: swab sample of gingival sulcus... | reverse complement strand
AAGAACCTGTTTTCATGGTGGTAGAAAAAATGCCGGAGTACGAAGGAGGCGATTTTGCTTTAAGAAAATTTATTGCCGAGCATGTAGATTACCCGACAGAAGCTAAAAATCAAGGCATAGAGGGAAAAGTTTATGTACGTTTTGTGGTTAATACCAAAGGTGCTGTTGAAAGGGCTCATATAGTTAAGGGTGTACATGAAATCCTTAATAATGAGGCATTAAGGGTAGTAAACTCTATTCCGCCCAAGTGGAAGCCCGGCGAGCAAAAAGGTAGAAAAGTAAATGTACACTATACTGTGCCTATTATTTTTCGCTTACAGTAGTATTTTGTAAATTTTAAATTAAGAACGGCGAAACCATCACCGAAGTTAATTAGAAAGTGTGTTCTGCCCAAGCTGTTAGATTTTTTTCATCTGACGGGTTTGGGTAGAATGTAATATTGTAATAATAAGTAATTTATGCAAATATATGTTTAGCTGTTAACCTTTTTACTTGCCGTAAGCAAAAAAGCTAAAAGCAAAGGGCTAATGGCTAAAAGCTGAATACCCAAAACCAAGCAACTAACCCCTAAAAGCAAAGCAAATGAAACGAATAATCTATATTTTAACATTCTTATTATCAATAAATTATGCCCAAGCTCAAACCACAATTGAGGAAGTGAAACAGCTCACCGATGAGGGCAAATATATACTTGCCTTAGACAAAATACAGCAGTTGGTAAAGCAAGACAGCACGAACGCACAGCTGTGGCATGAACTTGGCGAATTACAAATGTTAAACAAAAGATACAACGATGCTTGTAGTAGTTTTGCCCGTTCTTTGGCAATCGACAGCTCTACGCATTCCGGCTATTTGGCACTTGCAAATGCCTATCAGCGAGCCGGCAGAAACGGCGCGGCTGTCAGGAGCTACAAATCGTTGCTGCAAAAAGACGCTAATAATGTGGCTGCATTGTCGAAATTGGCGCAAATTTATTTTATGAATAACCCTGATTTGGCTTATCAACAATACGAAAAACTATACAATATCGACACTCTAAATGTGGGATATTTGTTCATGATGGCTAAATGCTTATTACTTGATAAAGAAGCAATTAAAGCCTTTCACTTGCTCAAAAAAGCATTTCGCAAGGACACGAGCAATGTTTCGGTTGCCGCTTACCTCAACAAAATGTATTCCGACCTAAACATCTACGATACAGCAATGCTGGTTATAAACACTGTGATTAATCAATTTCCCGAAGAAGGGCGTTTGTATTTTAGGCGAGGAAGCACTCAATTTAAGAAAAATTATCATTTCAGGAGTGTGCCCGATTTTAAACGAGCAATGGAATTGGGCTATAAAAGCGATGTGGTGATTAATCGCTTGGCTAAGAGCTTGTTTTCTATAAAAAAATACACCGAATCGAAAAGATATTTCGACGAATTATTCCAACGTCAAGACACGATTGACTATTTGGCGTGTATGTATGTGGGCAATATTTACAACGAATTGAATAAGCCGGACTCGGCACTGTTTTTTTTCGATAAAGCTTTGAAATTAGTGATGCCCGACAATATGTTGCTGGCAAGTTTGAACGGCGGCAAGGCTACTTCGTATAAGCTGAAAAAAGACTATCGAAACCAGATAAAGTTTCTGAAAAAACGTAGGGCTAATATGAAAGCAAGAGGCTTTGTTTTGTATTCGTTTTTGCTGGAAATAGCCACTATTTACGATGAAAAACTACACGACCACAAGTCGGCATTGCACTATTACACAGAGTATTACGAAAGAACGAAGAACTTAGCCTTTATGAAAGACGAAGACAAAGAAAAACTGCTTGCTCGCATCAACCGCATGAAAGAAGAATTGCATTTCAGAGGGAGCAAGCGATAGCTAATTGGCATAGATTAACCACAAATGATGCAAAGAGTTTTGTTTGTGTAGAAAAATGTTGTACCAGTTGTCTGTTTTCATTCTTAATTTTTCATTCTTCATTCTTAATTTACTGTCTTACAGCCTATTACCTCTCTATTTTTGGCGTTTTGGGTTTGGTTTTTAGCATTTGGCTTTTGGTTTGTGTGGAAAAAAGAATATATTTGTTCTTATTTTCTATTTCGGAAGGCTTTGTTGCATGGTTAAGACGTTTGAATTATTCGAATTTGAGCAGGTTTTAAAAGCCTATCACACCTTTGATAAACACCTTACTACTAATCAGTTATATGGTTTTGTGAAAAATCAAAATTGATATATTTTCACTAAATTAGCCATGCAGCAAAGTTATTTTGAAATGGAAATGAAGCCAAAACATCGAAGCCAAACCGATAAAAACTATGATACTAATTTTTGGAGGAACAACAGAAGGAAAATTAGCTGCAAAAACCTGCGATGTAGCCGGTAAGGAATTTTATTATTCTACCAAAACGAGTGTGAAGAATTTTGAAATTGCAAATGGCAAATTCGTAGAAGGTGCTATGCAAGTGGCTGATATTGTGAACTTTTGTAGAACCAAAAATATAGGTTTAATAATAAATGCAGCCCACCCTTTTGCCGAAAATTTGCACACAAATATAGCAATGGCTGCCGAGCAAATCCATCTGCCTGTTATCCGATTAGAGCGCCGCTATCCCAAGGTAAAATGCACAGAAAATGTCAGTTTTTTTGACAATTTCGACGCATTATTAGAGACGCTATTAAAAAATCCGCAAAAAAAATTACTGGCTTTGTCGGGAGTAAACACCATTGGCAAACTGAAAAAATATTGGCAAAACCACTACACTATTTTCCGCATTTTAAACAGAAAAATATCAATAGACGAGGCTACAAATCAGGGCTTACCATTGTCGCAAATTATATATTACGACAAAAATAGCAATGATGAAGAATTGCTGCAAAGCCTTGAACCATCGGCAATTATAACAAAAGAAAGTGGCGATAGCGGGGGATATGCCGAAAAATTATCAGCAGCTAAAAAACTGAATATTCCCGTTTTTGTTGTGAAGCGTCCGGCTTTGTCGCCCGATTTTATAAATGTGCAAGGCGAACACGGATTGCGCAAACAAATAGAAATGTGTTTGCCAAATTTTTTCGACCTCAAAACCGGCTATACAACAGGTAGTTGCGCTACGGCAGCTGCCAAATCGGCATTTGCCACACTCGTTACCGGCGAGATAAATTCGGCAATTCGTTTTCAGTTGCCAAATGGCGAATCGGTGAGAATGGAGGTTAAGGATACGGTGGTGGAAAACAACCGAGTTTGTTGCACTGTGGTGAAAGATGCCGGCGACGACCCCGATGTAACCCATCTTGCTGATATTCAGGCTACTGTGTGGCTTAGCGATGAGCATTCGGGCATCAAATTTAGGGGCGGAAAAGGAGTGGGAGTTGTTACTCTGCCCGGCTTGGGCATAGATATTGGCGAGCCGGCTATCAACGCCACTCCTCGAAAAATGATGCTCAACGAAATTAGGAAAATAAAACGGCATTTTCCTGAGCAGTGGTATCCGCTGCGCCGAAAGGGAATTGTGGTGGAAATATCGGTGCCCGCAGGCGAAAAATTGGCGAAATCTACTTTTAATCCGCGCATTGGTATCGAGGGCGGAATTTCGATTATTGGCACATCGGGTGTGGTAAAACCTTTTTCGTCGGCGGCTTTTATAGCTTCTATTCGCAAAGAAATGCAGGTGGCTAAGGCTATGAATAGCGAGCGAATTGTGCTTAACTCGGGTGCTAAAAGCGAGAAATATATCAAGGCGCAATATCCCGATTTGCCGGCACAGGCGTTTATTCATTACGGAAATTTTATTGGCGAAAGCGTAAAAACTGCCGAAGAAATTGGTGTTAAGCGTGTTAGCATTGGCGTGATGATAGGAAAGGCGGTGAAATTAGCCGATGGGCATTTGGACACTCACAGTAAAAAGGTGGTGATGAACAAAGAGTTTATTGTGGATTTGGCTGTTCAGTCGGCTTGCAAAGAGCAGACGCTTGCCGAGATTAGAAATATTAATTTGGCACGACAGCTTTGGGAAATCATTGATAATGAGGCGTTTTTCCAGCTTTTGGCGGATAAGTGTTGGGCACATTGCAAACCTTTGTTGCCAAGTGGCGAGCTGGAATTGCTGCTTTTGGATAATTCAGGAGAGAGGATTTTTAGGTCGAGAAAAAGTTGAAAAGTAAAAGTTTAAAAGTAAAAGTTTAAAAGTAAAAGTTAAAAGTTAAAAATTTTAAGATTGAGAATGAATTATTTTGGATATAAAAAAAACACTTTTGTAGTAATTTTATTTGCTGTTTTGTTGATTGCGGCTTGTGGTGTGGATTATTGCTATCAGTCGGATATGGAAATTCCCGAGGCGGGCTGGGCTTACCAAAAAGCTGCTGCTTTTGAAACCAATATTGAGGATACATCGCAAGTTTACAACCTAATTTTTGCACTTACCAATACTGATGAATATCGGTTTTGCAATATATGGTTTTTTGTGAAAACAATATCGCCTACGGGCAATACTCATAAAGATACTTTGGAGTATTTTATATCGGAGACCAACGGCAAATGGCTTGGTAATGAGAAAGATGGCGAATGGACAAGCAAAATGTATTTTAAAAATACTGTACGTTTGCCGGAAGTGGGTAAATATCGATTTGAAATACAACAGGGAATGCGTGAAGATACCCTAAAAGGTATTACGAAAATAGCATTTTTGATGCAAGAAATTGAGAATTAATTAAGAATGAAAAATTTTAGATACACAACGGCATGATTATTTGGCAGCAAACTTAACCGCAAATTGACCACCCCGCCCTTTGGGCACCCCTCCAAAGGAGGGGAATTAGCGAACTTAGCGCTCTTTGCGGTTAAAAAAAAATAAAACCTAAAATTTACAATACATTTGTTTACAGTAACTTACTATAAACAGATAAAAAATGGTTTTGTTGTGTGTGGGAGACCTGAATAGGTTAAAAAAAACTGTCAGGTCTTGCTAAACAATAGTCCAGTGCAATTTACATAAACAACTGTTTATCAAAACATTAACTAGTAATTATTAATTCGTAATTCGTCATTTAAAAAAGTGTTGGCAAAAAATAATAAAATTAAAAAAATAAAAAAGTGGGCAAAGATAAATTAAAACGATTTAAAGAAAATGAGACTTTTGGTAATGTATTTCAACCAAAATTCGATGAGGTATTTCGCACCGAATATTTTATGAAAGGCAAGTGGCGAACTGAATATTTCAAAAACAACAATCCGTTGGTGCTGGAATTGGGCTGTGGCAAAGGCGAATATACGGTGGCATTGGCTCAAAAAAATAAGGATGTTAATTATATTGGCATCGATATAAAAGGTGCGCGGCTATGGCGTGGTGCGAAAACGGCTGTGGAACAAAATCTGCGCAATGTGGCGTTTGTGCGTTCGTCTATCGAACTGATAGAGTCGGTGTTTGATGCCGATGAGGTTGATGAAATTTGGCTGACTTTTTCCGACCCGCAACCGAAAAAGCCGAAAAAACGACTTAGTTCTGCCAATTTTCTGAATAAATACAAGAATTTTATCAAGCAGAATGGGAAAATACGTGTGAAAACCGACAATCAGATGCTATATGAGTATAGTTGTGCAGTTGCCGAGTTGAATAATTTTAATATTATACGCAGCAGTGCCGATGTTTACAATGATGACAATATACCTGTTGAAGTTACTGATATTCAGACTTTTTATGAAAAGCGTTTTTTAGCAGAAGGCAGCAAAATCCACTATCTTGAATACGAAATTAACAACGACATAGAGATTGTGGAAGCCGAAGAACCGGAGATGGATTAATTTTGAACATACAAAGGAATGTTTATTTGGCTGAAAAATTAATCGCAAATTGACCACCCCGCCCTTCGGGCACCCCTCCAAAGGAGGGGAATTGGTGCGCTTAGCCATCTTTACAGTTGCAAAAAAACAAAACCTAAGCCCCAAACTACAAACAGATTAAACTATCGCAAACTTTGAGTAGCAGTGAAATTTTAAATATATTATGACCAACTTAAAATATATTTTTATCATCAACTTTATATTTATTTTGGGGTACACAAAAATTAAAGCACAGCAATACAATTCTAATTTAGAGTTTTTTGCTCGACAAGCAACGTCGTGGAAAATTGAGTGTGATACTCAGAGTATTCATAGCTCTTTTAAACCTTTCATTGTAAATAAATTCAGCAATATAATAGTCTGTAATTCAGATTTTTATAATAAAAAACGAGATTGTAATTTATCAAAAAAGCTAAAATCACGCTGGATTTATAGAAAACTGAGAAGCGAGAATTTTCTGGAATATAAATCGTCTAAGTTTAGCATAATAGTCAATCCTTTGTTGAATATTGGGTACACAAAACTTGCCGGAAATGACCACAATTATTTCATAAATTCTCGCGGCATTGAGCTTAAAGGGCATATTGGCAAACGCATAAGCTACTACACGTCATTCTACGAAAATCAGGCGCGATTTGTGCCCTACATCGCAGATTATGTGCGCCAACATTTGGTGGCACCCGGACAAGGCGCCGTGAAAATTCTGAAAGATGATAAGTTTGATTTCTCGCGTGCCGAAGCCTATCTGAACATTAAAATTAATAAAAATCTGTGTTTACAATTCGGACACGGAAAACATTTCGTGGGCAATGGTTATCGTTCTTTATTGTTGTCAGATAATAGTTTCAGCTATCCTTATTTGCGTATAAATTTTGCGTATAAAAAATGGAAATACACCTTATTATGGTCTCAATATCAGATATTTAAAACAGCTTACTACAACTATCATAATCGTAAATATTCAGCCATTTCGCATCTTAGTTGGTTGCCCAACAAGGGCTTCGAATTGTCGCTTTTTGAAAGTGTAATGTGGGCTGGCAATACTCCACAGGATAGCCGAAAATTAAATCTTAATTTCTTTAATCCCATTATTTTGTCGCGCACAGCTATCTACGGTCTCGACAACGAAAAAAACGTATTGCTTGGCATCGATGCTCGCGTGAAATTGTATAAATATGCGCGCTTGTTTGCCCAATTTGCCTTAGACAATATAGCGAAAAAATCGGAAGACAATAATAATTATGCTTTTCAGATTGGCATAAAACACTATGATTTACTACACAATAAAGTGCCGAACACCTCCGTTTTCGTTCAGGCTGAGTTTAATTATATTTCGGAATACACGTATGGCAATGAAAAAATATTGCAGTCGTATTGGCATTATAATCAACCTCTTACACACCCTGCCGGCTCAGGTTTGCAAGAGTATATTGCAATATTTGGAGTTGCTTTTCGCGATTTCACTTTGAATAGCAAACTTTTTTATATTAAAAATAATGCAAATAAGGAAGATGCCAATTTTAAAAACAGTATTTTTATGCCAAATATTACAGATAAAAATATAATTTTGCGCGATAATAATCAGGAGACAGCAGATATAAATCGGAAGATATTGAAATGCGAAATTGAACTGGCATATACGATTAATCCTGTTAACAATCTGCAAGTTTTTGCTTCTTGGTCAATACACTCATTATCAAATAATTACACGACATTATCTAAACAAAAATTTTTATCATTCGGGTTGAGAACGAACATAAATAATTACTATTACGATTTTTAACAAAATGTTATCATATTTACTTCAAAATAAATGGAATATTATCATTGCCACCGGAGCTTTTGCTATTGCCTGTTGGTCGATGATATACACAAATAGTTTGGTGGTAAAACTCAAAGAAGAGGAAAGAAACAAAATTGAAATTTGGGCTGAGGCATTGAAAGAATTTAAAGAAACACCCTTAGACGGCGAAATTTCTCTATATCTTTTCAAAATACTTTACGAAAATAAGACCATTCCACGCATTTTGGCAAACAACAATGGCGAAGTGGTGAACACCATGAACATAGATTTTACGCCGGAAAACAAAAAAGAGGTTATAGCGTGCGAACTTGCAAAGATGAAGCGTAGTAAAAAACCCATTGTTATCAAAATAGGCGAGAATGTTCAAAATTACATATATTACAGAGATTCTCTTTTGCTCGAAGAATTGCGCATTTACCCGTACATTATGTTTATCGTTATTTTTCTGTTTTTGATGGGCGTCTATTTCGCACTGACTACCTATCGGAAAGCCGAGCAGAACATGCTTTGGGTGGGAATGTCGAAGGAAACGGCGCATCAGTTGGGCACGCCTATTTCGTCGCTTTTGGCTTGGATTGAGTATATGAAACTGAAAGACGAGAACAATACCCTTATCGAAGAAGTTACGAAAGATGTGAGTAGGTTGGAAAAAATAACCGAGCGTTTTTCGCGAATTGGCTCTGCTCCCAAGCTATCTAAAACCAACATTGTCAGCGTTTTAATGCCTACTATCGAATATCTAAAAGGGCGCTCTTCGTCTACCGTTAATTTTATTCAAGATTTTGATGAAAAGAGCGAATTTTTGGTGCCGATAAATGCCGAATTATTTGAATGGGTAATAGAAAATTTGTGGAAAAATGCACTTGATGCCATGAATAATACGGGAGATATTGCCATCAAAATTTATCAGAACGAAAGCTCGGTTTTTCTCGAACTGAAAGATTCGGGAAAAGGTATTCCGAAATCAAAATTTAAAACTATTTTCAAACCCGGATTTACCACAAAACCAAGAGGTTGGGGATTGGGTTTGTCGCTCACACGCCGAATTATAAATGATTACCATAAGGGTAAAATTTATGTTCTAAATTCCGAAATTGATGTAGGAACAACTTTTAAAATAGAGCTTTTGAAATAGCTTTATTTTCAGGGTTTTAGGTATTGGGTTTTAGTTTTTTTTAACCGCTAAAAGCGCTAAGTATTTTCGCAAAGTTTGCTAATACAGAATTTGCCTCCTTTGGTGGAGAGGAGAATTGCTAACTTTGCGTAACCTTTGTGTTCTTTGCGGTTAAATCTTTAAACTTAAAAACCTTAAAAAAACACTTTAAATTATAAAAAATGTCGAAAATTTATTTTAGAATTACCAAGATTTTAGTTGTGCTGTCGATAATGATGTTTTTGGCGTGCACCGAAGAATTGCCTGTTATCAATCGCTTTGAAAATCAGGACGAAATACCAACTGTGGCAGCCGAAAATGTAAAGATGACCTACACCGAAAAAGGATATAGCAGGGGGCTGTTACTTGCAGAAATTCTCAAAAACTACGATATGGTGGAAGACCCTTACGTGAAATTTCCGAAGGGTATAAAAATCACATTGTTTGATAAAAATCACATGATTGAAACCGAAATGGAAGCCGACAGTGCCATATATTTCCCTGACAAACAAACATGGGAGGCAATGGGGCACGTGGTGGTAAAAAACGTAAATGGCACCGTTTTACGCACCGAAAAATTGTATGGCGACGAAAGCGAAAAAAAAATATATACCAACAAACTTGTGAACATTACCAAAAGCGACGGAACCTTGGTGGTAGGCAAAACCGGCTTCATGTCAAACACCGAATTTACCATCTATAAATTTCTTGACATGTATGGTAGATTTTATGTTAGCGAAGCTGGCAATGACAGCATACAACCAGCTGATAATCAATATAATGATAGAATACCGAATTTGAAATTTAAGCCATCTCGTCTTCCCGAAAACATGAAAAAACCGGAGTATTTAAAACCCCGAAAATAAGCGGCATAATACCCATAAAATTCAAACATTTTTTGTGAAAATTCTTATAATTTATCCGCATTGGGCACCCTCTAATCTTGCGGGCGTGCATCGCGCTCGCCTGATTGCCAATTTCTTGCCCGATTTTGGCGTTCAACCGATTGTGCTGACTGTCCACCCCGATTTCTATGAAGAAAAACACGATTGGGATATGCTGAAAATTATAAATCCTGAAATTGAAGTTATCCACGTGGAGGCTCGTAAGATTAGCAAGCCTCGAATAATTGGCGACATCGGTTTGCGTGCATTCTCACAGCTCAAAAAAAAAGCTTTGAGCATAATCAAAAATCGCAAAATCGACTTTCTATGGATACCTATCCCTTCGTTTTATGTAGCGGTTTTAGGTAGAATTTTACACAATAAAACAGGCATTCCCTACGGCATTGACTACATCGACCCGTGGGTGCGCAATATTAGTAATCGCAGAAATTTGCGGGCTATTTTAAGCAATTTTCTTGCTCGTATTTTAGAACCATACAGCGTACAC
>PDWI01010747.1_pt1 | contig 10181 bp, 10 predicted proteins | sample 1430891 | NCBI WGS metagenome assembly PDWI01 (sample SAMN01162508, study PRJNA174530) | Oral metagenome, whole genome shotgun sequencing project. | biome: Marine environment; feature: Marine mammal; material: Swab sample of the gingival sulcus; isolation source: swab sample of gingival sulcus... | reverse complement strand
GACAGCTCGCTCAACCTTATTCCGGCATATTTGGTGGCAAAAGCAATATCGCATGCAGAGGCTATGCCTACCCCACCCCCGACGGCTTTGCCTTGCACTCTACCGACGATTAACTTAGGACAATTTTTCATAGCATTGATAACACTTCCAAATCCCCAGAAAAACTCTCGACCTTTCTCTATACTGTCAATCGCTCTCATTTCATCAAAATTGGCACCGGCACAAAATGTCCTATCACCTCCACTACGAAGCAAAATACACTTTATGGAATCATCTTTACCCAAAGTGGTTATCGTCTCCGCCAACTTCTTCAACAATCCGGAATGTAAAGAATTGTGCTGCTCGTTGAAAAACTCAACAACCGCATAAGAATTAATTTTTTCACTTTTTATATGTCCTCCTGTCATAGAATCTGTTTTTACACAAAAAAATACTTTCATCCTTATATAGTCAAAGATTACCGATGTTTATCATAATACTCCCCTACTCAAATGAAACACCCGTTTTCAAATTCAACAAAAATTTGTTCAAAAATTCTCCTTGAGTGTTGTCTGCATCAAAATTTTTCAAGGTATTTTTTAAATCAACTCTCATTCTAATCGTATGATTCTTCCTCTCTTTAAGGTCAAAATTATTCAACAATTCAAATTTAGTAAGGTACTTATCGCCTTTCACCAAATATTCCTTTAATTCGTTACCATTGATATCAATCGCAAACTTCAAAAAATAGTATTCCTGTTGAGAGTAGTCGTAAATACTGTCCTTTTTAGGATAAATCGGGCTATTTACCGCTATTTTATCCGGCTTTGAATGATTAACTATCGAATCAATACCAAAATTAAAGATGATTCCTGAATAATCATCCAACAACTTAAAAGACCCAAGGCTACTACTACCGCCAGTCGAAGATATTTTTGCAGCATTATAGTTAATAATCTCGTAGTTTACAACATCTTCATCCTTTACTCCTATGTTAATCGGATTGTGTACATCGTGACTCAAATTCCGTTTATCAATCAATTGAAATTGTGAAAGAAGCATCTGAAAGTTTGCTACCCTCAAAGAGTCTCCCTTCTCATTGGCAAAAACAATATTGGTATCCAGTTTTATTGTATCATAATAAATATCTGCCGAAAGACTCAATTTAGGATATTTACAGCACTCTTTTTCACAATTCTTATCTGCTGAAATATCAAAATTAATAGCATTGACATCACGACAACCTTCCGGATGTTTATAACAAGAAGTGAGATACACCACAGTGTAAAAGAAAAATAAAAGTGTCGCTAATCTATAAACTTGCCTCATATTCCTTTAGTAGTTTTTTGACTGTTTTTTTAACCTGATACGAAAACTCCTTATTCAATATCCAATTATAGTAATTTCTGTCATTGTACAAAGTTTCGGCAACTGGCTTTCCTATATATTTTCCAAAGTTAAAAACGATAACGCCATTGCTATTATACTTCAATCGCTGCGTAACATCTACTACGCTCAAATCATTTGTAAACTTATGAATAGCATCCATATCATTTTTAATCGGCGTCGGCACCACATTATCATCTTTATCAACATAATCAACATCTTTGTACATCTCTATCTGACCTTTGAGCACATCGACAGTAGCGCGAACATCAGCCAAAGCATCGTGGGCATTTTCAAAATCGCCGCCGATGTAGAATTTGTAGGCAGCCTTCAGCGTTCTAGGCTCCATTTTGTAGAACAATCGCTGCACATCTATCAACTTTCTATTTTCGATATCGAAATCGTATCCCGTTCTTGCAAATTCTTCTATCAACATAGGCACATCAAATCTATTGGAATTGTAGCCGGCAAGGTCTGCATTGCCTATAAATTCGTAAAGTTGCTTGGCTACCTGCTGAAAAGTGGGCTTATTTCTCAACATTTCAGGCGTTATACCGTGCACACTCATCGCTTCTTGAGATATTGGAATCCCCGGATTTATCAACATCTCCAATTCTTCGGGATTTTCTTCTCCTTTCTTATATTTTATCAAAGCTATTTGAATGATCCTGTCATTTATCACATTTAGCCCTGTCGTTTCAACATCAAAAAAGACTATATCTCTTTTTAAATTAAATTGCATGATTATTTTATTTTGTAACTGTTTAGTAGTAATTGGAATGACATTTACAAGAAATATTAAAACATTATCTTTTGATTAATTTATTATAAAATAACAAGTTGTAATTTTAAAAAGTTTCAAAATCTAAGCGTGTATATATTTCGTAATGTCTTTACTTAATTGGTTAGCTAAAGTACCCAAATGGTATGTGATTTTAATTTTCGCGATTATATTCTTCTTGTAATTTTAACAACTCTTCCTTATTTAACCCTGTATAAACAGCAGCTAAGTCAACAGAAACACCATTTTTAAAGAGATTAATCGCAACCTCTTTTTTCCCTTCTTTTTTTCCTTCTTTTCTTCCTCTTTGCTCTCCTCTTCTTTCTCCTTTCATTTCAAGCCTCATAGCGGTTGAAACAAATTTTTCTTCTGCCCTTGGTGATATAGTTCTCATTTTGTCTATAAATTTTTGTATTTCAAAATCTGTATTATAATATAAATATGCCACAATTGTCTCAAAGTATCGTTCGCCTTCTTCTGTTTGTAATAACAGTTCAGAACTGGAAAAAATTTCAACTTCCCCCTGTAAAATCTTATAATTATCAAAAATATTTTTCAAAAGTAACACACCTATTTGCAATTCTAAACTTTCAAAAAGCTTTTTTATGTCCGAGTCACTATAGTTTGATGTATCTATTAATTGGTAATCAAATTGAGGGATGAACCTCAATAATTCACTGTCAATATTATTGAAATAGTCTGCAAATGTTTTTTCATTCCACTTTTGCTGTCCATGATAAAAAATAATTGGCACTACAGGTGTTAATTTGTGCTTTTGTTTGATTTGTGTTTGCCAAATATTCAGCATGTATCTTAATAGCTGTAAATGGGGATATTTCTCAGGATAACTTTTATGCTCAAAGAGTATAGAAATCTTAATTTTTGTGCTTTCTCCATATAAACAGTTATAGACTACATCCGAATAACTTGATTTTAGCTGCTCATCTACATACTCACTCTTATCAAGTTCCAACGTTTCTAAGTTCATATTTCCGACAAACCCCTTGGGTAAAGTTTTGACAATAAATTCTTTAACCTCCTTTTTCCGCGAAAAAAGAATTTTAAAAAATTTATCGTGAGAGTTTACCAAGTTTTTATCCATTGTCGCAATTCCTTATCTTTTTATTGTTAATAACTTCTTTTGCCTCAAACTCACCTCATATTTTAGCTTATCCAAAGGCTTCTTCTATTTATAAATTCCCTCCTTGAATCCTTCACTATAATATATTTGCATCTTCATTTCCGAATCCAAATATATAAGACATACCTCCGTGCCTTCCAATTTGGCAACAATATCCTTAGATACTTCAAGTCCCGCAACCATACAAGCGGTCGCAATAGCATCTGCCGTCATACAATCCTTTGACGTCACCGTAGCACTAAGCAAATTAGACCTTTCCGGAAACCCCGTTCGCGGATTTATAGTATGGCTGTAAGTCCTGCCATTCATCTCATAAAAATTTCGGTAATTGCCGGACGTCGCCATGGCTTGGTCGTGCAATTTCTTTTTCAATATCAAATCTTCGAGTGACGCTCCTTCTTTTGGCGTATTTATACCCACAGTCCAAGGCTTACTGGAAGGCGACAAGCCTTTACATCTAAGCTCTCCGCCTATCTCCACCATATAATTTTGGACTTTATTCAACTCCAACAATTCCGAAACTTTATCAACGCCGTAGCCTTTGGCTATACTGCTAAAATCAAGTTCCGTTTCCTTAAATTTCTTTTCTACAAATACGCTATCCCCATTAATTTCTATGAGTTTTATCTTATCAAATCCCACAAACCTCAAAATGGAATCTATTTTAAACGAATCCACCTTATCCGAAATCCCATTTTTCTTATAGCCGAAGCCCCAATAATTTATCAGCGGCATAACCGTTGGGTCATACAAACCTTTTGACATTTCGTATATCTTAGACGCGCTTGTTATATTATCCAAAAAATAAGACTTATCTATGGCAATTCCCTTCTCGGATTTATTGAATCGAGATATGGTAGACGTAGGAATATATGTCGAAAGTCTATCATTAAGGACCAATAATTCATTATCAATTTCCTTTTGTAAATTCTTTTCACCACGATACTTAATGTGATAAGATGTTCCCATAGTCTCTCCTTGCAAATAATAATCGTGAAGACTAACTGTTTTATCGTTGCAAGAGGCGAAACAAATCACAATAAGAAATAAAAACGCGAATCTTGAAATTCTCATAAGAATGGTTTAATAATTTTAATTTACAAAAATGATAAAAAATAAGAAAATAGAGAAATTCATTTAAGGTAATGCTAATATTTACACCCGTTTTATCTCAATTTCACTCCAAAAAATCTTTGAATAAGTATTAAAAGCCCCCAAACTATAGGCGATTTTTTCTTATCTCAAACTCTCCTCATATTTTGAGTTATTCAAAGATTTTTCCAAGATACCACTTACTCCAATTCTGAACGAAAAAATCATTAAAATCCGTTGGTCGACCCGAAAAATTCATGATTTTTTCAGGTTAAAAACAGTAAATTTACCTAAACTTACCCTGTTGTTTTAATGTAACCATATTATGATTAACATACATTTATTATTCAAAATAAAAATAAAACTAAACAGAACAAGCCTGTTCTAAATTAGATAATTATAGATAACGCAATATTTTATTTAACCGTATAATTGCAAACGATTAGAAATCGTGAGTGATTTATTTTCCAAAAAAAGTAAAAAATAAACAAATGAAAAAATATATGGTAAAAGGCAGTGGACTGACAATTGAAGACTTGATAAATGTTACAAGACATAATTACGAAGTGGAATTGGATACGGAAGCTAAAGTCCGAATTGAAAATGCCGTGCAATGCTTGAGAAAAAAATCGATGCTAAAGAGATAATGTACGGTGTAAATACCGGTATCGGTGAATTTTCGGAAGTCGTTTTGGATGACGAACAGGTAAAACAGTTTCAAAAATATCTTATATACAATCATGCTGCCGGTATCGGCGAGACAATGCCAATCGAATGGGTTAGGGCAGCAATTCTCGGTCGTATAAACGTACATGCGCATGTAAATTCCGGTGTGCGACTTGAAATCACACAGACGTTGGTCGAGATGCTTAACAAGGGCGTTACGCCTTTCGTCTGCCGCAAAGGTTCTGTAGGAGCCAGTGGGGACTTAGCACCTATGTCGCAGATGGCATTGCTTTTGTTGGGAGAAGGTCAGGCGTTTTACAAAGGCGAACTACTTGAAGGTAAAAAAGCTTTTGAAAAAGTAGGCATAAAAGTACCCGGACTTAAAGCCAGAGACAGTTTGGCAGTGATAAACGGCTCCAACGTATTAACTGCGATGAGCGCTATCTTCTTGTACGATGCCAATAAATGACTAAAACAAAGCGGAAATAGCAGCGTCAATGTCTCTTGAAGCATTGAAGGCTAATATGAAGCCTTACACAAGTCTTCTTCACAAAGTTAGAGGTTTCCAAGGTGCTGTAAGAAGTACAAATGCGATAAACAAATGTGTATCGGGAGGAGATTTGAAGGAAGGCAGAGTAGCTTGTAAAGTACAAGATGCCTACTCTATGAGGTCAACACCTCAGGTAATATGGCAGGTTCTGCGATAACAATGATAAGCATATTATCGGAGAGGAGAATGAACAGACTCAACAACCCTGCATTGAGCGTAGGATTACCGGCATTCTTGTCTAAAAACGGAGGACTAATGTCAGGATTAATGCTAAGCCAATACACTGCGGATATGCAAATCGTAGAACAAAAGATATTATCGACACCGGCATCTATCCAGTCTATTCCTGCTGCTGCCGATCAAGAGGATTTTGCATCTACGGGAATGAACACCGCTATTAAAAACTTCCAAATTTTGGACAATGCCTACGGCGTTTTAGGAATTGAATTTATGGCTGCCGCACAAGCATTAGATTTCAGAAAGGAAGAATATAAATTTGGAAAAGGAGTTCAAAAAGCTCACGATACTATCAGAAAATACGTAGATTTTTTGGTTATTGACAGACCTTTATACAACGACCACAACACAATGAAATCGTTGGTAGCTTCTTGCGAAATTTTGGAAGAAGTAGAAAAAGAAGTGGGCAGTTTAGGACAGAATAACCAAAGTTTACAGAATAAAAAAATAGCGATGTGGCTTTTACCTCATCGCTATTTTTTTTATAATTTAATTGCCTAAATAAAACTATTTCAAATTAACTGTTGATAATACACCGTCATTATCAACTACCATCTGTGCACTTGAAAATCCTCTATTCATAGCCTTTCTCATAGCTGTTTCAGCGTCTGAATAATTTGAATATCCACTTAGAACAAATATAGTCCATTTTCCTTTTGACCACTGCTCTATAACGCCAAGATCCTTTACTTTATTTACATCGAAATAAAGAGGATTGGTGTATGCTGCAAGCTTAATTTTATAATCACTTATATCAGAAGGTTTTTGATATTTATTATTCTCATTAAATGTATAATCAGATACCAAAAGCTCTAACTCTGTAGAATTTAACATATCTTGAATTATAAAAGCATCTCTAAACCCTTGCCTCCTTACCGATGAAAGGACAGACTTCGCTTCATCTTCACTTACAAAATAGCCCAACCTAACCTTAGTAGATTCCCCTCTCTTTACTCTATAGACATTACCATATTTGGTTAATTTTTTGAATTTTTTAGCTATTGCTTTACTTTTATATAAAGACGCCAACTGAATAAAATATACGTTGGTAGGTGAAGTAATAACATCATCATATGCTACAAGCTTTGCTCCTTCTAATGACACAGCCTCTAAACCATAAGAATTAGATGAACTAACATTTCTGACACTCTTATTAACAACAACTTTACCTTTCTTCTCTTGAACATTAGCAAGCTCTACAGCCTCAGGAATATAATCAAACACCAAATCAACATTTCTAACACTATTAATCGGTACCGTCTTGTAAATATCATAACCACCCTTGCTACCTAATCTGTTAGAAGTAACATATCCTTTATCAACATTTCTTGACTGAACGAAATACAAATCATCAGCAGGAGAATTAACACCTTTTCCCATATTAACAGGATAAGAATACTCCCCCTTATAACAAGTGGATTTAAAAACATCATATCCTCCCAATCCATTGTGATAATCAGATGAGAAAAACAAAGTTCCTTCAACAAATTGAGGTGTAACTTCATTTCCCGGAGTGTTTATTAACTTACCTAACGATTTCCCGTCAGACCAAGTGTTTTGTAATCTCTTAGATACGTATATGTCAAAATTGTTATTTTTTCTATTCGAAGAATAATAAATGGTATTATCATCATCTCCGAAACAAGCAAATGCAGTGGAATATTCAACATCATTGAAAGGGAGCGGTTTCTCATTTATAAAGTCGCCATTATTATCAACTTCCGCTATGTACACACTCATGTCTTTTTCGTGCCCAACAATGTGTTTGTTTCCATTTAAAAAGTTATGTCTTGTATAAACAACGTACCTCTTAGAAGGAGAATATCTTACAGAAGTTATCCCCTTGTAATTCGTCACGTCAGAACCAAAATTAGAATTTGTTCCTTCTTTCTCATTATATACAAAAATATCACTTACAGGACGCTGAACAAGACTATTACTATTGGGTTCAATCAAAAAAGAAGTATATATGATCTTATCACCAACTATCTCTGCTCCAAATTCATCATTGGAACTAGATTCTTTCAATTGAGTTACTGTAAATTTATCACCAAGAGCCAATACGTTCTTTGCGAATTGACAGGAATTTTGATATTGTTTAGCCAACGTAGGATTATTTTCCTCTACTTTTTGAAATTGCTTTTTAGCCTTATCATACAATCCCAACTTCATCAATAGTTTTCCAAATTTAACGTTGTAATCAACAATACAATTCGGATGACTAACAATTTTTTCATACAATCTAGCCGCCGCAAGCATATTGTTAGTATTTTCAAAACATTCTGCAAGCCTGGCTGTAGATAATAAATCATCAGGATTGCCAGATAAATGGTCTTGATAAGATTCAATCGCCTGACTGTAAGCTTTCAAACGATATTGCTGATCTGCTTTTTCTCTAAGCGAAGCCTGTCCGAAAATTTGACTGTAGGAAGCAACAAAAAAGACGATCAAAAGCCCCACAAACATTAGTTTTCTCATTTCATGAAAGATTTAGTTATTAAATACACAATAAAACATGGGCAAAAGTATAAAAAACTTTTATTACGACACTAATATATTATATTTTTTTTTAATATTTATTTTTTTAGCCATTAAAACTACCATTATTTTCAATGAATTTGGAGAGCATGCCTCGCATCTCCGCCAACTCCTGATACTGGCTCTTAACAACATCATTCAAATCTAAATAGTTATTTATTAACTCTTTGCTATAATCAACACCTGAATGAGGAAAAGCCGAAAGTTTCATTCTCACCAACCAAATTTCATGAACATCCTTTACATCTAAAATAACCGATTCAAAAAATTTATTTTCTGAAACTAACTCCAAACAACCATCTTTTCTTATTCTATTAAGAACTCTCTTTACCAATATGTCGTCCTTTGTAACAATAACATAAACATATCCACTTTTGATATTATCTTGCCATAACCCTACATCCTCAACCTTGTTACATATCACTATTTCTCCTGAATGTAAAACAGGCATCATGCTGTCTCCATCAATCTCGAAAGACCTATAAGTTCCAAACTTAAAATAGTCCCCCGGCAAAGAATAAGCATCCAAACCATTTACATAAGTAGGATTATTAAATTGGTTGCCATATCCGGCTTTTGCTCTCAGCGGAACATGCAAAATCCGATTTTTCAAAACATTAGGCTTTATAGCCTCTCTCTTACACCCATTGGATTTCACTGTAATCTTATCACCCACCCCCAAAAATATATAATTAGTATTAAAATTATAAACTATCGCAGACTTCCTGATCATTTCAACTGTAACCGCACGTTCTCCCTTAAGAATCTTACTCCAACTTTGAGGATAAATATCCAAGCTTATACAAAACTGACGACTGGAAGAAACGACTTTACTTTCTTTCAAAAAATTAAAACATTCTATAAACCTATGAGTTACATTATTCGCCATAAACAAAATTGATTACACAAACTACAACGAGGCACAAAGTTAATAAATTAAGTCGCATATAAAAACAATTTCAATATAATTTATTTTTATATTTTTTATTTTTTGATTACCACACGATTATAACAAAATATCATTCACATTAAGACATTATATCATGTCTAATACTAACAAATACACCCCCGATTAATAAACGAATAATAAGTATATATAAAAAATCACCTTTTTATAGAATAGCTCCAATGAAAATAAAGCTAACTAAGCCAAATATAAAAGATGACAATCACAGTAATAAAAAAGCATACTTTAATTTAATAAATATGTTTTTGCCGTTTTTATTAAACATTTTCATACTTTTGGGCTTCTTTAATTGTATAACACTTATTGTTTAACTTAAAACATAAAACTTAATAATATGTATGTTGGAATTCCTACCGAACTTTCTAGGGAAGAATTGCGCGTAGGCGCGACTCCTAAGACTGTTGAAAGGCTTATTAAACAGGGATTTGACGTATTGATTGAGGCAGGAGCCGGCGTTCGCTCACAGTATTCCGACTCGGAATACAAAGCTTCCGGAGCCAATATCATCAATTCGGCTGAAGAACTGTATCAAAAAGCAGATTTGATATTAAAGGTACAAGCACCTACGGAAAAAGAAATAGATTTGATGAAAAAAGGTACGGTAACACTGAGTTACTTGTGGCCTGCTCAAAACCCCGAATTACTGGATAAATTGGCAAAAAAAGGCATAAACGCAATAGCAATGGATGCCGTGCCAAGAATATCCAGAGCACAAAAAATGGATGTGCTTTCGTCTATGGCTAATATTGCCGGATATAGAGCGGTAATCGAAGGAGCAAATCATTTCGGAAGATTTCTTAACGGACAAATCACTGCTGCCGGAAAAGTAAACCCTGCTAAGGTA
>PDWI01010746.1_pt1 | contig 10182 bp, 8 predicted proteins | sample 1430891 | NCBI WGS metagenome assembly PDWI01 (sample SAMN01162508, study PRJNA174530) | Oral metagenome, whole genome shotgun sequencing project. | biome: Marine environment; feature: Marine mammal; material: Swab sample of the gingival sulcus; isolation source: swab sample of gingival sulcus... | reverse complement strand
AAATCATACTTTTTCCAACTTTCAATTTCTAAAAAGATAATTTTGTAATTCTCTTTCAGAATGAATTAAAGGTTCTCAAAACCAATCTATATAATCTATTTTTCAATTATATTCATTTTCAAAATCTTCCTCAATCATTTTTTTTACATCTAGATTTTGTCTATCAGTATATAATCTATTTTCTTCTAAATAATTTCATTTTAATATATTTTTCATAATATAAAAATTAAGGGATAAATTTTTTTCAAGTTCTTTTTTCATATTGTTTTCTTGAATATAAATTTATTTTTTCTTGAATTTTTGATAATTATTTATATCAATTTGCTTGCTTTTTTCAATTTATCAGCACAAGAATATAATTCAGTTGATAATTTTTTTCTTCATCTTTTTTTATCAGCTTCTCAATCCTTATATATCTTATTTGATAATTCTGCTAAAAAGTCTTTTAATTCACTATCTACTAAATTTGAAATTCTCATTGATAATTCTTCCTTATTAATATCTAATCATTTTACTTCTGATGTATGCTTCATTTCTGGAAAATTATAATTTATATAAGGCAAACATATTTTCCAAGCATTCATTATATTTTTACTTGATTCTTCCAATAATTTAGATATTTCTTTATTATCTATATTTTTTCATAAGTTTGATAAAAAATATGATAAACTATCATAAAATAAATCTCATATTTTTTCTGCTAATTCTTCATTTAAAATATTAATTCATTCTAAATTTTTAGTTTTAGTTAAAATGGTATTTTCTATTTGTTTTGAGTTATTAGAAATATTAAATTGGATTTCTAATACTTTTTTTGCCTTTTCATCTAATATAAAAATATCATTTATCTCAATTGTATATCAAAAATCTTTTAGATTCTCAATAATTCAAGGAATATATTTTTCAAAATTAGGCTCTAATTCTTTATGTTTTTCTCTAAAATCTTGTATTTTTATAGGAAATGTATTTCATTCATAATGAAAATACATAGAAAAAATATAATTATTCCAATAATTTTGCTTATATTCTTGATTTCACTCTTTATATTTTTTAAGCCTTTCTCTTTTATGTAAAATTCTTTCTTTTTCACTTTCCTCTACAAATTTTTGAAAATCTGTTTTATTATTTGAATTCATAATTATTTTATTAAGTTATTTAAATTATTTAATTTGTTTTACTTTTGTATAATATATATCTTCTAATTGAACTCTTTCTAATACAACTACTTTGGAATTAGGTAAAATTATTCACTCATTAGTAGTTTTTCATAGTCCTTTTAATTTACCTGAGAAATTAGTAAGAGTTTCTTTTTCTAACTCTGTTACTCAATAATTAACTCAAATTGATAAACTTGAAACATCTTTTATTTTTCATTCCTTTCATAAAATAGATATTACTATATCATTATCAAATCTATCTCATATGAAAGCATCATTTTTATTATTAGCAACTGATGTAAATGCTTCTAAATCAATTTCTTCTCCAACTTCTTTTTTCCATCACTTCCATTTATCTCATCTTAGTACATATCAATATTTTCAAGGTTCTAAATCTGGCATTTTTCTTAATCAACTTTCTAACTTTTTTATTAAATTATTTATAGAATTTATATTATTAATATTTAATTTTTTATCAAATTTTCATCTCATATAACTATTCAAATCTCTAAAAATTGTATTATCTGTATATGAAAATATTAATAAGGCTTCTTCTCTTGTTAATTGTGGAATATCTTTAATTACCTCATCTATTTTTTTATTTATATAAATTTTGTTATTTTCTAATGCTTTAAATCTCTTTAATAAATCTCATCAAAAGAATTTTTTATTTAATATTCAACTTTCTAACATATCTCTTGAAAAACTCTCAGGTATTCATAAGTCTTCTAATCATTTTATTTGCTTTTCTATATTTATTTTTAAATTTACTCCCTTTTCCTTACCACAAACTCACTTTTCCAACAAAATTCTTCTTTCTTTTTCACTAAATCAAGCTTCTTTTAAGATTTTTACTTTTTCAGCTATTTCACTTTGAGAATAATTATATATTCAAACTCAATCTTTATTTCTTCAAATATTATGTGCTTCTAATATAGCTTTTTGTTGGTTTTCCGTTATATCTCTTTTTAAGTAAAATCTACTTGCTTCTATTCTATCTTTATCTCATAATTTTGCAATATCTTCTACTAATACTTTTTCAAAATCTAATTCTTTTTTTGGAACTATTTTAGATACTTTATTATTTGTTTCTTTAATAGTTTGTTTTACTTTTTTACTATTTACTAATCTTTCTTTATCTACTCTTAATCTTGCTATTTTTTTCATTCATAGTTTTACACCTTTTCTTCAAACATATACTCCTGCTCATACTCAAGTTCATATTAGTCATAGTTCTCAAACTGACTTTCATTTTTCATAAGCATTTCAAGTTAGTAGTTTCCATATACTATCTCATAATGCTTTTGCTATTTGTTTTAATCATTTCCAACTTGCAAGTTGTTTTAAAGAATCAAGTATTATTTTTCATTTTGTTTCCCAGATTTGTATTGCTAGGTCATAATTATCTAAAATCAAAGTATCTATTATTCATTTTTCAAAGTTTTCAAAACTACTATTATTATTTAGATTATCATCTATTCACAATTTTTCATAAAGCATTGTTTTTGCCTCATTTATCATTGCTTCTTTATCTAGGCTTTCTCTTGTTTCTTGAATTATTGGTTGTTCTTTTTCTTCTTTTAAATTTTGTTGTTCTTTGTATTGTTTTAATGCTAGTTCTTTTGCTCAGTTTTTATTTTTATTTATATTATAATTATTTTTTATAGTTGTTTCTGAATTACTAAAAGAGTAAGAGTTTTCTTCTTGTGGTTTAGTTTTATTTATCTCTTCATTTTCAGGTTTATATAAACTAGTTTCAACCATAAAAAAAATTATTTATATAGTTTTAAAATATATAAATAATTTTATCATATTTAGATTTTTTTGGCAAATTAAAAAAGTCCCATACTTTCTATATCTGTTTCTAAAAGTCATGGGATTTTTTATTTCTTTTTTGGTTGTGGAGGCTGGAATTGGCTCCCTAAAGGGTAGGCCAATCGAAAGATAATCTATTAAAATCTATTATTATTTTACTCCTATTCGTCGTAAAAAATAATGATTTTAATGATTCCTTTTCTCAATTCAATTCCAAAAAAATCCCTGCTTTCTAGATATGTTTCTAAAAGTCATGGGATTTTTTATTTCTTTTTTTGGTTGCGGAGGCTGGAATTGAACCAACGATCTTCGGGTTATGAGCCCGACGAGATACCACTTCTCCACTCCGCGATATATATAATTGAAGTTTCAAAAGAATCTTTTGAAACTTCAATTTTGTGAAGAAAATGGTACGGCTACGGGGAATCGAACCCCGGTTGCCAGGATGAAAACCTGGAGTCCTAACCACTAGACGATAGCCGCATAAGTTCTTCAGCCAAAACATTATATACAAATAAAAAAATAGTCAAATTTTTTTTATAACTTTTATATTTTTATAATAAAATATAGACAATATTTTATAAAATATAATTCTCAAGTTCCTTTATTTGTTGTTCTAAACTTTTTTTATATAAACTTAATCTTTTATCTGCAAGTTGAATATATCCTGAATCAAATTTAGTATTTTTTTCTTTTAAATAATCAATCAAAAATATATGTTTTTTTAATATTCATTGCATTCATACAACTGAAAATGAAAATTTATTTTTCAAATATATATCAAATAATTCAAAATTTAAATATTTTTTAAAATTTAAACTTTGTAATAGCTTAATAGATAAATTTTTTTCTTGTATAGAATTATTTATTGTTTTTTGTAATCTTTCTATATAATTTGTAGCTTTTGTAAAATAAAAATCTCATTTTTTTATTATTTCAAATTCTTGCCTGATTTTTTGTTGAAGTTTTTCAATATATTCAAAATACTTTTCAAGCAGTGCAAGTGATTTTTTTAATTTTGAAACTTTATTTGCTACAAAATTTCATTTTCTAAAAAGAGCATAAATATTTTTTGCTTCTCCCCTAAAATCTTGTTCATATACATATTCTCCTGCCAAAAAGATTCTATTATACATTTCTGACTTTTCATCCAAATCAGAAAGTCTATATGGAATAAAGTCATTATTAAAAAAAATATAATCTTTTGTTATACAAATATATTTATCATATATTCATCCCATATTACTAAAATCAATAGATTTTAATCTTCTTTGTTTTTCTTTGTAAACTAAATAAACAATAAAATAATATAAACCTATTAAAAATACTCAAATTGTAATCTTTCATAATGTTCAAATAACTGGTGAATATAAAACTCCAATATACATTGAAAGAAAAAATAGTGCTCAAAGAACTCAAAATCATTTTGTTTCTGGATTTTCAATAAAAAGATATTTTTTGGGAAGATTATATAAAAACTCTAATCTTTTTTGGTCAGAAACTTCCAAAATAGAAAATCCTTTCTCTTTTACTTCTTTTTTTACTTCTATAAGTTTTTTTTCAGGAGAATATAATTTATTGTAAATATATAATTCTTGTTCAGTTATGTATCTTCTTTTCATCCTATAATAAATAATTTATAATTTTTATTTTTCTGTATAATTCCAAACAGAATCCCAATCTTTTGAAGGTGGATTTTTAGAATAGTAATCACATCTTTCAATATAAGTTGAGCTTGGTTTATCTCAAAGATTTAAAAGCTCTTCAAATACAATCTTTGCTTCAGCAAATTTTCTTTCTTTATAAAGTTTTACTGCTTTTTCAAATTTCTCTATTTTATTTTTTAAGTCCTCTTTTATATTTTCTTTATAATCTATAAGTTCATAAATTTTTATAGCTTTTTCTTTTCATTTTACTCTTATTTCATCTAAATATCTAAATATAAATTTATCTTTATTTTTATTATAAACAATTTCACTTACACATATGTAAGTTCCATAAAATTTATTTACTCATTCTAATCTAGAAGCTAAGTTTACATTATCTCAAAGAGCTGTATATTCTAGTTTTCTTCACTCTGCTCAGATATTTCAAACAATTGCTTCTCAAAAATGTAATCAAGTTCTTACTTTTATCTCTGAAAAGCCCCTCATAGACCAAGTTTTATTTAACTTTTCTAATAACTTTTGTTGTTTTAAGGCTGAATCACAAGCCAAATAAGAAGAATTTTCATAATCTTTAAATGTTCACCATAAGGCCATAATTGCATCTCATTCATATTTATTTATAAATCATTCATTATTTAAAATAATATCTGACATCTCTCAAAGATATTCTCTCAAGAAAGAAACTAACTCTTCTGCCTCAAATTTTTCTGAAATGCTTGTAAATCATTCTATATCTGAGAAAAATATAGATAATTCTTTCCTTTCTCAATTTAGATTTAATTTTCAAGAACTTGATAATATTTCATCTGCTATAGCTTTTGAAACATATTCTGAAAGAGCTTTATTTAGTTTTAATCTATTTTTATTTTCTATTAAATATTTTACAATATTTCAAATTGCAAGAGAAAATATAAGAGCTAAAAATAATTCAAAACTATGTCATAAAAGATAATTTGTATAAAATAGTATTGTTATTGGAAATATAAAAAGAAATATTATAGATATACTTATATTTGAAAATATAAGCACAAAACCTGACCTAGATAAATTAAAATAAACAGAAAGATTAAGAAGTAAAAATATCAAAATCCATTCTAGATTTTCTGGGAAATTTAATAAATAATTTTTTGTTAATATTGTATTTATTATATTTCAAAGAACAAAAACTCCATATTCTATACCATTACTTGTAGTAAAAGTATCTTTTATTCACTTTGAAGTTGCTCAAATAAGAACTATCTTTCCCTCAAAAACTTTTGGATCTATCTTAGAATTATAAACATCTATAAAAGAATAAACAGGAAACTTTGAAATTTTATTTTCTTTTAAACTTGGTTTTGGTATAAAGTTTATAAGTATATCTTTTTTTCAAGAACTAGAAAATGGTATTTTATAATTTGGTTTTAAAAAATATCAATCTTTATCTGATTTTTCAAAATTTATGTAATCTTTTTTAAATACCCTAGAATAATATGCTTTTAAAACTGAAATAGCAAAATGATTATAGCTTTCTTTTTTAGCATTTTTACTATATATTTTTGATGTCGGATAAAAACTAACTACTCTATTTGTTTTATAATCAAGCTTTGGTCTATAATAACCAAAAGCTAATGCTCAAGAATAAAACTTACCTAGAGGTTTTTCTATAATAACTCTTGGTTTTCATCAAATATTTTCTTGAATTATTCATCAACCTAAAATTACATTTCAGGCATCACTAATAGCTTTAGCAAGTTTATCATCTCAAGATTTATCAAGTTTATTATTATTTGCAAAAATTATATCAAAAGCTATTATTTCTGCTTTTGCTTTTACCAAATTCTCTACAACAGGCACATATTTACCTCTTGGTATTGGAAATCCTAAAGTATCAAGAGTTTTTTCGTCTATTGTTATAAAAACTAAATCATTATTTATAGCTTTTTTAGAATTATCTGAAAAATAAGTATAATTTTTAAACTTTATACTAAAAGATTTTATATTATCATCTATACTATAAAATAAATTTCTAAGTATAAATATAGTAAAAAATATAAATACAGATATAAAAAATGTAAGAAATATCCTATTTTTAAATAAATTTTTCATAATTTTATTTTTTTGTTCATCAAATATTATCATTTATAACTCACTCTAAATTGTCTACTGATTCTTTTAGAAAATCATCTGCTTTTTTTTCAAAATTTTCTTTAGAATCAATAACTTTATTTATAGAATCTTCTAATTCATCTTCTACTTTATTTTTTAAATCAATTATTCATTCCCTTGCTTTTTTATCCAAATCATTTACTTTATCTATAATTTTTGTTCAAATATCAACTGAAATATTAAAAGATTTTTTTAAGTTTTTTATATCCTCTTTCACAGACTTTTCTAAAAATTCTGTTACTTCTAAAGATTTAAGTAAATCTAAAAAGCTTTCAAAATCAAAATACTCTTTATTCTCTATTAAAACTTTTGTTATTTTATCAAAAGAATAAAATCTTTTATTTGTTACTATATCTTTAAAATCATAGAAAAAACTTTGTGCTAAATTTGCTTTTTCTAAAGGAGAAGAAAGATTCATAAGTTTTTCTTTTAAATCTATTTTTAGTGAAAATAATTCTCTTCAATCTTTTGTAGATATAAAATTTAGTTTTTGATAATTTACTAAAACATCCTTATATACTCTTTTAATTTCTTCATCTGTTAATTTTTGTATGTCTAGATTTTTTAATTTTTCTAAATTTTTTAATTGTTTATTTAATTCTTGTTTTAAGATAAGATATAATTTCTTATCTAAGATTTTATTTTCTTTAAAGAAATCTTTATCTTTAAGTTTTAATATAAAATCAGATAAACTTATAAAATCAAAAGTTTTTGTAGAGATAGGTTTTTTTTCATTTACTTCAATTATTTTTCCATCCTTATCTTTAAGTAAAACTCTATGATTTTCTACATAAAGATATTTTTTTTCTAAATTTATAGTATAAACAGTTCATCTAATTGCAACTTCTGCATCATCAAAAACCTGTTTAAAATGAGAATCTCAAGGTATATAACTTAAAACATTTGACCAGGTTTCTCAGGAAAATATTTTAAATATAACTTTAACTATATCTCAATCATCTGAAAAATAATTTTCATCTATTTTTAAGTGAGTATTTTTTCAAAGTCTTGTTATACTTCAATCTCACCATTCTATAATTACCATAGAATTTCAAGAACCTGTTTTAACTTCATCATTTTCTTTTAATTTTTCCTTTTCTCATAAAGATAAAGAAACTCAATTTAAATATCAAGAACCAGAAATAAGCTCTACATATGAGTTTCTATCTATATTTTGATTGAAAAATGACATATATACAACTACTCAAACTACTATAGATATTAAGAATAATATAAAATACAAGAATTTATTTTTTATTTTTTTCATTTTTTGTTTATAATAAATATTAAATACAATATAATTATAATATATTTTTTAAAATATTTCCAATTTTTATGAAAAAACAGTACCTTTTTCTAATAATGATATTTTTCATTTTATATATATCATATTTGATAATAAGTTTTACATACAAAGAATACAAGATAAATTCAAGTATAGAATATATGAAAAAACTTATAATTAAGGCAAATAAAGATATAAAAGAAAAAAGATCTACCATAGAATACCAAACTTCCAAAGCTTATAGAAACAAAATATTAAAAGAACAACAATCACTAAAAAATATATGAGAAAAAGTTATATACTTTACAAGTGAAGAAAAATACAAAAAATACACAAGACCTATAAATGAAGTTGTCAGTAATACAAAAAAAATTGGAAAAGAAAAAATAGACACTAGAGAAATGTCTATTTATGAGAAATGGATGTATTTTCTATTTGGTAAAGAACAGTAAGTTAGCTACCAGCTATCAGCTACCTAATTTAACTTTTACTTTTAATAGTTAACTTTCTACTTTAGCCTAACTATCTAACTCATTTAATATTCTTAGAGCATGTCATTTTGCTCTTATATTTCTATAATCTTTTAAAATCTTTCAATCTTCATCAACTAAAAATGTAGATCTTATAACTCATTTTATTATTTTTCAATAATTGTTTTTTTCTCAAAAAGCTCAAAGTTCTTTATGTAAAATTAAGTCTTTATCAGAGATTAAATCATTTTTTAAACAGTATTTTTCTACAAATTTTTTATGTGAATCCAAACTATCTTTTGAAACTCAAATTATATTGTATCAAAGCTCTAAAAAATCTTTTTTTAACTCTGTAAAATCTTTATTTTCAGTTGTACAACCTGGAGTATTATCTTTTGGATAAAAAAATAAAATTGTTTTTTTTCAATCTATTATTTTTTTCAAACTCAGATTTTCTTCTTTTCATGAAGCTCTAAGAATAGAGTATTTATTTTTTAAATTTATTTTCATAATGTTTTTTTATTAAATATTTAGCTTGAATTATTATAAATAAATTACAAAAATTTACAAAAGTTTTTAGGAGTTATTCTTATAATAAAAAATAATTCATTTTAAGAATTATTTTTTTCTACTTCCAAAATTATTGATTTCAAATATTCTAAATTTTTTAATGATTCTCCTTTTAAATACTTATTATCATCTTGAAATAAGAAAAAACTATCTATATAATACAATTTATTATTATCTGAGACTACCAAATTTTCCTTTCAATATAAATCTAAAACTTTTCACTCAGAAAGTAATGTTTCATACTTCCTAACAAAAAATTTTAGCTGCTTTAAAAGCCTTGGAGTTTTACTTAATAATTCTAATAAATAATCTCTATTTTCTTTCAATAAGAAATCTGATTTTATATCTATTGGAATACAAAAAGCAAAAATTTCGTTATCATTATTTATAAAACTTTGATTTGGGATAATATTTCAAAAAGTTTGCTTGATAAGCCTATATTCTTTTTCAAACTTAGAAACATCAAATTTCAAAAAAGTCTTTTTTACAAATACCTTATGTTCCCTTCAATTTTTAAAATAATTATAAATTTCTCATTCACAATTTGTTCACTTTTGTTCCTCCTTTCTTACTCAAAATGAATTTTTAGAATCAAAAAAGTCTTTAATATCTCTTCTTGAAGGTAATTTTGTAGTCATAATTCTTTTTTTAATAATATTTTCATTATTTTATCACACTTTTATATTTACATCAATTATTTGTCCATTTTCTATAACCTCTCCTCCAAAATCTTTATAAAATAAGAGTGTAAGAGAAAGAGATAGTAAGAGTAGAAGAGAGATTAAAAATCCTCTTTTTTCCAATAACTTTCTTGCCTTACTAGATTTTTCCTGTCTTTTTTATGTCTTAAAACTTCTTTAATTGCTTCTTCTAAAAATATAGTATTTTGGCTTCATTTAAATAATATTAAATATTCTTCTTCTGATTTTTTTAAATAATCTTTTAAGAAAACTCAAGCTTGCTTAGCATACTTAAAATTTCAAAGATGTTTTCAAAAATAAGCTGAAGTTTCTTTTCAAACTGATATAATTTCTCATTTATTTTTTGCAAAATCAAATAATTCTTTGTGG
>PDWI01040327.1_pt1 | contig 10183 bp, 8 predicted proteins | sample 1430891 | NCBI WGS metagenome assembly PDWI01 (sample SAMN01162508, study PRJNA174530) | Oral metagenome, whole genome shotgun sequencing project. | biome: Marine environment; feature: Marine mammal; material: Swab sample of the gingival sulcus; isolation source: swab sample of gingival sulcus... | reverse complement strand
TGCTCTCCAGCCAAAGATTCATTTCTGTCATCAAGAATTGTTCTTGTTCAGATAGATCGCGGCTAGCAATTTGTTGTAAACTTTCTAAAACTTTTGGCAGCTGGCGACTCAGTCTCTTGGCTCGCCACTCTTCCCAAGATCGCATCTCATCCTCGCTCAAACTGCGCGAAAAATTGCGGGCTTTGTAATGAAGCAACAGTTCAGGCAGTCTTTCATCTTGAAATTCTGGATGAAAATCGACTAGCTGTTTCGGTGTAGAATTACGCACCGCCTCGACTCGCAGTCGATCAGCATCTGATAAAAATCCATCGTAAAGTTGTGCTTCTGGATCATCAGATTTGGCAAATTCTGGTCGGTTTTCATATACGGTTCTAACTTTTTCAGCAAAACCATCGGCCGCCAATAAGAGTTTCAAGTGTTTCTCGATAGTTTTTTGATCTAAGCTGATCTTATCCCAGCCATCGTTTTGAGCTAATACGCCCAGTGGCGCCACGGCTGGGCAACGATTGTACTGCAAAGGCTTGATTGGCAAAGCCTGGAAATCTTCAGCCTGTCGCTCCTGCCACGAAGCATTTACCTTCTGCTCTATCTCGGCCTGGCTTAAATTAATAAACGGTTTTGGATCGTATCGTAAATCATAAACCAAAACATTGTTATGCGGCGCCGATGTTAGCGGAAAAGCTATGGTAGTTTTTTGATATGGTCGATCATAACGACCGCTAGCATAAACAAATGGCTTTTTATCGTCCAGGTTGACCAACTGCTGGACTTGTTTTTTATCACGCATCTTGAACAAGTATTCATATAGTTGCGGCTGATGCTGACGGATCAGACGAGCTACGTCTATCAAGGCCTCAACATCGCTCAAGGCATCATGAGCATTGTCATGTGATATGCCATTTACTTTAGTTATCAACTCTAATTTATTAGTCGGCTGACCCTCATCATCAACCGGCCATTTTATACCCTCTGGCCGAAGAGCCCTGGTCAAGCGAACCACATCAAGTATGTCCCAACGACTGCGACCGTCTTTCCAAACCCATTCATATGGATCATAAAAATTACGCCACAATAGATGGCGCATAAATTCATCATCAAAACGAACACTGTTGTAACCAATAGCGATAGTGTCGGGTGTAAAAAATTCTTCGACCGCCATCTTGGCAAACTCAGCTTCAGAATAACCCTCTTCGACAGTCTGCTGCGGCGTTATGCCAGTTATCAGTAGCGCTTCTGGAGCTGGCAAAGTATCGTCATTTAATTTGACCATGATATTTATCGGCTCGCCAACCTTATTTAATTCCAAATCAGTCCTCTGACCAGCAAATTGCATGATCCGATCCTCACGAGCACTCAGCCCGCTAGTTTCTAAATCATAAAAAAAGAAAGTTTTAGCCATCTATTGCTCCACTAGATTTAGTTCGCTATCGCCGATTTGAATTAGGCTGTCGCCAGCTGCTCCTTGGCGAACTAGTTCGTGATGTATGCCCATTTTGCGCATAATATCACGCAAGCGGTTAACAGCTTCAGGTTGATCAAAATTCGTCCGACGAGCAAATTTTTCAATTTTAGCCCCAGACACGATATAAACATCATCGACTAACTCAACCCTCCAAGCCTCATCTAGCTGATCATCGCCAAGCGATATGACTGGCAAGCCACCATCGGACTCCTCCTCAACTTCGATCTCTCTGGATCGATACTGATCAACTCGCTGCTTAAGTTCTCTTAGCAGCTCTTTCACGCCCTGATGAGTCTGCGATGATATAGTCATAACCAAAGCATCACCAGCCACGCACTGCAAGGCCGTAGCTTGCATGGCAATTATTTCCTGATCAAGTCCTTCGCATTTAGTTAGAACAATAATCTCTGGTCGCTCAGCCAATTCTTGACTATAATCGGCTAATTCTTGACGAATCACTTTGTAGGCAGCCGCTGGATCATCATTATAAGCATCGATCATGTGCAGTAGAACCGCCGTTCGCTCAACATGGCGCAAGAATTGATCGCCCAAGCCTTTACCCTTGGACGCGCCCTCAATCAAGCCTGGTATATCAGCTATCAATAAACTACCATCATCAATATCAGCTACGCCCAAATTCGGCGTTAAGGTTGTAAACTCATAATTAGCGATCTCTGGCTTGGCATTGCTGACCACACTCAAAAAGGTTGACTTTCCAGCGTTAGGAAAACCAATCAATCCAACGTCAGCTAATAGTTTTAGCTCTAATTCAGCTTCAAATTCATCGCCAGCCTCGCCTAGTTCGGCAATTCTGGGTGCTTGACGAGTTGAGCTCTTGAAATGGGCATTACCAAATCCACCATCACCACCTTTAGCAACAACTGCTTCTTGGCCGTCCTCGACTAAATCAGCCAGTAACTGGCCATATCGACGCACTAATGTACCCATCGGCACTTTAACTATCAGATTTTCACCTGATTGACCACGCCTATCGCGCTTACTGCCAGGCTGACCGTTTTTGGCCGATAGCTCAGGCTTATAACGAAAATTCAGTAGCGTATTTAGATCTTTGGTGGCCTTAAATATTACATCGCCACCACGTCCACCGTCGCCACCATCTGGACCACCTTTATCGACGTATTTTTCATGACGAAAACTGACCGCGCCGTCACCACCTTTGCCGGCTTTGATTATTACTTTAGCTGTATCAACAAACATTAATCTTATTATATCACCATTTTAGTGACTAGAATAATCAGTTTGCCTAAGTAAATCCTAGTGAATAAACCAGTAACGACCAGCTTGGCTCTTAGGTATAGTTCGGTTAGTTACAACGTTATAGCCAGCATAGTTCATGTCGCTGATGTAGATGTTCTTATCATCAACTCGCTCAACCACACCAACGTGACCATAGCCACCACCACCGTAAGCTGTCTGGATAACTGCTCCAGCCTTAGGTGTCTTGTTAACTGGGAATCCAGCCGCCCGAGCGCTAGCAGCCCAAGAGTAAGCGTTGCCCCACAAGCCACCAATTGGACGACCGATCTGAGCTCGACGCTCATAGGCATACCAAGTACAGTTACCAGGTGCGTAGCGGTTACCAGCTGTAGCACCACCAAATCCATATCTAGTTCCAGTAGTCGTGCTACTATTTCGGCCGTAATTGTAAGTCGGACGTGTCACAGGTGCTACATAACCAGGACGCTCAGTAGTCGGCAATACTCCCTCTGGTAGAACCAGCTTGGCACCAGCCTTCAATGGCTTACCGGCTTCTAGGTCATTATATAGAACTATCCTATCGGCGTTAGACTTGTATTTTTTAGCAATTTTATCAACCGTGTCGCCGCTTTTGACTTTATAGACAACACCATCGGTACGAGGAATTACTAGTTTCTGGCCAAGTTTTAGGTTGTCGTCTTTCAAGTCATTAGCCCAGCGCAAAGTCTGCTTTGATATGCCAAAATTAGCAGCAATCAAGTCTATATCCTCACCGGTCTTAACTGTGTAAGTAGTTATACCTCGTTCAGCTGATGAGTCTAATTCAACAATCTGAGGCTTAGCAATAACCTCAGTGTCGGTTTGTGATAATTCTTTCTTGATATATAAAGTAGCTGTCGCTTCTCGCAGATCACCAGCTGAAGGCAAATTGGTTGCCTCGGCCAGGCTAGCAGCAGCATTAGCAGCTGTTAATTGATCAACCGATATTGTATCTACTGATTCAGATTGTGGCTGCAATAAATCTTGAGCGTAGGAAAACTCCTCCGTACGCCACCAAAGCGCGCGTACTGGACATTTTGCTCTTACGAGCCTGTGATTTGTTACGAATAGTCGTACTCCTTGTGCCAAGCGTTACCGCTAGCACTTCTACCGTAATCTGTCTTTCTTCTCGCAATCAGAACAGGGCGTATTTGTCGACCTAATAATTATGATATTTATAAACGATTAGTTACTACGTCCGTGCGACATTTCCGGTAGGCTCAAGCGTAAAACGTTAAACCGTTGATAACAGCGGTCACGCCCACGAATGAGCTACCCTAGATTGTAACAATCACTAGCTATTATGTCAATGTTTTATCTACCTCTGCTGGACTAAGGTAGAAGACACTTTTTCTGACAGTGGTTACGGATATTATTATTATGCTGACCCTCAGTCTTAGCAAAATAAGTCACGTCGTCATCACCACTTAAAAAGAACAGATAATCGGTCTGGGCCGGATCGGCTGCCGCGTTTAGAGCACTAATACCTGGTGTAGCGATCGGACCTGGCGGCAAACCAGGGTAACGACGAGTGTTATACGGCGAATCAAGCCTAAAATCGCGCTCCTTACCCTGTTTATCGGCTATATAATGATACGTCACATCAGAGCCTAGATTCATGCCTAGTTCCAAGCGATTATAAAATACGCTGGCGATTTTACGCTGATCCTGGCAGACCTCCTGACCAGGGCAGCCAATCGATTCTCGCTCGATAATTGATGCTAGGACGATGCCTTCGTGTAGACTTAAGCCCTGTTTTTTGAATTTAGCCTCTAAGTCATTATCCTTTATCACTGTTTCTAGCTGATTAATTGCTCGCTGGACTACCTGCTTAGCACTAGAATCGGCAGCTACAAAATAGGTTTCACCGTATATATAGCCTTCTAAATCAGCCCCTTTTGGTCGATTTTTCAAAATTGAGCTTTGATAATCGGCCGAAAACGCCTGTTTAATTTCATCTTCACTATAACCAGCAGCACTTAGAACTGAAAAAACATCAGTTGGCTTTGGTTTAGCACTTTTTAGAACCGCTCCTGGATAAAGAGTGATTGATTTTTCATCAGCCTGGCCGCTGATCAGATGTTTGACTATCTCTGGCAGTGATTGTGAGCGCTTAACGCTATAGACACCTGATTGAAAACCGCTGCCGCCACCATTAATCTTTAGATAAATATTAAAGATTAGCTTGCTGCGAATTAGTTGTTTCCCCTCTAGTGAATTAGCGACATCCTGAGCAGTTGCGCCTTTAGCTATATTGATACGTACCGCTTGATCATCATTTTTATCGATCGGACTGATGTTTTGCCGATACCAAAAGCCAGCTGCCGCAGCCGATATGCCCAAAATCGCCACAATAGCACTTAAGGCTAGTAGCCAACGTCGTCGTTTAGTAATCTGCATATTGTGTCTCCAGATAATCCTGCAAAATTATACTTGCCGCTTCGGCATCAATTTCACCTTTATTTTTGATCTTATTGCCTAGTCTCTCTTCGGCTTGAACACTAGTTAGAGACTCGTCTTGATAGACCACCTTAACGTCGATCTCAACATCAACTAGGCGCTTAACAAAGTTCTCAACATATTCGGTTTGTTTGGTCGGCTCACCCTGTTGATTGCGCGGATAACCAACCACCAAAACATCAATTTCATGGCGCATGATAGTCTGAGCTATTTCGGTAACAATGTTCTTGTCATTTTCCAGCCAACCAAAGGGAACGGCTATTCGCACCTGGTCATCAGCCATAGCCAGGCCAATTCGTTTTTCGCCAACGTCAAGCGCTAAGAAGTTTTTAGCTCGCATTTTCTAGCTTAAATTCAACAGTTATTTTATTTACATCGTTAGGAACACTGCTAACCCAGAATGGTGAAAACTTAACATCAACGCCATCGATACCATCAATCGCTTCTAGGTTTGACTGGATCTCGCCGTAGCTGCGACCGCGTGATTGTTCTTTGACTTGGTTGTCATTGACCTCTGGGCCAACTTCAGCGTTGGCAATCAGTCTAATTACGAATTTGTTGTTACTATCGGTAAATTGGCTGAATTTGACAGACTCAGCACCATTTTTGTAAATCTTCTGCGAATCCTTGTCTTTGATCTGGTTTTGGACGCTAGTATTTAGATAATCATCTATCTCGGGCTGATCGATAGCAAACATAATAGCTTTTAGGGTAGTTTTGAGCTTAACCGGACCTTCGGCTTCGCTGCCAACTGCCACGCTAGGAGTCGGTTTAGAGCGTTTTTCGCGGTAGCTTTCTTCAATAACTTTACTAGAGTTACCAAAAGATTTGACCAATTTAGATTTCAAGGAGTCGTCAGTTTTTTCAGCCAGCTTGTTAGCGGCTTTTTCAACATCGTCTTTACTCACTACTTTAGCCATTTTGTCAGTGCCGCCACCAGTAGCACCGACAAATACAGCTGTATCTACGTTCGCGCCCGAAAGTGCACCAACGGCAGCATTATAATTAGCACCCCCAGATTCAGCAGTAACGCCCACTGAAGCTGATCCAGGGCAAGCTATCGGAAAACATCCAGGGGTATTAGTAATGCTAGCAGGAATAGTCACGTCTTCATTAGTGATGAACACCAGACCACTAGAGCTAGTCAAGCGAGTCCCAGCCTCAACCGTAGAAGAATACTGTGACTGTTTAGTGAACCTGACCGTACCCGTGGCTTTATCGCCAATATTTTTTTCACCAGTAGCCGTAAATTCTACCGACAACTCTTTTGATTGCTCTTGCTTAAGTGCTTTGACTACCTTAGCTTCGGCATTAGTTTTACCGTCTAGCGTCAAGTTGACTGGATTATCAACAGTTACGGTCGTAGTCTTAGCAGTAATCACCACCGTTGCGTGCGGCGCAAACCAAATCGCCCAGACCATAAATAGGATAAATGCCACTATACCAGAGCCAATTAGCACAAATTTCTTGCGAAACAGATTGAAATTTGGCACTTTTTTATCGCTAGGGACTTTTTTAGCCTTCTTTTCGGGCTTTTTGTCGGCTTCTTCTTCGGCTATGACCGATTCGACGGCTTTTGACTCTTTGGTTGGCTTGTTTTCTTCGTTATCGGCTAGTTCACCCACCGGTAGTTCACGACCATCTATAATATCGTCGTCATTATCAACCTTCAGGGCTGGTATCTCAGCTATTTCTGGCTTACTCTGTAAATTCTTAGCTATTGGTATGCTAGCTGCTGCCGCCAGACCGCTAAGCGCCTGATCGTGAGTGATCAAAACTATTCGTTTTTTAGCTGCTTCGGCAGTTTTTGATAGCAAACGCATATTAACTACCGACTGCAAAACACCAATTCGCTTTGGCGGCACTAGAGCAATGATCTTTTCTTTAGATTTTTTGATCTTGCCGATTATAGTCGTGATGTCGTCTTCAACATCGATGTAAATTACGTCTTTTTTCATCTATATTTTCAACAATCGATTAACTTTATCCATCAAGCCGTTACTGTCTTGATTTACCACTATTGTATCATAGCCGACCCTGAGTAATCCCATGGCAGTAATGAATGTATGATCATTAACGTCGCCAGTCTCATCAGATATACCAACCACGTCGGAAGGCTTGATGTGCTGGACGCTTGGTCGCTTAGTAAACGGTAATTCTTTATACCAATCCTCAGTTCGGACCGCCTCAACTAGCTTGTTAAGGCTTGATCCACCGCCACAAAGTAGCACCCTGTTTGGTAAATGATCCACGCTATCAAATTCACTAAGCGCTAATTCAACGCCAGCCAGCCAAACTTCTAGAGTTTTATCTACAGCCGATTCTAATTGCTCTTTAACTTTAGGCTTGATTTTTTGATTATCAATATTTAGTTTCAACTTTTCAGCATCTTTGTAGCCTAGATTTAGATCGGTCGCGATTGTACGTGTAAAACTGCGTCCACCGATGCCGAACATTTTAGTACCTTCAACTCAACACCACCATCATTGACCACGGCAATATCGGTTGTGCCGCCGCCGATATCAGCTAGAATTGCTGTGAAATTGCTATCAGTATCGGTGCCTAGCACGCTACGGCTAACCGCAAATGGCTCGGCAGCTACTGCCACCAGCTCAAGCGCCAGTTCATCAGCAACTTTTTCCAAAGCACCGATGTGAACCATTGGCGCAAAGGCGGTATAGATCTGAACTGCCACGTCACGCCCCTGGAAGCCGATTGGATTTGAAACTTTATAGCCATCGATGTGGATACTGACCAGAGCTGAATTGACTAATTTAACTTCAACATCTTGATTGCCAGTCTCGAGAGCGATCTGTGATTGAGCTCGACTCTGGGCTCGTTCTTGGACTTTCTCGATGATAAATTCCATCTCAGCAATATCAAGGGCTTTATTCGGCTGCGGACGGCGATAACGGATAGTATTGGTCACACCCTTGACCAACTCACCAGCAATGCCGATGACAACTTGTTGGGCCTGAGCTCCAGCTTGCTCCTCAGCCTCAGACAGAGCGGCTTCACAATTAGATACCACGCCAGCGATGTCAGCAATCGCACCTAGGTGCATATCGCCCATCTCTTGCTGCTTACGACCAGCACCAATTATATGGATCTCTTCGCCCTTAATTTCAGCAATCAAAGCCTTAACGACTTCGGTACCAATGTCTAAGCCAACTAGCAGCTGACGATTATCTTTTTCTGATTTCTTCAATAACTTTTTCAATGCCATAACTACCTTTAATTATATACTGCTTGTGATTTATCGACAAATCTTGACTTAATCTGATATTTGTGATACAATAAAAGTATGGACCCATATCCGCAAGAACCGAATCAAGAAAATAAGTGGTACGAAATGGCAGATGCCATGAACAAAGTAGCTGATCTAGCCTACAACGATGAATACTGCGAGTTTATAAGAGATAATGCCCTAGTCACAAAAACTAGCTGGCAAATGAATACAGACAAACCAGTTTGTATAGACACCACCGAAAATGAATTATTTAGTTTCTTGCCCAACAACAACGGTCGACACCTAGTGATCAAAGATTTTAAGGCTCAATTAGTCGAAAATGGCGACAAATCAGAAATCGACGTAACATTCCTGGCCAACGACCATAGCATGAGAATCAGCGGCCACGATGGAGAACTATTCCTTCAGTATACGGACGATAACGACATCCCGTCACTAACGTTAGATGAGCAGGGTCTACTGCAACTAATCTTTGGTGTCGCCGAATACAAACTCGGTCAAGAGCATGTGGCAGCCGAATATAATGATGGTGAAGCTGATATGACTAACTTGTTATTTGGTCTAGGCAGTATAACTGGCAAATCAACTAGGTCAATCTTGACTGGTGTGTGCGACGATAACGCAACGTTTGTCGCCCGCCTAGTAGAGCAAGAGACTCCAGATGCCTATGGAATTGCAAATTATATCCAATCAGCCGAAATAGTCGGCGAAGATGAATATTCAATGACTAATGAAAGTATGCTGCAGATAGTCAATAGCAATAATCCAGAGCACCTGGATGATGAATATCAACCAGCAGAATTGGCAGCCAGCGGGCTCGGCTTTGAAAGCGTAACATCGGAAATATTTTTATCAGAGCTGCAGCGAGTAGCCCTGTCTGGACTAAAAGGCTTCAACTATTACAGCTCTCAAGATTCACGATACGAGGCTAGGCAGTACGCCGCCATCTGTCAGAATTTTCTAAAAACCCTTGGTCAACTTACTGGAGTACGGCCTTAACTCGCCTAATTCCAGCGCTGGAAGATCCCTCTTTGGTGATCTTAAATCGCTTGCCGTTTGGCTTGCCGTCATCATCTTGGGCTAATTGACCAGTGTGGTCGACGTGTGGTCCGCCGCAAATCTCAAAGCTAGCTCGTTGATCGCCCTCGCCCATTTGATAAACTTTAACCGTATCGCCGTAGCGATCGCCGAATGCGCCAATAGCACCGAGTTTGAAAGCTTCTTCAGTTGGACATTCTTTGTAACTAACTGGCAAGTCAGCTTCGATCCAAGAATTAACTAGATTTTCAACTTCATCAAGCTGCTCGCGAGTGACTTTTTCATCATTATTAAAATCAAACCTTAGTCGATCCTCGGTGATATTGCTACCGTGCTGAGTCACGTGCTCACCAACGACTTTTTTAAGCGCTGCGTACATCAGGTGATTGGCGGTGTGTAGACGCTTGTGAGCCATAGTTTGACCGCCCAAGCCACCCTTGAAAGCGCCTTTGGCAGCAGTCTGGCTGCGCTTGCGCTGTTCGGCCATCTTGGCATCAAATTGCTGACGCCAATCTTTTGGCAAGTCAATGCCGTTTTTATAAGCTTCTTCAACTGAGATCTCTAGCGGAAAACCATAGGTGTCATACAGAGTAAATAATATCTCACCGACATTGGCAGTCTGGTCTTTGGATTCGTCTTTTAGCGGCGCAAATAGTTTATGAAATTCTTTTAGGCCTTTACGCAGAGTTTGCTTGAAGGCTTTTTCTTCCTTGGTC
>PDWI01011004.1_pt1 | contig 10184 bp, 8 predicted proteins | sample 1430891 | NCBI WGS metagenome assembly PDWI01 (sample SAMN01162508, study PRJNA174530) | Oral metagenome, whole genome shotgun sequencing project. | biome: Marine environment; feature: Marine mammal; material: Swab sample of the gingival sulcus; isolation source: swab sample of gingival sulcus... | reverse complement strand
GGAGTGGTGACCGAGAGGCCGAAGGTGTGCGCTTGGAAAGCGTATGTACTCTAACCGGGTACCGTGGGTTCGAATCCCACCCGCTCCGTTTTTCCCGCAATTGGCGGGCTTCGTGCGAGAAATTATTACCCAACCCCGTCAGGTCCGGAAGGAAGCAGCGGTAAGTAATTTATTTCTGTGTGCGTCCGGCTCACTGGTTGCGGGTTTTCTTTGTTTTGTTAATATATGTTAACACGAAGACCTCTTCCGTTTTCTTTTCAGGGCCGCGTCTCAGATCCGCGTTTCAGATCCGCGCCGGAAAAATAAAAAGGTTAATGAACATATCCATTCCATCGGAGAGGGCGGATCCGGTATGCTGAAAATATGAACATTTCACAGGGCCGCGGCGGCTGTTTGGGTATGACCTCATGCTGAAAGATGTTTTATTCTGGTCCAACTACGTACTGGTAATTGTTGCAATTCTAACGGTGCTGGGTTCCCGCAAATCTCCCTCGTCGGCTATTGCCTGGATTCTGGCCCTTATAAGTTTTCCGGGGCTGGGTCTTCTGGCTTTCATTCTGGTGGGTTTTGACTGGAAAAAACGAAAACTGGTGCGCATGATCCCGGAAGAAGTTTTTTCGGAACACCTGACCGGTCTTCTTAATCAGCAGAAATCTTTTACCGAAGCGCTTCCTCTTATTGGCGTTGCCCCGTCCCGCCGTATGGCCCGAACCTTTCAATTGCTGGCAAAAACAGCCTCGGCTCCGGTAACCACAGACAACACCGTAAGCAGTTTTTTTAACGGCCGGGAACTCTTCTGTGAGCTGATGGCCGATCTGGAAAAAGCTCAAACCTCCATCCACATGGAATACTATATATGGCGCTTTGATTCCGTGGGCAGTAAAATTCTGGAAATTCTGCTTCAAAAAGCCCGGGAAGGGGTACAGGTCCGTCTTATTTTTGACGGCTGGGGATCTTTTGGGGAGGTTTCTTTTGCCAACAGAAAAAAAATGAAGGCCGCGGGAATTGAGTTCGCTTTTTTTCTGGAACTGTCCAACCTTTTTTCCAGAATGAAAATCAATTACAGAAACCACCGGAAAATTGTGGTAATTGACGGTGTTACAGCCTATACCGGCGGCATGAATGTCGGCGAAGAATACATTACGGGAGGAAAACGTTTTAAGACCTGGCGGGATACCCACTTAAGAATCCGGGGGTCTGCGGTATCAATGCTGCAGGCTGTTTTTCTGATTGACTGGTATAACAGCGGAAAAGAGCTTCTGCTGCATGATTCGCATTTTCCTGGCGGACTGAATCAGGAATCCCATAATATACCCATACAGATTGCTCTCAGCGGTCCCGACTCTCCATGGGAAGGAATACATCTTCATTATCTGGAACTGATCAACGGAGCAAGAGAGGAAATTCTTATTCAAACGCCGTATTTTATTCCCGGAGAAGCGCTGGAAAAGGCCCTTGTCGCCGCGGCCCTGAGGGGAACAAAAGTAAAATTAATGACACTCGGCATTCCCGACAAGCGTATTCCCTTCTGGGCTGCCCAGACGTATTTTTCGTCGCTTCTGGAGTCTGGTGTAGAAATTTACCAGTATCAGGCAGGTTTTCTTCATTCAAAAGTTGTTATTCAGGACAGATTAATAGCCTCGGTGGGCACATGTAATCTGGATATCCGCAGTTTTCATCTGGATTATGAAGTTAATACCGTTATGTATTCTCCGGATCAGGCAAACCTTCACGCGGGGGCCTTTGACCGGGATCTGCAAAACTGCCGGCGTCTGACTCTTAAAGATCTGGAAAACCGATCTCTTTTTGCAAAAATAAGAAATTCGGCCGTTCGTCTGCTTTCGCCTGTCATGTAAGCTGAAAAACTGAAAATACGGGAACGGCCGCTCTCTTATGATCGGAGAACAGTTAAACTATTCCGTAAGCCAGCATGGCTTTTGCCACTTTGGTAAAGCCGGCAATGTTGGAACCAAGGGGATAGTTTCCCGGATCGCCGTAGGCTTCAGATGTTTCATAAGAGGCCTGGTGAATATTCTTCATAATAACCTGCAGCTTACCGTCCACTTTTTCTTCGGACCATTTGTATTTTAAGCTGTTCTGGCTCATTTCCAGACCTGAAACCGCAACACCTCCGGCATTGGCGGCTTTTCCCGGACCGAAGGCAATTTTATTATCCAGGAAGATGTCAATGCCCTCTGGTCTGGTGGGCATGTTAGCGCCTTCAGAAACTGTTTTTACACCATTGTTAATAAGATTCTGGGCATCTTTCGCGTTTATTTCATTTTGTGTTGCACTGGGGAAAGCGGCATCGGCTTTATGGTTCCAAAGAGGGTTATGGTCCAGAGAAGGATCGGCCGGCGTATACACAGCGCTGGAATATTTTTCAGCGTATTCCTTAATTCTTCCGCGTCTTTCAAATTTCAGTTCTTTCAGGAATTCCAGTTTTTCCCGGTTAATACCTTCTTCATCGAAGATGTAGCCGGAGGAGTCGGATGCGGAAAGGGGCACGGCGCCCAAATCCAGAAGTTTTTCAATGGTATAGATGGCCACGTTACCGGAACCGGAAACCAGAGCTTTTTTACCTTCAAGGGTCTGGTTTCTGGCGTTCAGCATTTCCGCGGCAAAGTATACAGAGCCGTATCCGGTGGCCTGCGGGCGGACAAGGCTGCCGCCGTATTCCAGATCTTTTCCGGTAATAATTCCGGCATGCATGTTTTTCAGTTTCTTATAGTATCCGAAAAGATATCCAATTTCCCGGGAGCCGACACCGATGTCTCCGGCCGGAACATCAATGTTCAAACCGATATGGCGGGAGAGTTCTCCCATGAAGGCCTGACAGAAACGCATAACCTCACGGTCTGATTTTCCTTTGGGATCAAAATCGGAACCGCCTTTTCCTCCGCCCAGCGGGAGTGTTGTCAGAGAGTTCTTAAAGATCTGTTCAAATCCAAGGAATTTAATAATTCCAAGATTTACAGACGGATGAAAACGCAGGCCGCCCTTGTATGGTCCGATGGCATTGTTGAATTGAACACGGAAACCTCTGTTAACCTGTACTTCTCCCTGATCGTCCATCCATGCAACCCGGAAAAGAATGGCTCTGTCCGGTTCTACAAGCCGCTGGAAAATGCCTGCTTTGACAAACTCGGGATGCCGCGCAACGGTCGGTTCCAGAAATTCAAGAACTTCTTCTACGGCCTGATGAAATTCCGGTTCTGCGGGGTTTTTCTCTTTTACTTTAGCTAAAATTTCATTGAGAAAGGACATGGTAACTCCTGCTTTTATAATATATAAAAGGTATTAATATCAGAAAAAAAACCCTGTTGTCAAAGGGATGCCGCCCAAAAGGCCGCTGACAAGGGCAGGCAGAAGGCTTTTTCTGCGGTTAAATTTCAAATTATTTAGAAAGGCAGCCCGTCTCTTGACCTCTGTCTTCTGCACCCCGACAATTATAAATACCGGGGTTTTTGGGGCTTTCAGGGCTGCAATAACCGGGCAAAAATTGGTTAAGGAGTTTTCTGTTGAAAATCTTAATGGTGGAAGACGATTCAGATATAGCTTCCTTTGTTTCCAGGGGGCTGCGGGAAGCCGGTTACAGTGTGGATGCGGTACTTGACGGCGATACAGGAATGGAGCGGGCGCTCTCCGGTCTTTACGACGCGGTTATTCTTGATCTTATGCTGCCGGGTACTGACGGTTTAACAATTGTTTCAGAAATGCGCAAGGCGGAAATTGAAACACCGGTGCTTATTCTCAGTGCCAAGCGCAGCGTTGACGACAAGGTAAAAGGATTGAAACTGGGTGGTGATGACTATCTGGTTAAACCTTTTGTCTTCGCGGAACTTCTGGTGCGTGTTGAGGCGCTTATCCGCCGGGGCGGGCGGGCCATAAAAGCACAGGAGCTTAATGTGGCCGACCTTACCCTGGATCCGCTGACAAGACAGGTCAGCCGGGGAATGGACGATATTGAGCTTCAGCCGCGGGAATACGCGCTTTTGGAGTTTTTAATGCGTAATGCCGGAACGGTTGTTACCAAAACGCTGATACTGGAAAAGGTGTGGGGTTATGATTTTGACCCGCAGACAAATGTTGTGGATGTGCTGGTATCCCGGCTGCGCAGCCGTATAGACAAGGACTTTCCGGTAAAACTTATTCGTACAGTCCGGGGAGTTGGCTATGTTCTGGAAGAGCCTCGCCGGACAGTTTAAGCAGATTCATCTGCGGCTGGTTCTGGTTGTTACTCTGGTGGCCGCTGCCGCGTCGGTTCTGGTTTTCGGAGTACTGCTGGCTGTGCTGCTCAGGGGGTTTGAAACCCAGGACCGCAGGGAGCTTAACTCCCGGCTGCTTTCGTACTGGGCCGCCTGGCAGTACGGCGGAGAGGACGCGGTTATAGACCGGGCCTCTGAAGATATGAAGGAATACGGCGGCCGTCCTTTTCTTCTGACTCTCGATACCCCTGAAAAAGAAATGCTCTGCGCGCTGGTGCCCGGGGGCTGGGAAGTTTTTGATCTGAACGATCCCGGACTGGAGTTTCTCCGGCCGGGAACATACGCAACTTTGAAAAACCAGGATCTTGTATACGATCTGCGCATTACCGGCGTTAAACTGGAAGACGGTTCCCGTCTTATGGTCGGTCTGAGTACGGAAAACCGGCAGTTCCTCTTAAGAATGTACCGGCGGAATTACCCCTGGGTTCTGGGGGCTATTGTTATTGCCGGATTTGCTGTTGGATTGATTTCTTCCAGGCGTCTTATGTCTCCCATTATCCGGCTGAACAGGGAAATTGACCGGATTATTGTAACCGGAGAACTCAGCCGCCGTCTGGACAGCCGCGGTACAAAAGATGAACTGGACGCTCTGGTTGCCCGGTATAACCGGCTTCTGGACCGGGTGGAAGCTCTTATCGGCGGAATGAAGGATACTCTGGATGCTGTCGCGCATGACTTGCGTACACCGCTTACACGGCTTCGGGGTCACGCGGAAATGGCCCTTCAAAGCGCCGCTTCGGTAAAGCCGGACGAGTACGAGGAAGTTCTGGCCACGGTTGTGGAACAGACCGACCAGGCGGTCGCGCTTCTTTCGGCCCTGATGGATATTTCTGAAGCCGAGCAGAACACGCTTCATCTGGATTTAAAGAAGTGCAGTCTCAGCCTTCTGGCCTCTCAGGTCTGCGATATGTACTCCTTTATTGCGGAAGAGAAAAATCAATCATTAATACTCAAGGCACCGGAAGAGGTGCCTGTCCGGGGAGACGCCGTCCGGCTGCGTCAGGTTCTGGGCAATCTGCTGGATAACGCTGTGAAGTACAGCCCTGAAGGCGGAACAATAACCGTGCGGTGCCGCCTGGAAGGAGGCTGGGGTATTTTTGAAGTTGATGATCAGGGTCCGGGTGTTTCTGCCGGAGAAAGGGAGCGAATTTTTGAACGTCTTTACCGGGGAGACCGCAGCCGGGGTTCCCGGGGGCTGGGGCTGGGGCTCAGTCTGGTAAAAGCTCTGGTGGAAGCGCATAACGGCTCAGTGGGGGTGCAGAGAGCGCCGGAAGGAAATGGCGCCCGGTTTTTTGTTAAAATTCCCGCGAATATTTCATAAACGTAAGAATACCGCAAGGTTCATGCAATCTTCGGGCAGTACTATTTTAAGCATAAACAATGTTCTAAGGAGGAATGAAATGACTAAAACAAATTACAGGTACGGCAGACTGCCGGCCCGAATTTTTACCATTTTTGTGTTCAGTTTAATGCTGATGATGGTTTCAGCAGCGGTGTTGTCTGCCGGAACCGCTTCAAGCCAGGCCCGCAGCGCGGCAAAGGATCTGCAGAACGCGTTCCGGGAAGTGGCGGCGGAAGTTCTTCCCGTTGTTGTGGAAGTTGATACGGTAAATGTTGTAGAGCAGCGCGCGGTTAATCCGTTTGAATTCTTTTTCCGTTTTCCCAATTCTCCGGAAGGTGCCAAGCCCTTTGACAGCAAGCCGTTCAAGCAGAAAGGTCTGGGTTCCGGTGTCCTTGTTGAGCGCCGGGGCAAGACCGTTTATGTTCTGACAAACAACCATGTTGTGGACGGCGCGGATGAAATAGAAATAAACCTTAACGACGGGCGCAGTTTTCCCGGGGAACTGGTTGGGGCCGATCCTCTGCGCGATCTGGCGCTGGTTTCTTTTGAGTCCCGCGATGAAATACCTTTGGCCAGGCTGGGTAATTCGGATGATTTGTGGGTTGGCGACTGGGTTCTGGCCGTGGGAAATCCTCTGGGTTTTGAGTCAACGGTTACGGCCGGCATAGTCAGCGCGAAAGGCCGGAATGCTCAGGGACAGAATTTTACCGATTACATTCAGACCGACGCATCGATCAATCAGGGGAATTCCGGAGGCGCTTTGGTTAATCTGGACGGTGAAGTTATTGGTATTAATACGTTTATTGCTTCCACCGGCGGCGGGAACATCGGTCTGGGATTTGCCATACCGATCAACAACGCGCGCAAGGCCATTGATGACTTTATTGAAAAGGGCAGTGTGGAATATGCCTGGCTGGGAGTGAACATGGGAGATCCCAATGAAACACTGGGAGAACAGCTGGGATTCAAAGACCGCAAGGGCGCCTTTGTGTATAACGTGTACGGTCAGTCTCCGGCCATGAAGGGCAATATACACCCCGGCGATCTTATTACATCTTTAGCCGGCCGCCCCATTCAAAGCGCCAACGATCTGTCCCGCACGGTTGCTTCGCTGAGTCCGGGAGAAGAGGTTTCTGTAACTATTTGGCGGGACGGCAGGATTATTAACCAGACTCTTTCCCTGGCCGTACGGACCATAGAAAAAGACGGTTTGAAAGTAAATGTCTGGCCCGGATTCTCGGCTATTCCGGTAACGTCTGAATTGAGGGAACAAATGAGAATTTCGCGGACAGCCGGTAACGTTCTGATTGGAGGCGTTGTGGAAAACAGTGCCGCCTCTGTACTGGGTCTGCGCAGCGGAGATGTCATTAAGTCGGTTAACAAGCGGAACATCCGTAACCTGAAACATTTTTATGAACTGATAAACGACGGCTCCCGTCTGGAATTAAAAATTGTCCGTCAGGGCGAGGATCTGGAGTTTATACTGAATAAATAAGGCTGTAGTTTTTCTATTCATAGTTTTCTTTTCTGTCCCGGGGCTGTGCTTATTGCCGGTTCCGGGATTTTTGTTTTATTGTGGCACAAGGGGCTGTTTAAGAGGAACGCCGGGAGGAACTGTGTGAGTAGAAAACAAATTGGAATTCTGACAGCCGGAGGCGACTGTCCCGGTCTGAACGCGGCGATAAGAGGTGTGGGTAAAACGGCCCTTCTGAAATACGGATGCAAAATTATAGGGTTTTCGTCCGGTTATCTGGGGCTTATCCGCAATGAATACAAGGTTCTGGACGAACTGGCGCTTTCGGGTATTTTAACAGTGGGGGGAACCATTCTCGGCAGTTCCCGGGAAAAACCGTTCAAACACCGGGAGTATGACGACTATATCAAAAGCAAGCCTGAAATAATTGTGGAAAACTACAAGGCTCTGGGGCTGGATTGTCTTGTCTGTATAGGGGGAAACGGCACTCAGAAAACGGCCTGGAAACTGAGTCAGCTGGGACTGAACATTGTCGGTATTCCCAAGACCATTGATAACGATGTGTGGGGAACGGATCTAACCTTTGGATTTGATTCGGCGGTTTCAATTGCGGCGGAAGCGATTGACCGCCTGCACTCCACGGCCAACTCGCACAAAAGAACCATGGTAGTGGAAGTGATGGGACACCATGCCGGCTGGCTGACTCTGCATTCAGGTGTTGCCGGCGGCGGAGATGTTATTCTTATTCCGGAAATTCCCTACGATCTGGATGTGGTGGCCGCGTACCTGAAACGCCGGGAAAAGCTGGGCAAACCCTATTCCATAGTGGTTGTAGCGGAAGGTATTAAGTATAAACCGGGTTCCGGGAATTCTTCGGCGGGAGGATATATTGCCCGGAAAATTGAAAAAATGACCGGGCAGGAATCCCGTGAAACAATTCTGGGTTATATTCAGCGGGGAGGTTCCCCCACAGCCCGGGACCGGGTGGTGGCCACGGAACTGGGCGCTTTTGCCGCAGAAATGATTGCGGCCGGAGAATTCGGGAAAATGGCGGCCTATGACGGGTACAGCCTGAAAACAGTTTCTCTGGAAACAGTTGCCGGAAAAACAAAAACCGTTCCGGCAGATCATCCGCTTATAGCCCATGCCCGTTCTCTGGATACCTGTTTCGGCGATAAAATGCCGGATTAGATAGATTAGATAAGGAAGCCTTTAATTAATTTCCCCGCGGTAGAGTTCTGCCAGTTCCGGAACATCGGTAAGTGCCTGCCGGCCGGAGGGATGCAGCCTGTAAACGCCCCGGCGGACCCGTTCAAACCAGCCGTAAACATTTTTTGAAAGCAGAGTACCGCAATCCTCCGAAGCGCCCATGGCCCGCAGCTGAGCCGGGGAAGCTTCGCCCAGCCTGTCCAGCCATACCGCCAGGCGGATACAGCGCTGACGGTAGGCGCTCACTCTTTTTGCTCCGCCCGGAAGTCCGCCGGGGCTGAGATCCAGCTCCCTTCCGGAGATTTCCCTAAGTATGGCTTGCCGGCGTTTAGGCCGGCGGCGGGGCGCCCTGCTGCGGAGTTCGGTATTCGGATGCAGAACAATTTCCACACGGGTTTTATTTTTCAGGAAATGAACCAGAATTAAACCAATGCCCAGACGCCGCAGCAGTCTGTAAAGGTTTCGGGCGGCCGGCGGACGGGGTTTGTCTGCCGTTGCGGGGAGAGCGGCATAGACCGCGTCGGCGTATTCCTGGCGCTCCGCCGCCTGTGCCAGCAGGGAAAGAGACGGGCGGAGTTTGAGTTCCACTGCTATGAGTTCTCCGTTTTTTTCGGCGGCTATGTCGCAATGCCTTACTTCTCCGCGGACACGGTAGCCCTGAGCCTCCAGCCAGAATTTCAGGGGCGGGAAGAGGTCGGTTTCTTTCATTCAGCTGCCTGCCGGATCGGCAACCGGAGGAATTTCCGCGGGAATGCGCGGTTCCTCTCTGCGGGTTAAATCGTTTATCCATTTACCGGAAATCAGTCTTTGAGCTGTCAGGAGCAATTTAAAAATTTCTTCGGTTCCCACCAGCAGATACACCTTATAGAGCGGCAGCTTAAAAATCAGTCCGCCCAGAAGGGCCATGGGTACACCAACAGCCCATACCCCGGTAAGTTCTGTAACAAAGGAAAACCGTGTATCGCCGCCGCTGCGGAGAACTCCCACAATCATGTGCAGATTGAAAGCTTTTAAAGGAATGAGCAGCCCCAGCCAAACCAGGGTTGTCCGTATCAGCGCAACAGTCTGCGGGTCCATTTTCAGAAGCCGAACAAGCAGGGGCGCGGAGAGTGACATAAGCAGTCCCATAACCATTCCGATTATGAGCGATTGAACAATGAAAAACCGGGCGTACAGATCCGCTTTCTGCGGCTTCCCTTCGCCTATTTTCTTTCCGATCATAATGGCGGTTGTGTTTCCGGATCCTATTAAAACAACAAAGAAGAGCCCCTGTATGGCTTCGGTAATATTCGCGGCCGCAATAACATGGGTTCCCATCCGGGCAAAAACCCATTTGTACACCACCATTCCCAGAGACCAGGCTATTTCATTCAGAAGAACCGGCCCGGCCGTTATTATAAAACGCTTGAGCAGTCTGCGGTTGAAACCCGTGTATTCCCTCAGCGGCGCGGCAACGGGAAGTTTCCGGCGGTAAATAATAAAAAGAACAGCGCCGAGTTCCACAGCCCGGCTGAGAGCCGTGGCCAGAGCCGCGCCCCGGACACCCATGGCCGGGAATCCCAGCAGCCCGAAAATCAGAACAAGATTCAGAAAAATATTCAAAACCATGCTGATTCCGCTGGCGGGCAAGAGGTATGGTGGTTTCTTCTATTGAGCGGAGAGCCATGGCATAAGCAAAAGCAATTCCGCTGAATATGTAACTTGGAGCAATAATGCGTAAATACGGAACACCCGTCTTAACAACGGAATTATCCGGTGTAAAAAGGTTTAACAGGAATTCCGGAAAAATCAGGGATGCCAGGGCAAATAAAACCGCAAAAAACAGAATGGCTATCAGCGAAATGCCCATAACATGACTGATCCCTTCCCGGTCTTTGTCTCCCCAGAACTG
>PDWI01010743.1_pt1 | contig 10185 bp, 7 predicted proteins | sample 1430891 | NCBI WGS metagenome assembly PDWI01 (sample SAMN01162508, study PRJNA174530) | Oral metagenome, whole genome shotgun sequencing project. | biome: Marine environment; feature: Marine mammal; material: Swab sample of the gingival sulcus; isolation source: swab sample of gingival sulcus... | reverse complement strand
ATCCAAATCCATACAATCAAGGATTTGGTTAAGCGTTTTAATCGCACGCTTTAGGTAAGAAGTATAAGCTTTTCCAAACTTAAAGCCTTCTTTCTTAAGTAATTCACCTGCTTTCTTAGCTTCTTCTACGCCTTTTTCTGATAGGTCAACGTTCGTCCAACCTGTAAAGCGATTTTCTTTATTCCATACGCTTTCGCCGTGACGGATAAGTACAATTCTTTTCATATCAATATGTTTGTTATAAAATTTCTATCACAAAGATAGGGAATTTTCTTAAAAGATAAAAAAGCTTTTGCTTTCAATCTTTTATCTTACTGAGAAAGGCCTAAAAAAGGATATGTTTAAGCTTTTTTTGAGCAATAAAAAAAGAGAAACAGCAATGCTGTTTCTCTTTTCCTTGTGACCCCGACAGGATTCAAACCTGTAACCTTCTGATCCGTAGTCAGATGCTCTATTCAGTTGAGCTACGGAGCCAATCCTTTTTTTGAAGTCTCAGAGATTGTTCTCTTTTGATTTCATATGCAAAGGTAAGGGCTTTATTTGAATTATCCAAATTTTTCAAGAACTTTCTCCAAAATTTTAGAGAAAGTTCTTGTTTTTTTCTTAGAAGCGGAAGCCAAGTGTTAGGAGCAAACGATGCTGTCTGTCCGTTTGTTTGATTGCATTTAGACCTGAAAACCACTCACTTTTCTCGTTACTATTACTGTCTTTAATGCTATAGCCAACAGCAGGGAAAGCATAAACATTACGCAATTCCTGTTTATATACATAGGCTAAATCAAGCGACCACGTTGGCGTGATGCGATAACCTAAACCTGCAGATAGACCAAACTTGCCTTTTGGAATCATATAATGTACAGCAGAACCCGAAACGAAAACTTCATTTTGTTCAACATTATTCTGATTCACATCTTTGCTTTCTGGAGCTTGTTCCAAATCTATGGCTTTGTTTTTCAACGGAGAGCTTTCAATAAGTCCTCCAAGACGCAGAGCAAACCTTTTATTAAGATTGAATTCAGCACCAAGACGCAAGCGATGAATTCCTCTAAAGTCTTCACTAAAAGCCTCATTGTCTCCAGAGAAAGGATTATGACTATCTGTTCTATCTCCCTCTTCGTAGAGTTTGCTCGTAGAGAATAGACTATATTCATAATCCATACTCACCAAACCTCTGTGTTTGAAAAGATAGGCTAGACTTAAGTCAAAACGCCAAGGAGTGCTTAAGCTAAATGTTGTAGCAGGGAATTTAGGTCTAGTAGATAGATTTTCTTTTGTAGAGAACTTATTCATTCCATAGGCAAAACCTGTGTAATCATATTTTATATTATAGAACGTGGGTGTATATACGGATAAGCCTAAACGGAGATTGTTTATAGGTTCAACAAGTAAACCCATTCCAAGTTTAACTCCAAAACCTCTAAAAGACTCTGAACCCTCTAAGGCAAGATAGTGTTTACCATTCTGAAAATCTTCTTTATAGAAATTATCAGCATCATAGGATAAAGAACTTGTTGTTAAGGAAAAACCTAAATTAACTTTAGGACTTAATCTTAGCCCTAAAGCTAAGTCTGTTTCCATTAGACGATACGATTCATTATTATCCAGATGCACTTTCGTCGGAGAAAGTCTTTGACCTCCATTATCTTCGTAATTAGAAATATACCTATTGGGTGTTTTAGAAGAAAGGAAACTAAGCCAATCAGCCTGTTGACCGAAAATACCAATCCAAGGTAAAGCTTCTCTAAAGGGGTCTTTCTTCTGTAAAAGGCCCTCTGCTTTATCTACTCCCTCTTTATTCAAAAGAGCAGAAGAATAATCTGCTAACGAACTATACCTATAAGGGTCTAAGCCTTCTGATAGAGCTTTTGTTCTACGGCTTACTCTTCCTGAGTTCTTAATTCCTATCCCTAGAGTTAGATTTCCTCCCATATTGAAGATTGCAGAAACTTGGTCAAAGACAAAATTATTTCTTGATGTTTTTGTCTTTGTATCAAACCAAGAGTTACTAATCTCTCCAAAGCGTAGAGAAGTAGTTGCACTAAAAGTACTATGTCTTCTCAGAAGGGCAATACCTGCAGGATTCTGAGCCACGGAAGAAAAATCAACTCCTACTGCCCCCATTGCTCCTGAAAGAGCTTGATAGCGAGCAGAACCGTCAGCTCCGTCTGCAGATGCTAGTTTTACTGTTGTCATTTCACTCTGAGCCAATGCTAAAGTAGGCAGTAGAACTGAAATGAGCAAGGATAATATATGCTTATTCATCTTCTTTTATTTTTATAATTAACTATCTTCTTCTAGTTGGACGTCCCCCACTTTCTCTTGAAGTAGAAGAACTGCTATTATAACTAGAAGAACTTGATGACCTAGAAGGTGTATAACTTCTATTATTACTTGAGCTACGATAATCCCGACTACTACGAGAGCTATTACGGTAGCGATGATTGTAATTACTTTCTGAAGGAGTGTAAGAATGATTGAACCTGCGTTGCGTATTCTGGTAAGCCTCATAAGAACTACGTTGAGGTCTTTGAGTATAGTAAGCAGAGCTTCTTGCACCATAGCGATACTTATTACCATAATAATGGTCGTTGTAAGCTCTGTGGGCTCTACCTCGGTAATAGCCGTCATAATAACCGCCATAGAAACCTCCATAATATCCGCCGTAATAACCTCCCCAGCCATAGTATCCGCTATGATACCAAGGACTGTAGAATGGGTCGTAATAGCTGTCCCAAATCACACGATAAGACGGATGATAGTGGTAGTAAGGGCGATAATGATAGAATGGGTCATAGTTATACCAAGGATAGTAAGAGCTAAAGCCCCAACTAGTATCTACATATATATTAGTATAACTTCTGTCAAAATCATTACCATAATACGAACCATTGATATAAACATCATCAGCTCCACGAATGATAATGTCGCCATTGCCGTGGAAGCGACGGATACGAGCTGAATAAGGTCCATAAATTTCTACTGAGCGTCTGTCTGAACCCCTTCTATAGCGATGAGAACGCCTTCTTTTTCTATCAGAAAAACGATTATCTTCGTCTTCATAGTCGTAGTCTAATTCGTCTTCATCAGACGAGCCATAACCATTATAAGCGTCGAGTTCACGTTCACGCTGACTGCGTTTGTATTGCTCCAAGCGACGTTGTTCCCTTAGTTCACGCTCACGGCGTGCCTTAAGGTAGGCTTGATGTCTTTTTTCGGCTTCTGCCTTTTCTTTTGCCTCTTGTTTAGCAATGTCTTCTTGTGTTAGATAAGTATCATCTAACCAAGGGTCAACTTCCTGTGCAGAGAGGCTCAGCGAACTCAAGAGTAAGACCGAGCCAAACAGTACTATTTTGATTATTGCTTTCATATCTACTGTGTTTTTTAGTTGTTAATTCTACCTATTTAACGTGCATTTGTTTTGTTTATTGCTTATTTTCTTGACATATATATGCACATTTTACTATTTAATTACGCAAGCAAGTTACACAAAAAAAATGAATTTGCAAAAAAACGAGGCTTTTTATGAGATTGCCCAAAGTAAAAAAAGCCTTAGTCTTCAGAGCAAGAAAAAGAAGCGGTTTAGATAAGTTTTTATTTCACTCCCTTGTGTAATAGTTTTCATTGCGGAATGTAATTTATTTCATTCCGTGGTGTAATTAGGCTGACCTGCATCAAAATTAAAGTTTAGAATGCAAAATAAACTGTCTTTTATAGCAATTTAATTCCCTAAGAGTGAGCTAAAGCTCCCTCCCTTGGTGAGAGGTGCCGAACTTGCGAGGCGGAGGGGGGTATGTTATTGAGAATAAAAATCCAACTTAAAAAACACTTAATTAACGTGAGTTCGGTCTAAGAGATAATTGTTTTAGATGCAGACCATAAGAAAGTTATATGCAACTCTCCCTTTGAAGGGAGTACCTGCCGTAGGCAGGGGAGGGATGATTTTATAGAAAAGGCATAACAATTGCCTTCTCCTCCCCCTCGCCACTGCGTGGCTCTTCCCCCTCCGAAGGGGGAATTGTTTAATTACCAATATCTTATATACAAATCCTTAGACCGAACTCACGTTTAATTATGATAAGACCTCCCCCGCCTCGCCAGCTCGGCCCCCCCCCTCCAAAAGGGGGAATTCGCTTCGCTTTCGTCAATATATATGTGAAATTTTGATGTGCCCGTCCTGTTATGTAGTGCTTATGATGAAAAATATTATACATTTGTAATGTCATTAGTTGGTGTTTGTGCCTTATAAGAAGAATTGTAATAATAAGGAAAATGAACAGAAATTTAAGCAATATATCCTCGATTATATTAAGAGGAAAGATAAAAGCATTACTAAGCTTATTTATCTTGATGTTAAATGGTCTTGGCTTGTATTTGTATTATGATACTATTCCTCCTCTGATAGCTAGTCATTATAATATCAAAGGGATTGCTGATAGCACCTCAGATAAATTTTTTCTTGTTGAATTATTCTTATTAAGTGCATTTATAACTATTATATTATTTGTGCTTGCAAAATACCCACAGATACACAATCATCCTTTTAAGATAAAAAAAGAATATCAGCCTTTGGTATATGCTAAAAGTGCAGATTTGCTTTATACTCTAGCACTCTTGATTAACCTCTACTTCATTATGATAGCTATAAATGCTGTGTTTGATGTCAATATTATAAATACTTATACAATTATAATGATGATACTATTGCCAATGATTATTATGTTCAAGCACTTAAAATATATTTATCGGTTCAAAGACTAAGCTAAGCAGCAGGCGTTAGAGCTAAAAAAAAACTAGGGCGTAACACAATGGCACGCCCTAGTTCTTTTTGTTGTTTAGCTAATTAGCTCTAGTGAGCTTTGAACTTAGCTTTTAGCTTCAGCCTTTTGCTCTGCAAGAGGACGAAGGATAAGTTCGATTTCATTCTTCTGCTCCATTAGTTGCTTAAGTAGAGCTTGTATTTCTTCCTTCTTAAGGCTCTTAACAAACTCTTCGTAATCGCTTACATAGTCTTGTCCGTAAGAAGTAGGGAAGTAGTAGCGATTAAGGCTAGAGAGCCAGAAGCTATTTTCCTTAACTTGCTCTTTATGTTTCTTAAGCGTGCTCTTAATTGCCTTGTCAAAGTACTCAGCATTTACGCCATTCTTGATAATGTCGTCAAGTTCTTTGCGTACAAGTTTGTTGAGGTGTTCGGCTTTGCTAGGCTCTGTTTGGAAGTAAATCTGCAAAGTCATCTGTCCATTTGGATGACGGTCAATAGACGCACCTGTGCTAACGCCGTAAGTTCCGCCCTCTTTCTCACGGATAGAAGCTGTATAAGCTTGGTCTAGGATTTCGCTAAGGAAGTAAGCAAGATATTTGTTACGACGAGAGTATTCAACCTGACCTGTGAAGATGTCAAGCACTAAGCCCATTGGCGTTGTCAATTTCTTTTCGTAGTGCTTAACGTGTTTGCCCTTAACGACGCTCTTAATTTTCTTAAATGGTACTTTAGGACGCTTTGAACCCTTAGGAAGCGATGCGATATAAGTCTCTACAAGAGGACGAAGTTTTGCTTCATCAACGTTACCAACGAAGATAAAAGTAAAGTCTCTTACTCCGCTGAAGCACTGCTTAGCAACTTCCATAATACGCTTATAATCTAGCTTTGTTACTTCGTCTTCTGTGAGCGAAAGCTTATAAAGGTCTCCTGGGTAAGCGATGCGAGCGATTGTGTCGCTGATACCACTCATTGGGTTTGCCTTAGCAGACTTAATACTGCTGATGACACGCTCTTGGAAAGTCTTGAAAGCTGTCTCATCACTACGCTTAGCTGTAAAGTTTAGATAAAGAAGCTGTAGCATTGTCTCGAGGTCGTCGCCAACGCAAGAACCACTAACGTTGTCCGTAGTTTCTCCAATGCTCAAGCCCGCCGAAGCAATACGACCTGTCAAGACCTTAGTTAATTGATTATTGTCATACTTACCAAGTCCGCCGAGGTTCATCACAGCAGGCATTGTCTTAAGCGTTAGGCGATCTACTTTTTTGCGAAGAGCAAGTGTTCCTCCAAGGCGAGAACCATTCAAGAGAATCTCATCTTCTTTTAGTTTTGTAGGTTTAATCACAACTTTTGCTCCGTTGCTAAGCTTCCAAATAGTTGAACCAAAATGTCCTTTTTCAACCTTAACAATTTTACCTGCCTTAGGCTTTGTTTCCATTAGCTTCATATCGCTAACTTCTTCCTTATAAGGCTCTACTTTTTGCTTTTCTGCTTCTTGTAGCATTGCTAAGAGTTCAGCCTTAGTAGGCGTCTTGACTTCTTTCTTCTCTGGTCCTGTATAACCGAGCAATCTATCCTTGTCAGAGAGTATCTGTGCTATAGTATTATTAACAGCTTCAAGCTTAACCATAGCATCTAATTGCTTATCTAATTCGTACTCAGCGTCAGCATCAAGCAGATAGCCTCCTTGTTTAGTAAAGTACTGCACATATTGATTAGCAAATGTGCCGTTCTTGCGATTTTTACGTTCTGCATAGCGTTTCTTAGCCGTTACCATATAGTCTTTCTTGGCACGGTCAAATTCTCCTGCAGTGAAGCCGTAACGTTTGATACGTTCAAGCTCACGAACAAGGGCATCTAAGCCTTCTTTCGTTTCTTGGTCTTTGATTTGAGCAGAGAAATAAGCACAATTAACGCCGTAAGCTACGCCTGCAAATGGCATAAAGCTAAACGAAGCTGAAAGGAATGGAGGGTTTGGCTTTTGCAAAATTTCTGCAAAACGTGCATTTGTCATTTGAGAAACAAGTGCAAACATATAGTCCGAAGCATAATCAATCATCGTACCCTTTAGTTCGTGTGGAAGGTCGTCCATACGGATTTGCAAATCTACTCTTGTGCGTCCTACCTCTGGGTCTGTAGCGACTGCCACAATAGTAGAGTCGCCTCTCGTTACGACTTGGTAAGTACGTTCTGCAGGGTTTACAGGCTTTGGAATGTCTGCAAAAATACGCTTAAGGCTCGCTTCTACTTGTTTAACATCAATGTCTCCAACAATGATGACAGCTTGCAAGTCTGGGCGATACCATTTCTTGTAATAATCTCTTAGCTCTTTGTACTTAAAGTTACGCACAACATCCATACTTCCGATAGGGAAACGCTCACCATATTTGGTGCTAGGGAGAGCTTGTTTGATGATAGAGAACATCGTGCGTAAGTTACCTGTATCACGGCTACGCCACTCTTCTTCAATCACGCCACGCTCTGCATCAATTTCTTTGTCTGCAAGCGTAATAGCATTACTCCAATCGTGTAGAACCAAGATACAAGAGTCAATAACTTGTTGTTCCTTACTTGGCACATTCATCAGCGTATAAACCGTTTCATCAAAACCTGTATAAGCGTTGATGTTAGAGCCAAAAGAAACTCCCTTAGTCTCAAGGTAGTTGATAATGCCTTTATCAGGGAAGTTCTTCGTTCCGTTAAAGGCCATATGCTCCAAGAAGTGAGCAAGTCCACTCTGACTATCTTTTTCAAGAGTTGAGCCGACACGTTGAGCGATATAGAACTCAGCTCTGCCTTCGGGCTTCTCATTATGACGGATAAAATACGTTAGCCCGTTGTCAAGCTTACCTGTGCGGATAGCTGAATCTAAGGGTAACTTAGGCACTTGTGCTTCTACTTTTGGGGCAGAAGTTAGTGCAAAGACTGCCAGCCCCATAGCGAGGACTGAGCGTAACCTTTTAAGTGTCTTCATAATTTTATTATTTATAGTTGTAACATTTTTCTTTTCCAAATATAAGATTTTTTCTTGAAAAAGCTTACTTGTTTCCCTCATATTAACGTTCTTTTGCTTGAGATATTATGATTAACTCTTTGTAATAGAACTTGTACGAAAAAAATCTTAAGCTTAAGAAAAGTGGAATTTCTCTGAATAGGAAGGGCAATTAGATAAAGCTCCTTTAGAATGGCAATAACGAAAGGTCGGTGTATTCTTTCGTCTCTTCTCCAAACTTAAAGACCTTACACTCAGGCGTTCCAATGCCTTGAAGCGTATATTTGTTATCTTCTACCAAAATCATGCTTCCCTCTCTCAAACCAAGTACATAAGTCTCAGGGTTAGCAATGATAAACTCATTAAGACGCATTGCTCTCGTCTCACCGCCGTGTCCTTGAACTGTTAAGTCCGTATAGTGAGCATTGATTTGGAAAGGCACAAGGTTAAAGGTGTCAAATCCAAGGGGGTCAACGATAGGCATATCGTTAGTCGTCTTAAGCGTAGGACAAGCCACGTTGCTACCCGCACTCCAACCCATATAAGGCACGCCGTCCTCTAGCACACGCTGACGCACGACATCAATAAGCTTATGCTCGTGTAGGAGTCGTGTTAAGTGCCACGTATTACCTCCTCCGACGACTATTGCATCTGCTTCTTTAATTGCCTTGTGATAGTCCTCAAAATGATGAATAGACTTTAGCCGATGCCCTAACTTATGAATTTGCTTTTGTACCTTAGCCTCGTACTCGTCAAAGCTAAAACTCACTCCTGCAAATGGGATAAATACGATATTCTTAAGCGGTTTGTCTCCCAGAAAATCCTTTATAAATGGTAGAGGATAAGCGAGATAATCTTCGCCTTGCATTGTAGAATTGCTAATCAATAGTAGTCTCATAGTCTTTGTATTTTTATATTAAAAGTTCCTGATGCTCATAAAGGTAATTATTTTCGGGACTATTTAAATTAGGCTTGTATAGTTTTTAGGTGTAAACTAAGTAGTCTAAATTAAATAGTTCCAAAAAATAATAGGGAGTGTCATTTCGGCACCCCCTATCACTATCTATTATTGTATTTTGAGCTAAATTACTTTTTTAGTGAGCTTTAGGGTTATAAGGTAAGTGAGAGCCGTGTAGAATAATTTTTAGCTTGCCGTCCTTGTCCTTCTTATAAGCAAATGTATATTCTACCTTTACTTCAGGACTTCCATCGGCAGGTGTAAAGAAATAGTTTCCTATTGCCAGGGCAGTATCTCCGTCTACATCAATAGTTGTTCCTGCATTCTCAAAGCGAACCTTAGTCCAAGGCTTAATCGCAAAGCCGTGGTCTTCGGGATAATTCTCGTTGCTCCCCACAAAGTAAGACAAAGCTCCGTCGAAATCAAGACGGAATTGCTTTTCAGAAGCCATCGTTGGTTTGAAAAGAACAATCCCCTCGTCGTAGTTGTAGAACTGCTTCACGTGGTCAGACGCTAGTTGCTTGTAGTCGCCTTTCTCCGTGTAAGCTTTACCAATCTTCACGATACCTTCACCCCAAGCCTTTTGAGCATCTGCAACCTCTTCGGCAGTGATTGCTTGATTTGCTTGCGTAGTATCAACTGCCGTTGCTTCAGAGCTAGATGTAGTAGTACAAGTGCCGTCGCCACAACAAGAACTAAGTCCTAAAAGCAAACAAGTACTCCCAGCTAAAGCTAGCGTTTTGATATTAAATTTTGAATTGATTATTGCCATAAATATCTATTGTTAAGTGTAAATAATTGCACCTTAATTGAGTGCTTTAATACAACAAATATAGCTTTTATCCTCCAAACAGACAAATAAAGTACAATCACTAGACAATAAATAGGCTGTGCCAAACGAATGACACAGCCTATTTTACGTAGCTTAAATGCTAGGCTTAGTTATTGGGACAATTGTCGCAATCGCCAGTGCAATCTTCAGAACCGCAAGCTCTATGCTCCGTGCAATCCTTTTGCTCTACACAAGTGTTTTCTTCACTTGTTACTTCTTCAGTTGTACCTTCTGCCACTCGTTCAGTTGGCTCTGTTGCAGTTTGTCCTTCTTGACTTGTTTGCTTTTCGTTGCCACAAGAAGCTAGACTTACTGTTGCAAAAAGCAAGACAGCTAATTTGAAATACTTTTTCATTTCTTCTTTTATCGTTTTAATAATGTCTTAGTCTAAGCTACCAATCATCTTATTTGGGTCAACCCAAGCTGTAAACTCTTCGTCTGTCAGGAAACCAAGAGAGATAGCCGCTTCACGAAGCGTTGTGTTCTCTGCGTGAGCTTTCTTAGCAATCTTCGCCGCCTTTTCGTAACCGATGTGCGTATTAAGAGCAGTAACAAGCATAAGCGAGTTCTCTAGCAATTCCTTGATACGCATAGTGTTTGGCTCAATACCAACAGCACAATTATCAGTGAAAGCACGACAAGCATCG
>PDWI01010741.1_pt1 | contig 10186 bp, 14 predicted proteins | sample 1430891 | NCBI WGS metagenome assembly PDWI01 (sample SAMN01162508, study PRJNA174530) | Oral metagenome, whole genome shotgun sequencing project. | biome: Marine environment; feature: Marine mammal; material: Swab sample of the gingival sulcus; isolation source: swab sample of gingival sulcus... | reverse complement strand
GGCGGTTTGATTTCTTTTTTGTTGTTGCGTGCAAATCTTACATGGTCGCCTTTGTAGTATCGGTGTCCATCGACCTCAAAAGAAAATAGGGCGGCTGCGTGGGCGCGTTCCTCAACTAGCATGGCCCGGATATGCTCCACTGGTTCAAAGCCAACGGCCTTGCAGATTGCTAGCCATTGACCAAAAAAATCTATCCGTTCACCTTGCCTAATATAGTCGCGGGTCTGCCAGTATTGGTAGGAACCGGGTTTCATGACTTGGTAGCACTGAGCCACAATGATTCTAGCAAACTGGCAAAAGTCTTGGCCTCCCATGTTGCCTAGTTGGTTTTCGCTTCTTCCATATTTGTTTTGGCTGGTTTGGTTAACGGCCGTTTCTGGCGTATGGTATTTGTGATCATGTCGTGCGCTTGGTCCTTCCCCTACTCCACGTATAACATCTGCGAATGGTGGCGACGTAACCAGTAGGTCATAATATTCTGGCAGGGGCGTGTAGGTAATTAGCTTGGTACTATCGCCAAGGACTAAACGGCCGTTTCCTAATGATGGGAAGTCAGAATAACGGGTAAGCCATAGGTTTAGGTTTTCGGTTCCGATTTCTTGCAGGGTTGGTTCTAATTCTACGCCATGCCAAACCAAGCCTTTCAGCATAGCATCTAAGGCACCAAGGGCAACACCACCAAAGGGGTCAATGACGGTCTGAGCCTTACCCGGTTGCACGTGGCCTTGCTTGATTGCATGGTCATAGATTTTTTGGATTAGACCTCGGGGGAATTTTGCTGGGTGTGCGAATGTTAGCGGGGTGACAAGTCCTCGCCATGATGCCTTACCATATAGGCCATGCCAATCGGTGTAAATTTCATTCGGGGTACTTACGCCATTATTCCTGGGGGTTGCTAACATGTAAGTTTTCCTCTTCCCACCACCCAAGCTGATGAAAGTTTCTTTTTGTCTGGGTTGCGTTGGGCGCAAAGACGAGTAAGCAACCAGCATCATAGGGGTTAGGTATGGATAGACAATATAGGCTTTTAGCATGTTTACTGATTCTCGCCGTTCAGTAGGTGAAACGGTTTCTTTGCTTCCATAGCTGCTGCCATCTTTAGCATTTTTTCGATTTCGGCCCATTCTTCCGGGGTTCGTTCTGGTTCATCATCTTCGTCGGGGTCGTCTCCAAATATCTCGTTGGCTTGGATAAATGCAGAAATACACCTTTCTAGTTCAGCTTTTAATTCTTTGCGCCAAAATAGATAAAGTCGGTCCATTTCGATGTATTCGGCTTTGGTTAAATCGTAACCAAGAACCATCTTTTTTGTTGCTTTATTTACGTAATATGGCAGGTCTTCATTAGTGACCATGTAATGTATTTGGTCGAGGAGTATGCGATCTGCTTTGGTTTTGTAATTGAACCAGTAAGTTTTGCGGGTGCTTGGGTCAATATCTTCTAAGGTTAGGTCGTGTTTTATTAGTAGCTTGTCCAGCCGTTGCGCCGCCAACATCTTTTCGTTTTCGGAGCCTCCTCGCCTGGCCATTTCTAGCAGGGCGTTAAGTTTTCTCAGTAGTGATTCGGGGGGATGGTTCATTGTACGGTTTCCTCTTTTTTCGGTTTGGGTAAAAGTTGATACCCAAGCTGGTCCATTTGCTTGAATGTTTTTTCGGTCACGGTTTTGCCATCTGCACCTAAGAGTTTGCAACCATTAGAACGTTGATTTTTCTCTGAGATTGTGTAACCAATGACGGTGTATATCTCGGAATTGATTACGATCTGTCTGTTTACCATGTGACACTCTCCCAAACGGCTGCGCCATGGTTGCCCTTGTTGTAAATGCGGATTGCTTCGCTCAGTGCGTTTTGGTGTGCGATCCTGGTTGATTGCCCTTCGCCCTCGATGTCTCGACGTTTGTCCCGGTAGATTTTCAAAGCGGTTGCCGTTGGTAGTTTATTCATATTGGTAAGCTGCCAATTTGGGGCAACGAGTTCTCGGATAGCTATAATGCGTTCTTGGTTGGTAAATAGGTCGGTATCTTTCAATCCATCATAAACAGCTTTGTTAAAGCTGCTGATATTTGCAGCCCCTTGGATCATTATCAATATTGGGTGATGCGGTTTATTGTTCTGCGAAGATCCGTTTGCAGGTGGTGGCGGGGTTGCTGCTTGCCTGGTTTGCTGGCGGGGTTGTTGGGTGGTCGCTGGCCGGGATGGTTGACGGCCGTTTTTGAGGGCGCCTTGTGCATCTTTTGAGTAGCGAATGACACCTTGTAGCCGTTTCCTTCGGTTGCCCATTGCGGTATTTTCTGCAAGGTACAAAACAACCTGGAAACCGAGGCATTCACGATAAACGCCCATGCGCTTTGCGTCTGATACGTCCGGGGCATTTTTGCCTTGGATGTCGGCGGGTATGTTTTCGGTAGGGATAAAAGCGGGTAGTTTTTTGAACTCTTTCGGGTATACCTTGCAAACCTTTTGTTCAAATTTGTCTCCAAGGGGGTAAAGCATCACGTAGGGGTCGCCCTTGGTTGTGTGACCGTAGGCGTATGCGCCCACCCACCATACTAAGCCATCGGTTTTCATTTGAGCCTCTAGCATCATTCGTATGGCTCGTTCGTCGGATATAAAGCCGAGGTTGCTGTTGTAAGTCATTAGATCACTCCTGCCAAAGTGTGTAAGTTATTGCGGGGTAAAATCCCCTTATTAGTTACTTACCTGTTCTTCGCCTGACCTGTCAAAATCAAAATAGAAATTGCCATCGATCTCTATGGGGGCGATTCGGGAAAGCCCACCACCTGCGTAATTGCATGGTCCTGGCCCTTCTGAGAATGCTTCTCGACTTGCGCCAATGGCTCGGCCAATACATGAGAAATCGATCGTGCTTTCTGCGTCTGCTTTGGCGTAATCGGCGAACGATGCGATATGACCACATGCGGGGGATACAAATCGCCATTTGTTTCGATCTTCTCAAAATAGTCGTTTTTCTTCTGCAAAATATTCATCGGCTGTAATTTTTATTTTCTCTTGTTGTTCTTTCATAGTATACCTCCTTAGACACTATAAGTATTTGCGGTGCTGGCCGGCTGACCAAACATCGTTAACTGATCTAGTTGCTTTTTCGGTTCAAAAGTTGCCTCCTCAAAGTCATGCCAGATTAAAAGGCCGTTCTTGTCCTTGGTAAGTTTCTGCTTGATTATTTGACAACGGCCGTTTCCTGCGTTCTCAGTAGCGACTTGTCGGGCAAGCTGCCCGGTCGGTGATTCCTGAAAAAAGAACACTTCTTCACCATCCCTGTTGGGTCTGGAGTAGCAAGCCAGAAAACGGATGTCGCCAAATATTGCCATTACTCAACCTTTTCGTAACTTGGGTCCATTTCGTAACCTAGTTTTTTCATGAGGTCATCAAATAGGTGATCATGCACTGCCATGTTGCCATATATTCTGCGCTTTGGCAGTTCGTATTTTTTGACAAGTGCTGCAACCTTTCCTGCTGATAGGCTATAAGGTTTACCAGCGGTGTCGTAAAATGCCCAAGTAGATTTTTCGACTGTTTTTTCTGGTTCTTTTTTTCTTCCATTAAATTATGACCTCTTCATAATTAACTTAATTACGGTATATGAATTGTACACCATAATTAAGTGTTTTCCAAGCGGTTATTTTGCTAATCCATAGTGGATTGCTTTCTTCAAAATCTTATGGATTGATTCGGGTTTCGTTTGTTCAATGGCTTCGGTGACTTGTCCGTTTGGTAGCATGATGATCTCTAATCGGCGGGCAAAGCTGCCCTCGATGACTGGCCCATCTTCAAGAACATGAACCAGGGAGGCGGGGTCGTTGCCTCCATTCACCATTAGGGCATTAGGGCGATAAGTTGTCCAAGGGTTGTTGCGTGCCAGTTTCCATTTGTGTAGTCTGCCATCCTTATTGCCTCCAGTTAAAACGGCCGTTTGCGTTGGCAGTATTGACATTTGCGATAGTGGTCCGGGTTAAAGCCTGTGCATTTACAGATCCATTGGCGGCGGGTCCGGGTTGGCTGTGCTGGATGTAGGTAAGGCAGTAAGGCCCGAAGCGCATGGCGTAGAATTGGCTTGTTGATGATCCCCATTACCTGCATCCGTTTCCATGACCGCATGGAATCACGTACCTCTTTTTTCAGGTGCTGGTCGGTAACTTTGGCCAGTCAGCCCTCAATACTTCTGGCCGTGATGAAACCGTGATTTTTTTTGAGCCAAAAGATGACCATCTAGCTCCAAAGCGGTAGCAAGTTTGCTTGGCTTGCTTAAATTCGGGGGTCGGTATGCGGTCGGATAACTGCACAATCCAAATATCACATTCTCGTTTGGTGTGCAATGATTGTTTGATGCTGACACCTGCGCTAAGTTCTACGCCTTGGACCTTATCAAGCCGTTCGCGTTCGGACTCGGCTAATGATTTGTTTTTCTGGTAAATGAGGGAATCATACCGGTTTCGACGGGCTTCATGTATTCGCGTGCGTAGGCACCGACCACAATTCTGAGAAACCGGGCTTTCTTGTCTGATTGTGGATACTGATTACGCAACATTTGATTAAGCTGCACCTTTGTTTTCTTGCTCAGAAATGCTTCCACCCCACCCTCTAAGAAGCGATTAAAAGCCTCTCGTATTTGGTCGGCGGTGATAAGTCCAGCTCGTATGTGATTGATTACTGCATCATGTTCGGGGATTTGATAAGGGTCTGCGGCCAATGCGTCGGCCAATGTTATTTCGACGGCCGTTTCAGCCGTCTTTGCGGTTGCTGTTGTCAATTTGGAAATCTCCTCAAGGTCTAGGGGGTCAGCTCTGCCAAGCTACCCGAAAATAAACTTAATTAAGTATAGGTCAATCACCAATCAATACAGGGTACTTACCATGCTTTGTTGGGTGCTACTCCTCCAGATAGCAAAAAAGTTATGTCTAAGACGTAACCTTTTGCGTGTAGCGATTAAGTCAGCGACCTAAAATCGCTCTTTTCCTAAAATAGAACAGTTGAGCTAATGCCCAAAAACCTAGCTTTCTAGGCGAACCATACAAGAGGCTTCACCAGAGAAACGGCCGTTAACCCTTGCCATGATGATAGCAGCCCGGATTTTTTCAGGTGCTGCCGGTGATCTTTCTGTAGCAGCCGGGGCAGTTTGCCAGCTTGGGCCGGGGTTAATAATGGCAGTCGTTCATGAATCTCAAACGTGTAGCGGCTCCCATTCCCCTCCCCTTTTTGGTAGGCTGCAATAATTTGCAACTCTGCAAGCTGGTCAATGATCCCGACTTGGCCGGGATGGTTGCCATATGCTTGACGGCCAACAATGGCGCCACGTGTTAAGCCTGTCATGCGCTCGATCTGGCTGATGGTCGGCCAACGGCCGTTACTGTCCGGGTCGCTGTTTATTCTTCTTTGTAGTGCTGAGAGGGTTCTCCAGAAGTTGTAAAACTGATGGCTCATGAATGGTTTCCAATAAAATTCCTCGTAATCTAATCCGGGCCAATAGTTGCCAAGGTCGGAAGCACTGACGGCCGTTTGTGCGCTTGTGTGGTTGTTGGTCTTTTGGGTTTTCATTTTCTTTTTGGTTTTGAGAAATAAAGAATAATTTCTTTTTTTATGTTTTCCCTATTTCTTTATTTCTTTAGCTGGACTAGAACTTATGTCCTGGGATCAAGTTTGTGGTCCAAACTTATGCCCTCGCCATAAGTTTATTTTCTGGATTTTTGCTAACTTATGCCCTCGGCGTAAGTTGGAAAATTAGTAACTTATGCCCTCGGCGCAAGTTTGATCCTCATATGGGTGCAGACTTATGCCGAGGGCGTAAGTTTATTTCAGCCGTTTCCATGCTTCGACATTGATTCGGCTGCTAAAAGTTTCCAAAAATTCCTCATGTTCTTGCTGATCTAGCTTGTGAAGTTGGGCGACTTGGGCGGGTGTTAGTAGTGGCAATTCGTCAATCGGCACAATATCAAAATAATGTTTCAGCCCTTTCCCCTTGCCCTTTGTGGTATGGGTTAGCAGTCCAAGTTCTTCTAGCTTGTGAACTAATCCGGGGTGGAAGATACCATCACGCTTGCGGCCCAAAATAGTGTAGCGGGTTCCATTGTCCAGCTTACGAGCCAGCTTTTCGATTTTAGGCCAAGGCTTGCCAAGTACGGCGCATTCGTAGTGATAGGCAGAGAGAATCATCAAGAGGTCAAATGCTTGGCCTCCGATAAATGGTCGCCAGAAGCGCACAGCATAATGGGTGACAGAATTAAACCCGGTTCGCTTCGGGTCTAGTCCATCACGCAGTTTTATGATTGCGGGGATTGCGGGTGCGTCCGGGGGTGGTTCTGCTGCTGGTGGCTCTGGTGGCGGCTGGTGTCCGTTGCTATTTAATTGGGAGTAAATAACTTGATTTTTTTTCCTGACGACTGCATGAATTTGCAGGGGGGTTTCTGCGATAAATCTCAGGGTTCGGTTGAGGCTGTTGGCCAAACGGCCGTTTATCCAGTCTTGTGCATAAGAGTTGCGAACGCCTATGATTAGGACCGGGGGATCACCGGATGGGTCAAAATCTAAATATTGCGAATCCTTTAACCATGTGTTAAAGGTTGCATTTGTCATTTGTTCGGAGACTTGTTTCAGAGTTTTGGCCCAAACCGTTGACCCGTTCGCGGGGTCAAATGTTCGGGTTGTCATGGTTAGATCACATTCCTTTTAAGTTGTAAGCCGAAAATAAAAAACACCAATAACGTAAGCCATAGTCATTGATGCTGAGTATATAATGCTTTGTTTTCATCGCTGCTGTTTCTCAAAATATTCATTGCTGTTGTCTCTTGGGTCTATTGTTGGTCGGTCTGCCAACCGACCTTACTGCCAAATTTGGTTAATCTTCTTCGATTTCTTGAATACGGTCAAGGCACATCTTAACATGTTGAGCTGCGTTTGTAAACTGATAGTCCTGATCTTGATTTCGTCTGCGGATAATATCAAAAGCCGATTCGGCTGCTTCGTTAAGTGAACGCTCAGTCCCTATAATCGAGTTTGATATTTCAAGATTAAGATCCTCCAGTTTGTTGAACTCCTGCCAAAAATGCAGCCAGTGTTTTTCTGATGATGGGGGCTTCATGCCCCATTTATTCCTGAACTCTTTGTATTCGTTTTCTCGCTGATTTAGTAGCTTATGGACTTCCTGTAAAATCTTTATGCAAAATTTGACCTCTGTCCACAATGCGCTAATGGCGTAGCCTAGCAGTTGCGGGTGCTTCGGATTTGATCCCATCTGTTACTCCATTATTGTCTTGCGACCTCAAAAATGCTTGGATGGCTCGCCGTTCCTGATAAACACGTCTCACACCTTTGTATTGATTGTAAAGAATAATCGATAACAGGCAAGTGCTGACGCCGAAAATATAAGCCGAGACTTTCCCAAACGGTCCATTGATTTCAATCAGTGCTATAACTGCTGCATGGGTTGAAAGTATATAGACGCCAAATCGCAGCGCAAGATTGATCCTCTCTTTCCTTTCATCCGTTTTCGATGCAATGACGAGCGTACTAACGAAAACGATTGTGGTTAAAATGAACGCTAGTAGTACGATGTAAAGAATCATGTCGCTCCTTGTTGGGTAAAAAATACTTGCTTTGTGGTAGATTTAGGGTAGATTTCACCCCCTACTTTCAAAATCATGTATTATGTGGGTGCTGTTGTTTCTTTGGGGTCTGCCAACCCCAAGGCAATTAGGTCGCCATAGGCGACCTTTTTATTTTGGGCGCAAAAGAACCGTTTCCCATTTTACTAGATAAAAAAGAATAACACCTGCAAACTAACTGCAAAGAGACTATAAAATATTTCAACATCATTGTATAGTGTCATTAAGTATTTTTCAAGGTGATTTTTCGGGCGATATTTGAAAACGGCCGTTTTACCCGGTAAGAGGATAGCAAACGTATGGTATCCGTATGCCTATCCTCCCTCCGGGTGGTTCTCTCCAGTTAATTAGGGCGTAAAGGTAAAAGCTCCATTTCTGAGAGTGCTTCATCAATGGCTCGTTGCCAGCGATCCCGTTCTCCCGTTCCCCAATTCTTGACAACATGAGGATAAGCGTCGCCAACAAATAAGCGAATGATGCTTTCTAATTCACTCAGGTCGGTGAACTTGGCAGCGGTTAAAAGTTTGCGAACAGTTGCGCGGTCCAGTTTGATGGTGATCTCTAAATCTCTCCCTTCAAACCGGTTGCCTTTGAATAGCTTTTCAAATGTTGGGTTCAGCGGATCCATTGTTGGCCGGGAAACGGCCGTTTCTCCTGTGGCTTGCCGGGTCCGGTCATGCTTTTTGGCTCTGAGAGCGATTCTAAGAATGGGTTTCGTTTGATGACGAGAGGATAAAACCAAAAACGGCCGTTACTCCAGAAGTAACGGCCGTTTTCTGAGGATAGGTAAGACAATCAAAATTAGGTTAGCTGCTCAAGCTGTTCGTTGGGTCGCGCTAGGATGGCAGCAAACGGGAATGGTGGTCGGGCATGCCAGCCGGTCGGGTTGTAAGTTGGCTCCACAAAGATGATGCCACTAGCATGATTGTAATAGTCTGCGGTAAAGGTTAATTGTTTAGGTCGTGCGCTTCTAATCCAAGTGCTTCGGTCGCTTCCATCAGGCGCTGCGGAATCAGGCAGCACGTATTGACAACCGGGGATTGCTGGTCGGGGTTTTCTTTTACCAGCTCTAGCACATCGGGATAGGTTAGATTCTCATGTCCATCAAAAAAGCGGTACGTAAATTTCGGTTGGCCGTCCACGTCGAAGTATCCAACACGGTCGGGGTCTGATATGTCCAAGTAAATTTCATCAGCATCAAAGAGTGATGCGGCCATAAAAGCTGAGTGATGTATCAACCCAACCTTATCGCCTGGGTGCAGCCTGACCGGGACAAAAACGGCCGTATCTCCATTGCTGGCGATGGCTACACCATTGTAATAATGAGGGCTGAACTCATGGTCAAAGTAAATGGGGTTCGCGTCCATTTCAATGACGTTAATGTATTGCAAGTAAGGGGCTTCTTCATCCTTCCTGTGAATTTCCCAAAGGTTCTTAAAACGGCGATCCATTCTCATGGGTTGCCTCCTCAGACTAGATTGTGGGCGGGGCTTCCCCCGCCTTACTTATCCAAACTATTTGCTGTTAATGACCATCAGCCAATCGACAACTACATCTACGGGTAAAACACTGGCAGCATCTACCAAGTCGGGGGCTTCTGGTTCTGTTAAGTTGATGTCGGTCGGCTGGCCTCCACGTGCAAAAAATTGCGTGGCTGTGGTCAACCGGGATTGCAAACGGGTTTCGGTGTTGAATTGTGAACGGCTGATAAAAATCGCGTCCATGAACTCAACGGCCGTTTCATCGTCCATATGAGTGCGAATTGTATCGATGACATCTGAGCCTAAGAACTTGGTGATTTCATCGGACTCTTGCAGGTCGTTTACGTCCACTGCCGGGGCGATGGGCATATCATCAGCATCGGTTACGATCCGGGCTGGCTCCCAATGCGGTCCGTTGAAACGAGTATTCAGCCACAATTCTGCTACGTCCTGTCCTGCTGGCTTGCCAAAAACGTTGGCCTTGCCTGGGCGATTCTTGATCAAGAAACCACCACAGTTCGGGCAGTTGACGGGGGAATGATGCTCTAAGGTAGTAACGGTGCAGCATTCAGAACAGGATACGGCCCAATTTTTTGCCTTGGGGCGACGGCCTTTCTTGCCCATAACCCGTTGGATACGTTCAGCGATTTGATGATCCTGGCGGGTCATGCTGAAACCTTCTTGCAGCTCTAGGGTTCCGATTTGGACAAATGGTTGTCCTGTTAGTTCGTCGCGTTCGTCTAAGTCATCAAATGCTAATTGGGTCAAGTGGGCGATTTGACGGGCGAATGATTCAGAGGCAGTAATGATCATGCCTTCCTGCATGATGACGCCAAGCTCTGAACCATCTGCGGTTGCTCTGCTAACACGACGAGCCAGGGGGCTTTGTTCTTTGTCACCACGAACCTTAAAAGCTAACTCACGGCGGCGATTATAGTACCAATTTGGCAACTGGTTTCCATCGGCTTCGATTACTACAAAATGGGAATAATTTTTCATGTCTTTACCCTCCTCAGGGTTAATTAAACTTAATTAAGCTATCTAACTATATAAGGAATTGTACACTATCATTAAGTTGATTGCAACATAT
>PDWI01015847.1_pt1 | contig 10187 bp, 10 predicted proteins | sample 1430891 | NCBI WGS metagenome assembly PDWI01 (sample SAMN01162508, study PRJNA174530) | Oral metagenome, whole genome shotgun sequencing project. | biome: Marine environment; feature: Marine mammal; material: Swab sample of the gingival sulcus; isolation source: swab sample of gingival sulcus... | reverse complement strand
GACGGTTCTCTTCTGGTCAGTTGTTCTGTTCATTTGCATCTCCTTCAGCTGTGGTTGCCGGGGCAGTCCCCTCTGTTGTCGCCGTCTCTGTAGCCTGCTGATCGAGGTCGCCGAAAAAATCATCGAGGGCGCGATCGACTTTGACATTGACATCAATGGTGATGTGGATCGGTTTAATCTCGACCGGTTTGACATCAACCTCGTGTCGGGTGCAGCCGCCTGCAGCAACAGCCAGCAGCGCGGCGACGAGAGGGAAGGTCGCTTTTCCTGTCATTGCGTCTCCTTAAATTTGTTCATCATCGACTGCCAGCCTGTTCCCGCCTCAAAAAGCTGTTGAAGGGGCAGGTGGAAGTTGATGTCGAAGTGGAGTGGATGAATGATCCCCGAGCCGTTTTTCTTCGGAACGAGAACTCCCTGGCGACGGCTGTAGGGTAACGGCTCGGCAGGGGCGCCGTCAAGCTGCATCTGCATCAGCAGGTCGTCTCCTCTGCTGGTGAGGGTGAGGGTGGTCCAGTTGCAGGCAAAGTTTTTCAGTGCGTCCAGAGAGTAGGCGAGGTTCGGAGCCGCAGCACCGGTGCCGAGGCTTTTGGTGATCGCGGTGGTGTCGGCAAAGCGCAGAGTCATCTTCTCTCCGGGCGAGGAGTAGAGGAAACCGCTGTTTACCTGCAGGTGGTTGTCGAGAAAACTGACCGGCAGACGGCCACTCAGGGAGACCTTGCCGGAGGCGCCGCGCACCCCGAGCTGGGTCAGCAGTTCACCGAGGTTGAGGCGGTCACAGTAGATGGTGGTCTGAAGATTCGGCTCCGGGGTGAGGCGCATCGCGGCACTTTCGATGGTCCCGCCGCACCAGCCTGCGTGGATCTGTTCGACGAAAAGCGAGTGCGGTGACTCGAGCTGCCAGCGGATCCGGGCGTTCTGAAGGCGGATATCTCCGGCCTCAATCTTCTTGACTGCAAGCTGTTGCGACGGTGCCGAGCGCAGGCTGGCGAGATCGGGAAGGGTGAGCGTGGTTTCGATGCCCTCAAGGCGGACGTTGTGATGGCTGAGTTCCCCTTCGGCAACAGAGAGCGAAAGGCTGCCTTTGCCGCTGCGCCAGTCGAGTCGGCCACTGACGGTACCGCCTGCGGTCAGTTCGGGGAGCAGAGCGGTGCCGAGCTGTTTCTGCACGGTGGCGAGGTCAACCCGGGTCTCTGGGAGGCGGCAGCTGCCCTCAGCTGCAAACGGCGAAAGATCGAGGTTGCTGTCGCAGTTGAGACGGAGGTCGTCGGCAAGTGGCGATTCGACCCTGGTGCGGCTCTTCAGACCGGTGTGGGTCTGGGTGAGGGTGGTGTTGACGCTGCCGACGGTTGTGGTGTTCCAGCGGATCCTGTTGATCCGCAGTTTTCCCTGCGACCGGCTGTACCTGCGGGGCGGCGGATACTGGATCGGCTGGTTCAGATGGAGGCCGCTCAGCTCTGTCTGCACCTGCGGCAGCCGCAGCTCGGGAACATCGACCACCGCCCGGGCGGTGGTTCCCTGCGGTGAGTATCTGCCGGAAAAAAAGAGGTCCAGTTGTGGAATATCAACCCCTTTTGCGGTGATCTTTTCGGCTCGCAGGCCGAGGTCAAAAGCGGTCGCTCTGCGATCGGGACCGACGGTCAGGGTCAGAGCCAGCGGTTTTCTGGTAAGATCGCCGGCTGCTGTTGCGGTGAGCGTCAGTTGCTGCGAGTGGAGGTTGAAACTGCTTTCGGCAGCCACTTCCAGCTGCAGAGGACTCTTTACCAGCAGCGTTTCGACACTGCTGTGGATCTCGTTGTTGTTGCCTGTGAAGATAAGCTGTACCGGTTGTTTTTGCGGGCTGGCGAGAGTGACACCACCGGGCAGATTGACCGCAGTCTGGTGCAGCTGCAGCTGCGTGCGCCAGGTGAGTTGGCCGGTTTTGTCGATATCAGCAGTGGCAGCGAAGCGGGCTTGCCCCCCGCTGATGTCAACTCCCGTCGGAATCGCAGCGAGCGGCAGCTGCAGCAGTTTTTCGACGGCAGCGATCTCTCCGGAAAGCTCTACATGTCCTGTTCCCGGACGGTCAAATGCGGCATCAACCGCAAGTGTCAGCGGTAACGCGCCGCTGCCCCGGAGGACGCCACTGACGCCGGTAAGCAGATTGCCGTCAGATCGCCGCTGCCACTGTGGTTTCAGTGTTGAAGAGAAGAGGAGGTGAAGCTCCTCTTCTTCGGACGTTGTGGTGGTGTCGACGACAAGTTCTCCGTTGGCGACAGTAATCGCGGTTATCGCCACCGGCAGCACGATTTGCATCGGTTCGGAGTTATCGACAGCTCTCTTTTCGCCGGGGGCTGTGGTCGAAGAGGCTGCCGCCGGGTTGCCGCCTCTGGTCCGCAGGGTGAGCCGGCACCATTGAACGTTGATTCCGGCCTCTCTGCCGGAGAGCAGCGACAGGGGGGACGAGAGGCTGAGCCCGGCAAACTCGGCGGTGATCTTATCGGTGGTCACCCGCCCCGAAGCGGTGAGCCGTGAGAGCGAGAAATGATCAATCTCAACCGAGCCGTCAACGGCGAGCTTTTCGAACAGCTGTGGTACCAGCCAGTGGCTGGCAACCGGGGGGAGGGCAAAAAAGAGCAGAACGGCGATGACTACAAAGAGCAGCAGCGCCTGAAAGAGGGTGCGGGCAGATCTTCGCAGGCGGCTTCGTGCCGGTCTCTCTGCTGTCATCGCGCCGGCGGGATGTTTACCGCAGCTGCCACTGCGGGGAGCGTCTGTTGAGGAAGGCGTCAACACCCTCCTTTGCATCCTCGGTGGTGCAGAGGCGGGCGAAGGCGTCGTTCATATATTCAAACTGCCGCTCCCAGGCCATGTCCTCACTTGAGTAGTAGGCCGACTTGGCAATCTGGACGGCAAGGGGACTTTTGGCGGCCAGTTTTTCGGCGATCGCGAGCGCCTCACGGTCAAGATCATCGGCGGCAACAACCCGGTTGACAAGACCGAGGTTGAGCAGCTCTCCGGCCTCGAGCAGTTCGCCGAAGAGGAGGAGTTCGAGCGCTTTTTTGCGGCCGACAACCCGGGCCACCGGCAGGACCGGGCCGACGCAGTTGAGGCCGACGTTGATCGCGGTGAGCCCCATCCTGGCGTTGTCGGCGGCGATGGTGATATCCGCGGCGACGGCAAGCCCCATGCCATTGGCGGCGGCAACCCCCTGAACAGCGGCGATAACCGGTGTCTTCATCCGGCTGATCTGAACCAGCGGCCGCTCCATGCGTTCAATCCACCGGTGACAGTCGAGCGGGCTCTGCCCCTCAAGTTCGTTGACATCAATGCCGGCGCAGAAGGCACGCCCTTCAGAGCGCAGCAGCAGGACCCGCACAGTGGCATCGGCCTCCATTGCACCGATTGCGGTGTACAGCTCTTCGGCCATCGGGGTGGTGAAGGTGTTGAGGGTTTCGGCTCTGTTGAGGGTGATGATACCGACCCCTGAACCGGATGTCGAGGTGGTCACAGAGTCCATCGGCGGCTCCTCCTGTATGGTCTTCTTCACAACACCTCAGAATTCAAAACGTACCGCGGCGCCGAGAAAGAGGGTGTCGGTGTCGATATCGCTCTTCTCATCGTCAAAGTCGGCGAGGTCATTGAAGCGGTAGGTGGTGTTGATGTCGGCGATGATCCTCGGCATGACGTGAAACGCAAGACCGGCACGCAGTGCGTACGAGGGCTCATCCGCCCAGTCACCGTCGGTATAGGTGGTGGCGATGCCGATACCGCCATAGATGAAATCGCCGATCAGCAGCCATGCATGGGGAGAGACGGCGTTCTCTCCAAAACGGTCGGGAAGAAATTCGAGGTCGGCCTCAAAGCCGATCAGCCCCTCCCAGTACTGGTATGAGACGTAGAGACTGTAGCCGTCTTTGTCGTCCCAGTCGTCGAGATCTTCGATACTTGTCCAGTAGCTGAGCCCGCCGCCTATCCGCGCCGTACCGGCGAGCAGAAGAGAGGGGAAGGCGCAGAGCAGGAGGGTGAGGGCGGCGGTGAAGAGTTGTTTTTTCATGGTGGTCTCCAAAACATTGTCGTGGTTGATCTGCCGATCTTTTCCCCCAAATGATACCGTATTCCTCGGGCGAAAGAAAGGGAGGATCACCTCTTTTTACTGCTGCAGACGGCGGCGAAGGCGGGCCATGAGTTGAGGTCGCGCTGGAGGATATGGCGAATGAAACGGTGCAGCATCGCAAGGCTTTCACCAAGAGCCGCCGGTGCCGGGCGCAGGCGGGAGAGGCGTTCGACCGGCATCGTCTGCGCTGTGCTCAGCATGGTGAGGCAGCCTTTTGACAGCGGGATTCTGATCGGTGTCCTGCTGCAGGAGGCACAGAGCAGACCGCCATTGTTGCAGTCAAAGCGCATCGGCAACGTTGTCGCCTTTCTGCCGCAGGCGGTGCAGTGCGAGAGTCCCGGACGGTAGCCGAGAAGGTTCAGGGCGTGGAGAAGAAACAGCGTGACCGGCTCGGCGGGTGGTCTGTGCTGGTCGAGCCGGTAGAGAGCCCAGAGGGTGAGGCGAAAGAGTTTCGGGTCTCTCTCACCGTCACGGGTGGTATGAAGAAGAACTTCACGGAGCACCGAGGCGCCGAGGTAGGCATTGTAGTTCGTTCGCAGTGTCGGGTAGATGGTCACCAGCTCGGCTTCGTGAAGAAACGCCAGCGCTGTCGGTGATTTCCGGCTGATCGAGACATGGAGCAGGGTGAAGATCTCGAGCTTGTTGACAAAACGTCTCCGGCTCTTGCGCGCCCCTTTGGCAACAGCCGAAAAGCGGCCGTACCGACGGCTGAGAAAGGTGAGGATGAGGTCTGATTCGCCGCTCTCTGTCGAGCTGAGAACTATCGCATCATCGTCAATCCGGTTGAGCTCATCCGCGCCCTGCACTGCGTTTCTGTGCTGCTGTCGCAGCCTCCGTTACCGCCCGGTTGACCGCAGCGTACAGCCGCGGTTCAACACCTTTGCGGTCGACCAGGGGGGGGGCGTCGAGCGTTCGCCGGTGCATCACACTGTCCGCGTCCAGACTGCGCAGCTTCTGACTGAGGAACGACGCCGGGTTCCATGCAAAAAACCAGCAGAGAAACGCAAAGAAGGCGAGCAGAATAAAGATGATCATGCCAATTGAGGTGTAGAGGAGCATCGATGGCTGACCGGCCATCGCCTGGACCTCTTCGTTGTTGTCGCCGAAGTCGATGGTGAGAAAGTTTCTGCGCTCCGGCGAGTGGATCCGCTCGGTTTCAAATCTGTCGACAACCGCATCCGGGTCAAGTCCGACCATCTCCGCGTACATCCGATAGTGACCGCGACAGAACGGGGTCGCCGGGAGTTCGGCATAACGGCTCTCCTCCATCGCGATAAGGTTGGTGCGCGACAGTTTGGTTGCGGCGGCAATCTCGGCAAGACGAATGCCTCTGGCGATACGGGCGGCCCGCAGTTTGTCTCCGATCCGGCTGCCGCCGCCGGATACTTTTGGCCGCCGGAGGGGGCGTTTTTTCACCGTTGCCGGCGGTGATTGCGGCTGTAGCGGCCGGGGCTGCGGCTGCCCGCCGGTGCCGGGCTGCGGCTGTCTGCTGCGGGCAGAGTTCGGCCGCGGTGCGTAGCGGCGCGGTGCGGCGGTATCATGGGCCGCCGGTGCCTGCGCCGGGGGACGTGGTACCGGCTGCGCCTCCGGTCTTCTCTGCGGCGGTCGCTGGCTGACCGCCTGCTGCCGGCTGCGCTCCTGCTGCAGCTTTGCCTGCTGCTGCAGTTTTGCCTGCTGTTTGCGCGCGGCAAGAATACGGCGACGCTGCAGCTCCGCCTGCTGTTCGCGGGTGAGCCTGGTTCCAGATCTGTCTGAGTGGGTCTGCGACATATTACATCTTTTGAATATAGGCGTTGGCTTTCAGGTCTTTCATCCACTTCTTATACTCCTTTTGAAGTCGATCCTGAAACAGCTTCTCGCGCAGTTCGTCTTTGACATCATCGTATCTGGCCGTGACGATGACCGGATTCGCTTTTGTCGAGATAACCTGAAAAAACTGGTAGCCGTCACTGGTCTCAATGATCTTGCTCACCTGTGACGGCCGTAAATCCTTGATCGCCTCGGCCATCTCCGGAGCGAGCTCGTCAAGGGTAAAGGTTCCGATATCACCGCCGTCAGCAGCTGAGGGGAGATCAGAGTACTTTACGGCAAGTTCTCTGAAATCTTTACCGGTAAGCACTGTGGCACGCATCTCTTCGGCCATCTCCAGCGCCTTCTTTTTGCTGCGGCTGCGCCCGGAACTGCTGTCATCGCCCCAGGAAAAACCGGCCTGGAGAAGGGTGTAGCTTTTGCCTTTCAGGGTCTCAACGTACTTCGCGTTGAACGCCTTTTTGACCATCTCTTCGGTGATGACAATGCGCGGGCGGACATCACGGCCGATCAGTTTGCTCTGCAGAATACCCGCCTTCAGATTGCTGCGCACGAAGGCTTCGCTCGCCCCGGTCTGTTTCATCTTCTCGAAAAACTGCTCCCGGGTAAGACCGGAATGGTCGATCTGACGTTCGAACGCACGGTCAACCTCAAGATCGGAGACACTGAGTCCGGCCTCTGCGGCCTTCTGCTCAATCAGCCGGCGGTCGATGATCGATTCGAGGGTCTCTGCGCGGATCTCGTCAATTCGGGCAAGCGATTCGCTGTCGGTTCCCCCCGGCAGAGAACCGTAACGGGAGTCGAGCTCGGCGTTGAGTTCACTGAGGGTGATCACATCACTGTTGACTGCGGCAACCACCTTGTCCACCACCTCGGCAGCAGCCGGGACTGCCTGCAAAAAGAGGAGGGCGGTACAGCCGAAGAGCGCTGTTTTTGACCGGACAAAGCGCAGAAAAGTCATGCTGTTGCTCTCGCCCGGGCGGTCGAGAGCAGTCTCAAAGACAGGCAACACTTTCACCTCATTCAAACGTATAAATTGTTGACAATAACGGACTGCGTAATATCTTGAGGGAACCTTGGACAACATCTGCCGGTGCAGACGGACGTGTCGGAGAAGGAGTTCTGCAGATTCGCAGTTCCCTCTGTTTTTCAGTACAGTGCGAAAGAGAAACGTCTCACTCTCTGCCGGTCCATGATGTTGATATCACAGATTTTTTTGTCTGCAATCAACGGGGTGGGACGGAAGATCGTCTGCTTGCGGCTTCGAGAAACATTCCCGGTTTCAATCCAGCGGAGAACAGGATAAACCATCATCCACCCTTTTCACAGAAAATTTTTAGAGATGAAACGATGAAACGATTGAAAAGATTGAAATTACAGGTTGTTACCGCTGTTGGCGTGCTCCTCCTCTGTGTTGCTGTCGCCCACGCCGCTGTCCCGATGCCGAAGTTCTCTCTGGCTGCGGTCAACAAAAAGGGGACTGTTGATTCCGCGAGTCTGGCGGGCAAAGTCCTGCTCGTCGAATTTTCCGGCTCCTGGTGACCGGCCTGTCGCCGCTCGGTGAAAACCCTGAAGGCGCTGCAGCAGGAGTTTCCTGCTCATGATTTTACCGTGGTTATGCTTATGCTTGATCGCAGGAAAGCCGATGTCGAGAAGTTTCTTCGCAACAAGGCTGTCACCTTTCCGGTCCTGATGGCCACTCCGACAACGGTTCGCGATTTCGGTGGAGTGATTACCCTGCCTGTCTCCTTCCTTGTCGATAAAGAGGGCAATGAAACGGTATCGTGGAGATGTCAGAAAAGATGTGTTGGCAAAAGATGTGCGCAAAGTTCTGAAGAAACCGTAACCGGCATAGCCGGGCGAATCGCCTGCATGCCACAACAAGAGATGAAAATCATCACTGACGGGACATCTACGCTCTCACTTCGACTTGATTTTCGGATAAATCGGCATAGCCGGGCGAATCGCCTGCGCGCCACAACGACAGCGGCATAGCCGGGCGAATCGCCTGCACGCCACAACGACAGCTGAAAATCATCACTGACGGGACATCTACGCTCTCACTTCGACTTGATTTTCGGATAAATCGGCATAGCCGGGCGAATCGCCTGCGCACCACAACGACAGCTGAAAATTATCACTGACCAGACATGAAAGTCTCTGCTCTGCTTCATTTACGGATACATCAAACGATCACCGCCAGGCTGCAGACACTTTCATTTACGGATACATCAAACGATCACCGCCAGGCTGCAGACACTGTGGAAGAGTCGCAGCAGGCAAACATCTTGATTTCAATAAGGAGCGCCAGTATGGATCGCCTGCAGTTCCCATTTCTCCTGCTTTGCCTGTTTCTCTGCCCTGTCTTCACCTCGTCGCTTGTTGCTGCAGATGATATCCCTGCCGAAGAGGAGCAGACAGAAGAGAAAATAGATGACTGGACCTTCAGCCAGGAAAGAGAGATCGTCGAAACAGGCGGCATACAGCTCTCTGGCGCAAAGACCGCAGTCGGCGCCCCCCCTGTTGTCATGAACGCAGCTCCGGCGATGGCATTACCCAGGATGAAAAAGCTCGGCTTTGCTGTCGGCGGAGCAAAAGATACCAACAATTTCCGGCAGAATATTGAGAACGGTTTCCTGCCCAAATACCATGCAGTGACATATGAGGGTCTGTTCTATGACTACTATTTCGATACCGGGGCTGACCCCGGAAACTGCAGGGAACTCTTCTGTCCCTCCTACAGCAGGGCTGTCGTCCCGGATCTGTTTTCAGGAAAGCCCGACTACTATCTGAATGTCGGCCTGAACTCCAACCTGACAGCAGAGTCCTTTACCCGCAAAAAACTTAACCTTGTTGTTGTTGTCGATATTTCCGGTTCCATGGGAAGCAATTTTTCCAGTTACTACTACGACCATGCAACCAGCCCTGCCAACAGGGAAGCGGAATCCAACAAGACCAAGATGCAGCTTGCCAATGCGACCATTGTCGCGATGATGGAGCAGTTAAAAGATGATGACCGGTTCGGTGTTATCCTGTTTGACGATAAGGCACATCCGGCCAAACCGCTGCGACTGGTAAAACAGACTGATATGAAAGCTGTTGCCGGCCATATCATGGATATCAGGGAGCAGGGGGGAACAAACTGGCAGGCGGGATATGAGGCAGGCGTCAACCTGTACGACTCTTTGGAAAAAAGCAGGAAGGACCCGCAACACTATGAGAACAGGATTATCTTTCTTACTGATGCCATGCCAAACCGCGGTGAGCTCAGTAAGGGCGGGCTGTTTGATATGGTGCGCAAGGCGGCGGAAAAGAAAATCTATACATCCGTTATCGGTGTCGGTGTTGATTTCAACCCGGAGCTGGTGGAGTATATCACCAAAACCCGGGGAGCCAACTATTTCAGCATTCATAATGCAGAAGAGTTCAAAAAAACCCTGGCCGATGAATTTGACTTTATGGTAACGCCGCTGGTTTTTGATCTTGAACTGACGATAACAGGCGGTAATTACACGATTGACGGTGTTTTCGGTTCCCCGGAAGCAGATCGGGCCACCGGGTCGGTCATGAGGATAAAAACCCTCTTTCCCAGCCCCACAGAAGAGGAGCAGGTGAAAGGTGGTGTTGTCCTGATTAAACTCAAAAAAGACGATGATCTGGCCCCCACCCCAATCACAATCTCCGTTCACTATAAAGAGAGTGACGGGAAACCGTGTACCGTAACAGATACTGTCTCCTTTCATGCAAAAGAGAGTGGCTGTGACAATAACGGCATCCGTAAGGCAATTCTGCTTACCCAATATGCCTCCCTGATAAAAAACTGGCTGCTTGACCAGAATAAGGGCTGCAATGATCAGGTGGAGATACCGCTGATACCTGTTTATCAAGAGGGCCTGCCCAATCCGGAAAACCGGAAGGAGCGCAAAATGATCTCGACCTGGGAGAAGAAATCATGCCCGCTTGAGGTCTCTGCCGGTTACCGGAAGTTGTTTACGCTGTTGCGCCGGCAGTTCGAACAGGAGGCGGCGGCAATCGGCGATCAGCAGTTGCAAAAAGAGGTGAAGATCCTCAATACCCTTATTGCCGGAGGGAAGCAGAGTGGATCCACCCACTCTGCAGAGCCGATAGATGACTGGCAGCCGCAGCAGAAAAACTGACACTCTGGCTTGTTGCTTTTATCAGGGGCGGCCACTGCTGTCTCATAGTTCTGCCCACAATGAAAGTTGCCGAGAAATCAATATGTTACAAACTTTGTCAGGAGGTTTAAGCAATTCTGTGAATGGTC
>PDWI01010739.1_pt1 | contig 10187 bp, 11 predicted proteins | sample 1430891 | NCBI WGS metagenome assembly PDWI01 (sample SAMN01162508, study PRJNA174530) | Oral metagenome, whole genome shotgun sequencing project. | biome: Marine environment; feature: Marine mammal; material: Swab sample of the gingival sulcus; isolation source: swab sample of gingival sulcus... | reverse complement strand
TTCAAATTGTAAGCAATGATAGCGAACAGGAGAGGAAATCGCCGTCAATGCTTCCGCTTTAACGCCGTAAAATTCTGATCTTAAAACCGTTCTTGCCGAGATCGATTTAATTTGTGTTTTTTCTGATATTTCCCGAGAGCCGGCGCCTGATGTTTCGGCAATGGGGCGAAATTCCGTTATGCCCGAGACATGCGATCCCGAAACTTCGGCGACAATGCGCTCGGAAGAAGAAGGAGTAAAAGGATTCCACTGTCGTTGTCCCGGGTCATTCCCGAAATAATACCACTGATTCCCTTCTTTCTTGACGCAAAGATAAGCTTTGAGGAAATTATCTTCTCGCGCTTTCTTGACGTAAAGCGACAAAGTCCGCAAACTTACGGGCATTTCTTCGCCTGTCCGTCTGTATTCGCAGGCAACCAGTTCCCCGATTTCGGCAACCGTCATGTAATCGAACTTTGCTCCGTATTTGCGAACCAAAGATTTCAGCATGACTCGGACTTCGCTCTCTCTGCCTTTCGGCAAACGACGCTTATCTATTAATGATACAGGATAATCTCCGTCGCCGGATAATTCGTAAGTTCTGCTCCAGCGCCGAACCGTCCGCGCCGAAATCTCGGGAATGCCGAGTTCAGACCAAATATCAGGGAACAATTCTCCGCAGTTTACCTTTTTTGCCCACTCATCCAACCGTTCGCCGACATTAAGCTTCCTTTTCCGGGCATAACGTCTTTCGGCGTTAAAACCTTTTACCAGCTCGAGCCTTGCCAATGCCTGACGGCGAGAAGCAAGATCGAAAGATTCAAAAGTTTCTTTCTTCTTGCGATCAGTTTTCCGCTCGGGATGAGAAACAACCGGCAAAACTCCGACCGTTTTTTTTTCTTTCAACGTGTTCTCAAACTCTCGCCATGCTTTCAGAGTTTCAGGCGGCAAATCTTCCGCATTTAAAAAGGAGCGCCGTCCGTTTTTGTTGTGTCCGTCAACAATAACTCTTCGTTCTATCTTCCCGGCTTTTATTTTCCGGAAAAGAGTCCGTCGAGAATAACCTATATTTTCGTTGACAAATTCCAGCGGTATCCATTCCTTTTCGAGAACAGGACTTTTCCCTGACCGATCCGTAATCGAGTCGGAGTTTTCAGGTGCCAAAAGTTGTCGTTGATCTGTCGTTGAGTTGTCGTTGGTCTGTCGTTGACTTGTCGTTGACCTGTCGTTGAGTTGTCGTTGATCTTTGAGGTAACTCCAACCCTGACAAGAGTTTGCAAGAGTTGACTTCAAACCGGCACCTGAGACGGTGTTTTCAGGTGCCGGTTTTTTCAGTTGTCGTTGGTCTTGTTGCAATTCATTGTATTTTAATAAATTGCAAATTTTTGACCTGTCGTTGAGTTGTCGTTGATCTGTCGTTGACACCTGAAAAAGCGGTTTTTCAGGTGCCACTTTTTGTCGTTGGCATGATTTTTGCTTTTCATCAAGTGAAGCATCTTTCGCGCCAATCTCCGAAACGGGGACTTTTTCAAACCTCGAAATCACTGTTTTCAACTTCTCATTCTCTTCCTTTGCAAATTCCGTGCCAATCCAAACTTCAATGACCTTGCCGTTGCCTCCGTGTCCGGAGACAAGACGACTTCTCAACTTGCCGGCTTTACAATGCCTTTGGACTGTCCGCAGGCTCATATTCAGAGCGGTTGCCGCTTTCGCAGTGCTTTGCCACGACATACCGTCTCCTCTGTATAAAATAACACTTCTCTGCTCACGTCTGTACGGATGCGGCGCAACCGCATCTTGAAACTTATCAATGAACTTTGCCGCTTGATACGGCTCCTTTATCCCGAAGGCAAACATACAGGCAATTGCCCCCGGGATGGAGGAGTCGGATTTTGCGAAGTTAAACTCCGGCGGATGATTTAAGCTCTCGTATTTCGGCTTGAAGCTCTAAAACCTTATCCGTCAGCATTCTTGTTTCACTTAAACTTGCCTCTAAAGTTTTGCGATAACTCCTCTCCCCGGATTTGGTTCGAGAATACCAAAAATAAGCCGAAATTACCGCAATTATCAGACCTGAAAGCATCAGGCTAAAAAGAATGCCGCAATACATCAGAAGACTCCTTTTTCGCTTTCAGGTCTCATGTTTTTTGATATTTCCGCAATTTTACCTAGTTCCGGCTCAAGATTTTCACGAAGAAACCTGTCCCAACGCCGGGATTTTCTCTTCCCCGAAATACAAAAATTCACCATTGTTTTGCTGAAATCGATACGACTGCTGATCTCTTTACCTGTTAATCCTTTAAGAGCGAGAACTGCTCTGATTTGCCGCATTGTGTAACGTTCCATCTTATGCCTTCCTTTATTTTTTCTTGACGAGGAAAACCGCTTATGTTGTCCTGTTGTCTTATGTAACCAATAATCGACAATATGACGAACATGTCAAGAGTAAAATCGCCGTTTTGTCGACAGGAGATTTTTTTATGATTTCTGATAGACTTAAATTATTAAGAAATAAGCTAAATATGAATCAAAAAGAATTTGCGAAATTAATCGATATAAGCTATTCTTCTTACAATAATTATGAAATTGGGAGAAGAAATTTATCTATTGAGCTGGCTTTAAGTATCAAGAAATCGTCAAAATGTCGAATAGAATGGTTGTTGGAAGGCGAAGGCGAGATGTTTATTGAAGAAGAGGCAGAAGCCCCCGAAACAATAGATAAAACTTTCGGCGAAACCGTTGAAATAGCTTTTATCGGCGGAGTTTCTTGCGGAGAACCGCTTGAAATTCCGAATTTACAGGATGAGACCGTTCCGGTTCCGTCTTACTTTATAAAAGGTAACCCTAAAAACTATCATGTCGGAATAGCAAACGGGAACAGCATGGAACCGGAAATAAAACACGGAGATTGGCTCCTTTTAAAACAATGTAAAGACTGGGAACAGGCAAACGGTAAAGTTGTTGCCGTAATTATAGGCGGAGAAGTAACTCTTAAAAAACTCGAAAAACACGATAAAGCAAAAATACTCATATTAAAACCGTTCAATTCAGACTATCGGAATATCATCATAACAGAAGAAACAGAGGAAGATATTAAGCTGGAAGGTATCCTTCAAATGCAGATAAGAAAATATTAAAAAAAAGTTTTTTTTATTTTTTAAAAAGGCAAAATTCAATAAATAATCGCTAAAATAATAAACATGCAAAAAAAAATAAAAAAGTTTTTTATGACCCGTAAAATTAACCCAAAATACCGTTTTTAAACATATCAAAAACAAGAATAAAAACAAACATGCAAAACCATAAACTCAGGGACAACTGCAAAAAAGGCAATTTTTATCATAACTATAATTAAAATAATGCAATTGCAAAATCATTCAATAATGACAAGTAACATGGGGGCGCTTATGGACAGGAAAATATGATGCTACAGGAGGATATTTAATTGTAAAAAAAACGGGACATTCTTTGCTATCATATTTATAATAAAAATGAATTTGAAGATTATTTACTATATAATACAAAACTTGATACAGCAAGCTCTTCAAGACATGAATTTGGAAAAATTTATAAAGAAAACAATAAATTTTTTTTCAAATTAAATTTACAAATAAGATTTTATTAAATAACTGAACAGTTCTGCCTGCGTTCGTTAGAAACAAGATAAATTTACTAAATACAGATAAAGGAGATGAAAATGATGTATAATGATTATGCTGAGCAAATTATAATGCTGTTTTTGAAGTATGGGGCTTTAATTTTACTTATAATAGCAACTATATTTTTTATTATTAGAGGTTTTCTATGTTGGTACTGGAAAATTAATAAAAGGATTGATTTATTGGAAAGCTTGTCGAAAGAAAGTCAAGAAATAAACAAATCTCTAAAATTAATTATTGAGAATTTATCTTCAGATAATAATAAATCTTAATATAATAATCTTCAAGTTTATATTTTGAAATCATGTTGCTGACATGGTGTAAAAAGTGATGCTGTACATTTTTATAATGAAAAAATTACACACTTTGGTTAGATCAAAGGTTGCGCTTCTTATATACACGGTTCGTTATGCGTCATGCTAAAAAAGCAGAAGGGGAGAAGTAAATTATGATTTTTAATTCAATTGATTTTGCGATTTTTTTTACCAATAGTATTTATTTTTTATTGGTTTGTTACAAATGAAAATCTAAAACCTCAAAATTTTTTAATTGTTGCAGCAAGTTATATTTTTTAAGGTTGACGGGATTTGCGTTTTTTATTCTTCTGTTTATCATAAACTGCGACCGTTATTCAGCATTTAAAGGAAATTCGTATGAAGATAACATTGACTGCAAAAAATCATTATTTTAGGGCTAAAACGAATAAGCATAAACATATAAATCAAATAATATTACTCTCTTTATTGATTTTAGCTTTTACAATTAGCTGTCAAAACAAAGCAAAACCTAAAAACCCTGCTTCCGACTTATGGGAAGCAAAACTAAATGAAATGCTTCCTGAAACAATGATAAAAGCTATTAAAGAACGTAAACTTCAAGCCTCAATACCAATTATTATTAAAAGTGATAAAGGAATACCTTTAGAAAATGCAACTTTTACTTTATCTAATGATAGCTTAATAATTCTCAATGAAATTACTGATAAAGAAGGAATAGTAATTTTAAAAATTACGCCTCAACTTTTAAATTCTAACCCAACTGTATCAATAAAAAAAGAAAATTATTTAGCAAAAAATATTGATTATGAAGTTGGTGGCAAGACAGTTACTTTCACAGACCTAGATGAACCTACAAATGTAATAAATATAAATAAATTAAACTTTGTCAATAAATCAGATTTAAAAATATATTACTTAGGAGACGATTCTTTAAATGCAAAATTTTATGCAGACACACTTCTGAATAACATTAATTTTTGTCGAGAAATTTTAAATAGAGAAGATTTACATTTGATTCATCCTATTATCCTACACTCTTCAAATATAACTACTGTTGGAGAAAACAAAAATGAAGTCACTATGCCAATAAACACAAGTGACTTAGCTTCTGTTTATTGGTTTTATACTCATGAAACTGTTGAACATAATCTAATAAATAACAATAATGTTTATAAAAAAAACAAATATCTTCGCTACATAGGAGATGGACTTGCAGAGTGGGTAAGCCTTAATTATTTGATTAAATCTAAAAAAGAAATTGATATTCAAATGATTAATAATCGGCTAAATACTATTAAAAATTCAGAAAAGAATGAATTTATTGTGAATAAATGGATTGCATCAGAAACCGGAATAATAGAAGGTTACTCATATAGTTTAGCATTTTGGATTTTATTTGAAAAACAATTTGGTAAGAATGCTGTTCAAAATTTTATAACTTATTTTATGAATACTGATAAATTTGACAGTGATAATATTTATAAATTATTAGAAGATGCTGCCAATTCTAAAGATGTTCCTTCTTTCAAAATAACCAAAGAGCAAGCAATTGATTTGCTTTCTGCATATAAATATAATTAGAAAAAGCCCGTAACTAAATTTATAACGAATAAAGGTTTGGCAGTAAAAATGAAAAATTGCGCTATTAACCGATTCTGCCAAATCTTTGATTTGCTCAAGCGCTAAACCGAGAGCTTAGTTCTTGAAAACCTTACTGATCATACACATTATCCGTTTTCAAACTGTTGACAAGCAATAAATAAACTGAACGGAATAAACAAACAACCGCAGATGAAGCGTGAAAAATAAATTACAATTCTTGACAATAAAAAGGTTTCAACTTAATTGTGTTGAAAAAGAATGAAATAAATTAAATAAACAATAAAATAAACTATAACAACGGAGGAAATAATTATGGGAAACGCGGTAATTATTGCAATTATAATTGCAGCAGCAGTATCATCAATAGTTGTACCTGCTATCGTTCTGTACAACAATTTAATTCGTAAACGCAACGAAGTAGATAATGCCTTTGGCGGTATGGATGTGCAGTTGAACAAACGGTACGACTTGATACCTAACCTTGTGGCGACAGTGAAACAATATGCAACTCACGAAAAAGAGACTCTGACCAAAATTGCCGAGATGCGAGCAAAGGCATCCGGAGGTAATTTAACAAATGATCAAAAAGTGGATTTGGACAACCGCATATCGGCAGGAATGCGTAAAATAATGGTATCGGTTGAGAATTATCCCGACTTGAAAGCCAATGAAAGTTTTATGAATTTGCAACGTTCTTTAAATGAGGTTGAGGCTCAAATTTCGGCAGCCAGACGCACTTACAACGCTGTAATTACCGATTTTAATAACTCAATACAGATGTTCCCGAATAATATTATTGCAGGAATGATGAAATTAACGCCTAAAAAAGTCTTCGAAATTACAGAGGAAAAACGAGAGAATATAGATGTTAAAAGTCTGTTCTGAAAACACGGAGCAATAAATGAAAACAAAAGAAGAGTTAAAAGAATTTTACGAAAGCGAGTTGAAAAATGATATAGCTTCGTTAGAAGAATTCAGAAAAAATACACGAAAAAATAAATGGATAGCTGTTTTAACAAGCGCAGGTTGTATAGGAATATTTCTTTTGTTAAGGCAGGCAAAAAATAATATGGCTTTTTTTGAAGACAAATATGCCCTTTATTTATACTTCGTATTTTTTATATTTTTTATGTGGCTCATTGTGTTCTCGAGATCACTTGCGATATATCAGAATTATCAGAGACGCTTTAAACGCAGCGTTATGAAGAAACTGGTAGCTTATATAAATCCTAAATTTCAATATCGTCCTAAAATGAGCGTGCCGGGCAAAGATTATTTAGATTCAAAACTTACGCATAAGAGTTGCGATGTTTATGACGGCGAGGATTATGTAACCGGGGTTATCGACAAAACACCTTTTGGTTTTTCAGAAATAGTTGTTCGAGCCGTAAGGTGGAAAAAAGATAAATCTTATGAGGAAAACCTGAGATGGTTGCGAGAATTAGAACGCCGAAAAAAGACTTATAGTCAATTTATTAAATCTGCCCAAAAACCCGACGGAGATATGGAAGCTGCAGAGGTCGGAGATATTTTAGTCGGAATAAAGAGGCTGTTGCAAGTATATACCAAAGTTTTTAAGGGATTATTCTTTGTCGCCGACTTTAACAAACACCTTAACGAAAGCACTTTTGTCGTTTCCGAAAAGGAATACGCAATATTAGGCAAGGAAAAAACAAAAACAGAATATTACGGTAATTTGGTAAAATTGGAAAATCCCGAATTTGAAAAAATCTTTTCCGTTTACGGGAGCAGTCAGCAAGAGGCTCGTTACGTGCTTACGCCAACGATGATGGAAGCGATTGTCAATTTATATAAAAATTACCGGCTTAAAATGAAGTTTTCTTTTACCGGCTCAAAAGTATATTGCGCTATTCCGATGAAAAAGGATATGTTTGAACCGACTGTAAAACGCGGAATAAAATACGAAGATATTGAAGAATTTTATATGATTTTAAGTCTAATCGAAACTATTATTACTGAAATGAACTTAAATACACGAATTTGGACTAAGAAATAAGCGGATTGTTGTTGGCTGAGCGCGTATTCTCCAAATATATGAATATAAACGCAATTATATTTATCTAAATGTGATATGTTGTTTAGAGTAAATAAATGATGTTGAAAGTCAAAAAAAAGCCTGGTCTGAATTTGAATCAAAGTTTCCTTCATTGGCAGGAAGAAAAATGTATGGGCTTGATTATTATGAACCTAAAACTTACAGACTTTGTTCTTTAGTTCTTGAAAGTGATAACGGGGAAACATTCGGTTACGAACAATTTGAATTTTCGGGCGGTAATTATTTTGAGATTAAGGTTGAAATATCCGCCGACAGAACTGTTTGAAAAAATCGGATCCGCTTATGATTTTTTGATAGGTCAATACCAAGATATTATAAATTGGTCGCTTCCAACCATAGAGCACTATAAATCAAAAGATATTTTAGATATTATGATTCCCGTCAGGTAAATATGAAAAAGAGGAAAATATGAGATTACCAAAGTATCATGAAACATTTATTCAAATATTGAAAGTGTTAGAAAGTGAGACAGAGATTCATCATAGGAAGCTAAGAATTAAAGTGAGAGAAAAATATTATAAGAATTTATCAGATGATTTATTAAATCAAGAAACGAAAACAGGTGCAAATGTGCTTTTAGATAGAATTGGTTGGGGTATTTCGTATTTAAAAATGGGAAAATTTGTTATTTATCCAAAAAGAGGTTTTGTCAAGATTACTGAAAAAGGAAAGCTGACTATTAAAAAAGGGAAACTTTCACTTCAAGATTTAAAATCTGATTCTGATTTTATTGAGTATCGAGAGTTGCGAGATAAAAAAATAGAAAATAAAAATGTAGAAGAAATTCAGGTTGAAAATGATACACCTCAGGAATTGATAGAAACAGGCTTTTCAATTATTGAAAATCAAACAAAATCAGATTTATTAGAAAAATTAATAGAAATTGATCCTTATTATTTTGAAAAAGTTATTTTAATTTTGTTAAAAAAAATGGGGTATGGTGATTTTATCGAAACATCAAAATCAAATGATGGCGGTATAGACGGCATTATCAATGAGGATAGGCTTGGTCTTGAAAAAATATATACTCAGGCAAAAAGATATAACAAAACTAAAGTTCGCGAAACAGAGATAAGAAATTTTATAGGAGCTATGAGCGGTGATACTCAAAAGGGAGTGTTTATAACAACATCTGCATTTGATGAAGCTGCCATAAAAAAAGCTCATGATGCGCACCATACTATTATTTTAATAGACGGTTCTAGGTTGGTTGATTTGATGTATCAATTTAATGTCGGTATTCAAATAAAAACTACATATGAAGTTAAAGAATTAGATAATGACTTTTTTGAAGGAGACTAATGCGATATATAACCAATGCTTACCAATTGGAACTGATTGGTAAATTAACAACTTTGTATATGCCAAAGCGAAGCAATGCTTTTACATTCGGTTTATTAGCGGTAATGAAAGGGATTAAAAAACAAGATGAATAAAAAATCAATACAGCGAATCATACTCTTTTATTTAACAGGAATTTTATTATCGAATATTTTTAGATTTGACTTATTTCAAATTAGAGAGGCAACAGATAAATTAAATATTTTGTTTGTTGCGCTAATATCCCCTTTAGGAGCAATTGGACTTTTATTGGGAGCTCTAATTTCTCTCTATTTACTGAAAAAAGAACGAGCAGCTCAATACAGCCTGTTTGGCTCATCAAAAAAACGGAGTCTGATAATGATATCTGTTCCTGTTATTCTGCTCGCAATAATCGGAGTAGAAAATTCTAACAATGAAAATATACACTATTATGGTTTGATGGGAGGAATCGGAACATTACTTTATTGTTTATGCGAAGAATTGGGTTGGAGAGGCTATCTTCAGGATGAATTAAAACCTTTAAAAGAATGGCAACGAGCATTGATTATCGGATTTTTATGGTATTTGTGGCATTTATCATTTATCGGCAATCCAAACATAATAAGTAATGTAAAATTTTTAGGTTGGATGATTTTAGGCAGTTTTGGCATTGGAAAAGTAATTGACTCAACTAAATCAATTTTAGCGGCAACTGCCTTTCATATGATTATTAACTTAACAATGTTTAATCCTCTTATAAGAAAAGGAATAAATGAGACTCATAAATTAATTATTATTTGTATTTCAGTATTGATTTGTTTTACCGTTATTAGAATATGGGAAATAGAAAATAAAACGATTTGACAAGATTCCAATAAATATTTTTTTCATAAAATATTAGTTTAAAATCTTGATTTTTTATATGTGTGAAATCAATCAAGGCGAAAAGTGCCGGAAGCATTACAGATTTTTAGTTTAGGTTGCCAATATGAGCAACATAGACAAGCCTGTAAAAAAAGATAAATGATTATTAACTTCAATAATAATAACCGGTAATATTTTAATAAGCAACATAAATTAGGAAGTCATGAAGAGTACTTTTGCTATTTTCATTAGTATTCCTAAGCTTATGTTAAATGTACAATAAATTTTTAACATAAACAAATATGGTCTTAAAATTTAGGAATTAAATTGTAAATGAAACCAACTGTCATTGATTTATTTTGTGGATGTGGAGGACTTTCATATGGATTTATGAAAGCAGGTTATGACATTGTTATGGGGATAGAT
>PDWI01010737.1_pt1 | contig 10190 bp, 5 predicted proteins | sample 1430891 | NCBI WGS metagenome assembly PDWI01 (sample SAMN01162508, study PRJNA174530) | Oral metagenome, whole genome shotgun sequencing project. | biome: Marine environment; feature: Marine mammal; material: Swab sample of the gingival sulcus; isolation source: swab sample of gingival sulcus... | reverse complement strand
CAAAATGGACAGGTCAAAAAAATTCGATTTAATGGAATAACGGGGCGTTTTTTTCTGTATCGTTATTCTTCGTGGAGACGTTGCGTGCAACGTCTCTACTTTTTAACATATTTTTGACGTTTCTTTTGTTGTTTATTCCAAACTCCGTAAACTTCATTAACGTTTCCGGCGGTCATAAATGTTTTTATGTTATTTTCATCAATAAATTTCATCAATTTAGCAAATTCGTCTTTTGCCAAAATAGTAACTACTTCCATAAAATTTTCTGATGAATATCCGCCTTGTACGCTATAAATTGTTGCTCCTCTTTTTATCTCGTTTATTATATATTCTCTGATGCGTTCGCTTTCTTTCGAGATTATACTGACTTTTTTCTTCATATTTATACCGGCCGTAAAGTGATTCAGCACCAAACCGTTTATCCACGTGCCGATTAGACCGATAAAAACGAGATTATAGTCGTTTATTGCAAATGCGGTACAACAGATTGCAGCGCCGGCAACGGTTACTGACGTTCCTATATTTATGTGCAAATATTTATTTACGATTTTAGCCAAAATGTCCAAACCTCCGGTCGATGCGTTTATTTTAAACAAAATAGCTTGTACAAAACTGATGATAATTACGAAGCACAACAGGTCAAACCAAGGGTCTTTCATAACGCTTTCGGTTACCGGAAAAAATTTCTCCAACAAAAACAGCCAAGGCGACAAAATCAACGCTGTATAAACTGTTTTTATACCAAACTCCTTGCCTATCAGAATGTAAGCCAAAATAAGCAATCCGCCATTGATTATAAATGCAACAAGCGAAACGGGAAGTCCGGTAAGGTTAAAAACTACAATAGAAAGTCCTGATATTGAGCCTATTATAAGTTTACTCGGGACTAAAAAAAAGTGAACACCTATCGCCCCTATAAGCATTCCCAAAGTCATTACAAAAAATTCATACCAAAACTTTTTAGTATTAAGTATTTTAAACATAATCTTGAGTTTTAAAGTTCTATATATTTGTATTTATTGGTTGCAAACGTCTATCTTTTTTTTATAATAGACAAAAAAAATATCAACTTATTTTAATTTATTTTTTGCAAGAGAAATTAAACTCGTTTTATGCCTCCAATACTTTGTTAAATTAAAAATTAAAAGTTAAAAATTTAAACATAACACGCTAATTATCAATAAGTTATAAAAATAGTTTTTATAAATAGGCGCATTCAGAAAATGTTAATATTCAAATAATCAACAACTTACAACCTGTTTTATTGTTTTCATTCCATACGAAGTTTAACCCAATTGCGTAGCAATGATATTTTTGTAGCCCTCGATGTAAATCGGGAGATTTGTATTTTCCGAATACGCCCAAACGGATAAAAAACTTATTATCAACCCATTACAAAAAAAAAGTGCCTAAAAATTACTTAATTCTTCACTTTTAGGCACTATAATTAATAAATTAAACCATTTACATAAAATCCGAAAATCTATATCTATTACAAAATCCAACTACCCGCCACTAAGGCAATGTTTACGTGTTTCAAATTTGCGCTTCCGCAAACAAGTATTTAGACTTTTTGTAACAAAGAACTGCGGACTTAATGTATTATTTTTTTATAACTTTTTTAATAATATTTCCATTCTCAGTTTTTATACGAACAAAATAAATTCCACTATTGAATTTTTCTAAACTTACGTTTTCGGATTTATTATTTACCGAATTTGTAACATAACACAAGCGTCCGGTTTCGTCATAAATATATATCGACCGAATTTCCTTGTCGCTACTTGTTATTTGAAAATCATTTTTAAACGGATTTGGATACAACGTAATATCCTCATTATCAAGCTCTAATATTGCAACCGAATCTTGTAGCGTCATAGTTACGGGTATAGTAATTTCGGAGTTTGCACTGTCGTTACTTTCGATAACCAAATCGGCGTGATAAATTCCCTCAGTTAAGCCGGTTGTGTTAAATATAACTTTATTTTCGCCGGTATTAGCCGGAGCAACTTCTCCGCTAACGTTAGTCAGCAATAACCAACTGACTTGCGCCGATAATTCTACGCCCGACTCAATGTTGTAAAGCATCGATTCAGTCATCGAAGCAGACCATAAATTACCATCTTTGTCTATCGACAAGCCATTCAGATTTGCTTCATCGGGCGTCGGAAAACTCTGAATAATAGCCCCGTCGGTCGGATTTAGTTCATATATCATATATGGATTTCGCGCTACTGCAAACAACGAACCGTCGTTGCCTCCCGCCGGATGCCAAGCCAAACCGGTCAAATCGTGATAAGGCTTATCGCTCGTTGAAAATTTAGAGATTACATTCCCCTCGCTATCAATATGATAAATATATTCGTGAAACCAGCCGCCAATCCAAAACTCATCGTCGGCTCTGTTGTACGCCAATGCGTGAGAAACATTAGCGCCATCTTCGCCAAATTCGCCGGAGATTGTCGAAACAAGTTCGCCGGTTGTTTTATCAACTTTGTTTATTACGTCCGGTCCGTAAGGATTTACAACCAACGTGTATAAGAAATCGGCAGTTGGCACAATTTCAGAAGTCCAACTTCCCGTCCAAGGGATTTCCAATTCTTCCAAAATCTCTCCCTCAAACGATATTTTGTACAATTTATCATTATTCTCAACCATAACGTCCGAAACCCAAATCCCGTCGCCGTCATAGCCTGCGGCATATACCAACATATCGTTTGGCATGTCAAAAGAAGTGATCAAATCGCCCGCCGACTTGCTCTGTATCGAAGGCATTACTTTCATTTTCCATTTTAGCTTGCTATCTCCGGTATTTCCAATTTCGATACGAGCGTTAGAATGCTGTCCTAATTCCAAAACCTTTTCGATACTCGTAATATCCACTTTTATTACCGGCGGCAAAATTTCAATTTCAGCAGTATTAGACGCCGTCGATTCGCCCATATCGTAAACTGTTCTCACCGAATATTCGTAAGTTCCAACCTCACAATAATCTATATATTTTGTTTTTACGACGGAGTTTATAGAAGCTATAAATTCTCCATTTTTATAAACGCTATAACCTTTTGGCACATAACCTTTTACAGATTTCTTATCTTCAACAGAATAATACAAAGACGGATGTTTATCGGCATTACTACCGGTTGCATCTTTGCTGAAAAATTTACGAAATTTGTCGCCTTCTCGTGCAATTATTACCAAACCATGATTTTCGATGCTGTTAGAAAGCCAATCGTTTACCAAGCCTGTAATATCAATAGTTTGCCAACCATTTTTTCCCAAATTGAACGAAGCATACATACTATCGCCGTGAGCAATGTGTTCCTGCGTGTTGTAGCTGTTTTCGTCCCAATTTTCGGTTATAGCATAAATTTGGATTGTAGTAGGCGAATTGTCGGGAGCTTTGAAGAATTGATACAAATTTAAGTAGGCAAATTCCACCGAATTTTCAGTAATTGCACTTAGGTCAAATTTTAACATAGCCCTTTCGTGATGTCCTGCCGGCGAAAAATTGGCAACCCACAAATGCTCTTGCGCTTGCGTGCCGTTGGGGTCCGAATACACATCGTCGGTTGGCTCCATAGTTTGAAAACTCAAGCCACCGGGCATTTCCCAATTCAATTCCACATCGTTAGATTCGATTATTTCGGCAGTCAAATTATCAGGCGGCAACATCGATGCGGCATCAATAACAACCGTAACAACATTTGACGCTTCCGATTCGCCACCCTCATAACAGGCAGTTACGTGATATTTGTAAGTTGTATCCGCCAAATTTTCTATTTCATATTCAGTTTTTGCTAAGTCGGTAATTTCAGTTAGAAATTCGTCATTACAATATATTTTGTAAGAAACTAAATTTCTGTCGGTACTTAGCTGTTTATTTTGTGATATTTTTTTATTACAAACATTTTGTTCCAACCCGCTTATTTTTTTCAAATTATTTGAAGCATAAGTAATATTTTCATTAAAAACTATACGTTTTTCGCCACTATTTGACACTTCAAAATCATCAACCATAAGCATAAAAGCGCTAGAAGAAACACATTGTATTGCTATGTAAACATTTTTTTCGGCATAATCGGCAAGCGAATAAGTATAATTAGTCCACTCGGTAGGCGCTTCAACCGGCGTAGTTCCCGAAATTACGGTAAAATTAGCCAAAGCCGTGTCGGTAGTCGAAATCGCAACATTAAATTTTTCCAATCCATATTCATCGGTTATCGAGCGCGCCCAAAAAGACAATTCCTCGCCGGCTCTCAAACTCAAACACGGACTAATCAGCCAGTCGTTGTTTGGTTTGGTTGTAGCAGCAATTGCGGCAGCAAATTTATCGCCCGAATGCGCTTCCAGATTTAATGCCGGTTCTGTTGCCGAAGGATTAAATATCATATACGCCATTCGTACGCCTTCGTTCGGAAAATCTGAATTTAAAATCGAATAACAAGGTACATTATCAACGTCGTTTGTTGTCCACGGCAAAAAATTCAACGAAAAATCGTTGTAAACTTCAAAATCTTCGGCAATACCGACCTTTGGAACACCCGAAATCGGAATATCCCAAGTTAATTTCAGGTTGTTTGCATCAAAAATTCTGGCACTCAAATTTCGCGGCACAGACATTTCTTGGTACTCAACAGTTAGCGTAACCGAATCCGATTTTTCCGATTCAATGCCACCGATTATAGCAGTTGCAAAATATTTGTAAGTTCGGTTTCCCAAGTTCAAATCCGAGTATGTAAGTTCGGTAATAGGCGCCGAATTTAGTTTTACGTTGTTGCGATACAAATTGTACCCATCGACAGCCAAAGTTGGCGCTTCCCAACTGACCGTTACGTTGTTTTTGTCTAAAACCGCAGCAAAATTTTGTGGCGTGTTGGTTTCTTGCATCTCCACAACTTTGTACAGGGCAACATTATCCACAAAAATTTCCGAATCATTACTTAGTACGGTCGATTCCGCATAAAATCCGATTTTTACGTCTCCCGAAAAGCCTGTCAAATCCAACACAATATGCTCGTTGGTTGAAATAGTAGAATCCTTAGTCCAAATCCGCAAAAGATTTTCCTGAGCATTTGACCAGGTTGCGCCATTGTCGGTCGAAATAATAACCATAAATTTATCGTCATCTTCCATACTGCCGGGTTCGGTGTCTTGAAAAGCAGTTAGTGCCAAATCGAACTCAAACGTATAATTAGAATCGGAGTTCAACGAAAATGTTGGCGTTAGCAACCAAGCCCCGTTTGTATTGAAAAAAGTGGTTTCCATACCAATATTATCGGTTCCGTCATTTGCGAAATTTTGCAAAATCCATTTTGTCCAATCATCAGACAACGACGAATTATCGGTTAGTAAGCCCACACACACTTTCCAGTCGGCAGGTAACTCCGTTTCACTAACGAACTCTTCCAAAAAGATTTCTTCTTTGTGTGTTGTTTTTGACCAATTTAATAAATCGCCAAACAGACTATTTGGCTGTTGATTTGCCGAGAGCAAATTACTTAGTAATAAAAAACTTAAAATTAATAAGACAGTTTGTTTTTTCATTGTTAAATGTTCATTTTATGCAATTTTTTGCATTTGTTTATAAAAAATAGTTGTAATTTCAATCGACAAATGAAATTTTATTTTACACAAAAAACAATACCTAATTTTAGGGATTTCAATGCGTTTTTTTAATAAACATTGACTATTTTTTATAATAGAGTTGAGAATTGAGAATTGAGAATTGAGAATTGAGAATTGAGAGTTGAGAATTGAGAATTGAGAGTTGAGAGTTGAGAATTGAGAATTGAGAGTTGAGAATTGAGAGTTGAGAGTTGAGAATTGAGAGTTGAGAATTGAGAGTTGAGAATTGAGAATTACAATACTGATTATCAGGAAATTATAATAAAATTCTTACAAATACATAAAGTTTTGATTATCAGATTATTATAAAAAAAATACTGAACTATTGACAAATTATTGGGGAATAATTATTAAATTTATTATCTTAGCAAAAAATTTCTTTTAACAAAGAACTCATCTAATAAGTTCAAATTAAAAAACTTAAACCAAAAAAATATGAATGATTTAAAAAATTACATCGAAGAGAACAAACAACGTTTTTTAGACGAATTATTTGGTCTAATTCGCATTCCTTCAATTAGTTCGATAGCAGCTCACAAACCCGATATGTACAGAGCTGCCGAGTACTGGAAAAAATTGATGCTCGAAGCAGGCGCCGACAAAGCCGAAGTACTCGACACAGACGGAAATCCTGTTACTTTTGGCGAAAAAATAATCGACCCGAACCTACCAACAGTTTTGGTTTACGGACACATGGACGTTATGCCGGTTGATCCTATTGATTTGTGGGAATCAAAACCTTTTGAGCCGGAAATACGAAACGGCAAAATTTATGCTCGTGGCGCCGACGACGACAAAGGGCAAAGTTTTATTCACGCAAAATCGTTTGAATATTTGGTAAAAACCGACCAACTGCCTTGTAATGTGAAATTTATCATCGAAGGCGAAGAAGAAATGGGTTCACCAAATCTTGGTAAATTTATCGACGAACACAAAGAAATGCTTGCCGCAGATGTTATTTTGGTGTCGGATACCGGAATGTTAGCACGCGATATTCCGGCCGTAACAACCGGTTTGCGCGGTTTGACCTACGTAGAAGTGGAAGTTGTAGGACCAAACAAAGACCTACACAGCGGACTGTTTGGCGGTGCAGTTGCCAATCCTATCAACGTTTTGACAAAAATGATTGCCTCGCTTATGGACGAAAATAATCACATTACAATACCCGGATTTTATGATGATGTTTTGGTAGTTTCGGACGCCGAAAGAGCCGAAATGGCAAAAGCTCCTTTTGACCTCGACGAGTACAAAAAGGCTTTGGACATCGACGAAATTCAAGGAGAAAAAGGTTATTCGACACCCGAACGAACCGGAATACGCCCAAGTTTGGACGTGAACGGAATTTGGGGCGGATACATTGGCGAAGGTGCTAAAACAGTTATCCCATCGAAAGCAAGCGCTAAAATTTCTATGCGTTTGGTGCCAAATCAAGATAATGAAAAAATAGCAGAATTATTCAAAAAACATTTTGAAAGTATTGCTCCGAAATCAGTAAAAGTAAACGTTAAATTTTTGCACGGCGGACAAGGATATGTTTGCCCAATCGACTTGCCGGCTTACAAAGCTGCCGAAAGAGCTTACAACGAAACTTTTGGTCGCAAACCTGTGCCTGTTCGTAGTGGCGGTAGTATTCCTATCATTTCAACTTTTGAACAAAAATTGGGAATAAAATCTGTTTTGATGGGATTTGGTCTCGAAGAAAATGCTATCCACTCGCCAAACGAAAGTATGGACGTTGATATTATTATGCAGGGTATCGAAACTGTACCTTTGTTCTACAAATATTTTATGGAAGAGCTTAATGCTTAATTCAAAACCGACTTCGGTCGGTTTTTTTCTTTGTTCCAATAATACGCAAAACGACAAAACTTTTTCATAAAACCGAAAAATATTTTCCGTTTTTTTGAATTAACTGCAAAGAACGATGTTGCTTTGTTAAATTGAGAATTGAGAACGGTGAAGACCTCACAGCAGTAATGGAGAATTGAGAATTGAGAATTGAGAATGGCGTAAGCTCTCACGGTAGTAATGGAGAATGGAGAATTGAGAATTGAGAATGGCGCAAGCCCTCACGGTAGTAATTGAGAATTGAGAATGGCGTAAGCTCTCATGACAGTAATTATAACACTGATTATCAGAGAGTTACAACAAACCCACATAAACACATAAAACTTTGATTATCAGATTATTATAAAAAATACCGAACCATTAATTAATAATGTGTGTGATAAATGATGAATTATAAGTTAAAAATTTAAAGCTAAAAACAAGAGGACAACACGCTGATTGTTAACTAAAAAAAATGCAACAAACTATTATTATGCCCAAATAAATGAAAATTTTGTTATTAGATAATTACGATTCATTTACATACAACTTGGCTCAAATGTTAGAGCATAGCAAAATGTGTGAGTTTGATATTATAAAAAATGATAAACTTAATCTACAAAAAATTGTCGATTATGATAAAATTTTGTTGTCTCCGGGTGCCGGTATTCCCTCCAAAGCCGGAAAAATGCCTCTTTTAATCGAAAAATTTCACAAAACGAAACCAATTTTGGGAGTTTGTTTGGGTATGCAGGGGATTGCGGAGTTTTTTGGGGCTAAAATTTACAATTTGTCGAACGTTTTTCACGGAGAGCGAAAAAAAATTAAAATTATTGAGAACAATAAAATTTTTTCCGATTTGCCCTCAAATATACACGTAGGCTTGTATCATTCGTGGGCTGTTTCTTCATCAAAACTACCTGATAATCTTACAATTACAGCAATTTCCGAAGACGATATTATTATGGCTATCAAACATAAAGATTTCGACATACAAGGCGTGCAATTTCACCCCGAATCGTATATGACCGAATTTGGACAAATTATGATTGAAAATTGGCTTGCCGAAAAATAATTTATCAAAAATAAACCCGCATTATACAACAACTCTTGTTTATGTATAAAACGGGTTCAAAGCGCGTAAAAACAAGTTCGATAATTATTTTATAATAACTATTTTTCTTGTTTTAACAATATTTTTTTCGGTAATTCTAACAACGTAATCACCGGCAGCCAAAGAAGCTATATTTATAATTTCATCGTCTGACGCAACAACCGAAGAATAAACATTTTCACCAAAAACATTAAAAATTTCGATGCGACTGTCTCTAACTCCTACAACGTGAATATTGTTTTGAGCCGGAATCGGATAAACTGTCAAATCGTCGGGCTCGATTCTCTCTGTGGCAATAATTGGTGTGGCCGAGATAGTAATATCATCAAGATTAAGCAAAAAAGAACCGGTTTCTTGATAATTGAAAAATGCTAAATAATAAACTCCATTTTCCTCAACAGTAAAACTCGCGTTCGCCTCTTCGTAGGTTGTGTTTTTGATTTCGCCCAAGTCTATAATTTCCTTAACAATGTCGTCTTTATTGGGAGCGCTCACCAATAAAACTTTTAGTTTTTCGGTTGAAGAATAACAACGATAAAAAAACGACAAATCGTAAGAGTGAGCCGTATCAAAACTAAAACAAGAAGTGAACAAATAATCGTTGGCAGACCCAAAATTCATATTCGTAAAAGCGGCAGTATCATTGTGCCCAACGTCTTCGCCGTGAGCAAAAAACCACCCACTAATAGCACCTTCGTCAACTTTTTGCCAAGAAAAACCTTGTGGCTCGACCTCAAAATTTTCCACATAATCATTTGCAGCAACATCGTAGGCTTCCAAGTTATTAAGCACTGTGTATGCACTGTCGTTAGAGGCGTTAACGTCGTTTTCAGCCTCCACAACAAGCTTCAAATCAAAAGTAGCACCGTCTTCCGAAAAATCAAATTTGTCCAAAAACGTAACATAAAGGCTATCCCCCACTGCCAAAACGTTTTCGTTATACATAAAAGAATTTGTTTCGACATTGTTTACAAAGCACTTTACGTTAAAACTCTCGACATCGACCGAACCAAAATTCTTAACTTTCAAAGTTATTGAACTTTGGTCAGACAATTCGCAAGCCGAAGCCGCCGTATAGACGTTAGCAATAGCAATATCAACACTATCTGCGTCGAGTAAATTTGTAGCATCCGAAAAATTATTTGGCAATAATTCTCCGGCAAAACCGGCAGAAATAAAGCCGATTAGTAGTCCAATTGAGATAAAAATTTTTTTCATATTTCTTATATTTTAATTTAGTTAAAGCCTCGCAATGTATATATATTTTTTTTTAATACAAAATTTTAATTTTAACCGCAAAGTTCTTTTTACCGCAAAGGGCGCTAAGATTTTTCTTGTGCTTTTTTTAATCGCAAAGAGCGCAAAGTTTTTCGTTTTAACCGCAAAGGTCGCAAAGGTTTTTTGCGTTCCGCAAGCCAAAGGCTAATAGCCAAAAGCCAAAAGCACCAAAGCAACACCCCGATAATTGTTAAAAAAAAAATAAAAAACTTGCAAATATAAAATTTTAATATTACATTTGACATGATAAAATTAACTTCAAAATTATAGAAATATGAAAGATTTAAACGAATGTTTAGGAAAGTCTAAACCTTTTATGAATTTAGGCGATAGTAACCAAGCT
>PDWI01010736.1_pt1 | contig 10190 bp, 8 predicted proteins | sample 1430891 | NCBI WGS metagenome assembly PDWI01 (sample SAMN01162508, study PRJNA174530) | Oral metagenome, whole genome shotgun sequencing project. | biome: Marine environment; feature: Marine mammal; material: Swab sample of the gingival sulcus; isolation source: swab sample of gingival sulcus... | reverse complement strand
ATCGCCAAGATGAACAAGACCACCGCCGAAAGCAGCGACACCATATCCGCGACTAGGATCGTGGACCGCGCCTTAATCCAACCGGTTTCGATCGCCGAGGTGAGACTTCTGCCGTCGCGAACCTCATCACGTACTCGTTCAAACAAAATAATGAACGAGTCGGCGGTGATGCCTATGGCAACGATCACACCCGCGATACCGGGCAGGTTTAGAGCGAACCCGATGGCCGGGCCCAGCAAAACCATCGAGCAATACGTCAGCGCAGCGGCAACAGCCAAGGAGCCGACGACCACGATGCCGAGCCCTCGGTAGTACAGGAAGCTGTAGCCAAGCACGAGTAGCAAGCCGATCAGGCCCGCGATCAGGCCGGCCCGCAACTGATCGCCGCCCAGCTTCGCGGACACATTTTCCACAGACGAGACCTCGAAGGCGAGCGGCAGCGCGCCATACTTCAAGACGTTGGCCAACTCGTTGGCGCTCTGCTGGGTGAACGATCCGGAGATCTCGGCAGAACCGCCTGGGATCGGGTTCTGCACACGGGGCGAGGAAATCACCTTGCCATCCAAAACGATCGCGAACCGGTTCTTCGGGTCCTGTTGAGCGGCGAAGTACTTCGTCGAATCGTAAAACAGGTTCGACCCCTGATCGTCAAATTTCAGAGTCACTATCCAGGCGACGCGTCCCTGCGGGATTCCTGCCGCAGCATCAGTGACCATGGAGCCGGGTATCAGCTCGGGCCCGAGTAGGTACTTCTCTCGTCCCTCTTTGTCACATGCCAGCAGGGGCTGATCAGACACCAGCGGGAAGGGGTCGCCGCACTTGAAATCACCAAAGTCGGCAATATCCCTATTCGTGGGCTCATACTTCAGGAGTTCATCGTACTTCGGGGCAGGCGATGCAGGGGCGGTGGGTCGGGGCTTGTCGGCCTCTGGCTTCTTCTCATTCTTCTTCTTGGGTGCCGGGGCCGTGGGCAACGCGTCGGGAACCCCGCTCGGAGAAGCGCTCGGTGTCGGCTGCGGGGCATCAGTCATGTCGACGGCGTGCACGGCACGGAAGCTCAGCTTCGCGGTCTGTCCCACCAATCGCACCAGCTCGTCGCGCTGCACGTTCGGAACCGTGACAACGATGTGCTCTGTGCCTTGCGTCGTGACCTCCGATTCGCCAACGCCTAGACCGTCTACGCGCTGCTGGATGATCCCGCGCGCCAACTCAAGACTGGTTTGGGAGACAGGGCCGGTTCCCTCGGTGTTACTGGCGGTCAGGGTAATGGTGGTGCCACCGCGCAGGTCGAGACCCAGCCGAGGCGTCCAAGTCCCCGTGGCCGCCATCACGCCAAGCATGATGCCAATGACAATGCCCAGCAGGACGATAGTGCGCGCTGGGCGGCGCTTATTGCTTGCACTCACGCGTGTGTTCCTAGCGTTGTGAATCTGTTTCTGTAGCGGGGTCCGACGGCGGCGCATCCTCTGGCACAGCCTGTTGATCAGCATCGGTCGCCTCGTTCTTGGCGAAGAACTCCTCCATGTCTTCGTCAGACACTGTTTCGGGAACGACCTCGGCCTCCTCGTCGGTAAACTCAAACTCGTCATCAGCCGGGTCAGCAGGACGCAAGATCGCTTGCTTTGTGACGGTTAGCTCGACGCCAGGCGCGACCTCGACGATGGCCTGCGTATCGCCCAGGTGGCTGATCGTGCCGAAAAGGCCGCCAGCTAGCAGCACTCGAGTTCCTGGCGTCAGCGAGTCCATAAGTGCCGCTTGATCCTTAGCCCGGCGCCTCGCCGGACGAATAATCAGGAAGTACAGCAACAGTGCGCTGATCGCCAGCATCAACAGCATGCTGAAGCTATTGTTTGTCTCGAGAATCATCGATTACCCTTTCTTGTCGCGCGCGATCATGCGCACAGACCCAGCAACAATACCGCGAAAAGCGCTAGTTTTGCACGCCCACGCTAGTTACTAAACAGATCCGGCGATCTGGGCGCAGTGAGCCCCAGATGTTGCCACGCTTTCGCCGTAGCAACGCGCCCTCGCGGGGTCCTCGCAAGGAACCCCTGCCTCACCAAGAACGGCTCGGCCACCTCGGCAACCGTTTCTGGTTCTTCGGCGACCGCAAGCGCGAGCGTGGATACACCCACGGGACCTCCCTGGAAGTCCTCGCAGATGGCCCGCAACACCTGCCTATCCAACCTGTCTAGGCCAATCTCATCCACCTCGTAAAGTTCCAGGGCCGACCTGGCGACGGCTAGATTGATCACCCCGTCGGCCCGAATCTGGGCATAGTCGCGCACCCGGCGCAGGAGGCGATTGGCGATCCGTGGGGTCCCACGCGACCTGCGGCCGATCTCGGCCGCCGCATCGCTAGGAAGCTCAATCTCAAGTTGCTTAGCCGACCGAAGCAGGATTCGCGTCAGGTCGTTTTCAGCGTAATATTCCAGGCTCGCAGTAAACCCGAACCTGTCCCTGAGCGGCCCAGGCAACAGCCCCGCCCGCGTGGTCGCGCCGACGAGCGTGAAGGGGGGGATGTCGATCGGGATCGCGGTTGCCCCGGGCCCCTTACCGACAACTACATCGACGCGGAAATCCTCCATCGCCAGATACAGCATCTCTTCTGCCGGGCGGGCGAGGCGGTGGATCTCATCCAGGAACAGCACCTCGCCCTCCTCTAGCCCAGACAGGATCGACGCGAGATCTCCCGCGTGCTGGATCGCCGGTCCGGATGACAGACGCAGCGAAACCCCCATTTCGTGCGCGATGATCATCGCCAGCGTCGTCTTTCCGAGGCCCGGAGGCCCGGAAAGCAGCACGTGGTCTGGAGCATGACCTCGTTTCTTGGCGGCGGCCAACACCAGGCCCAGTTGATCGCTAACCTTCTGCTGGCCTTGGAACTCCGAGAGGCTGGTGGGGCGCAGCGCCGCTTCCACAACTCGCTCCTCGGCCAACGCGCTAACGCTCAGCTCTTCTCTCATCAGCCACGCCTCAACTGGGTCAACGCCAACTTCAGCAGTTCGGCCACCGATGCTGCGTCATCGCCCTCTGCATGATCGGCGATTGCGTCACAGGCTTTCGCCGCCTCACGTTCTGACCAACCTAGGCCGATCAAACCGCTTGCCACTTGCTCCCGCCAGGTGTGCGACTGCTGCAACGGCGATGAACCGATGGGGCCCAGTCGGTCTCTAAGCTCCAGGATGAGCCGGGCGGCACTCTTCTTTCCGATCCCAGGAACCCGGCACAGCGTGGCAACGTCATCGGTCTGGATCGCGGATTGCAGCACGTCTGGTGGGAGTGTCGAGACTGTGGCCAAAGCCAGTTTTGGTCCGACGCCGGACACTGACTGAACCAGCTCGAAGGCGTCGCGCTGAGCCTCGTCGGCAAATCCGTAGAGGGTCCAGCCGTCTTCGCGCACCACAAAGCTGGTGTGGAGCCGCACCTCGTCGCCAATGTGGCATTTGCCGGCTGCCTCCGGGGTTACTAGGAGCCGCACGCCTAGCCCGCCAAGCGAAATCACGACCGTCGTCGCGGTCGCGTGTTCGACCCGTCCAGCAACAAAATCAATCACCGTATCGCAGCCCTCCTAGCGGCCTGCTCGACTCTCGAAGCACCGCCGCCGCGCCACAGGTGGCACATCGCCAATGCCACGGCATCCGCAGCATCCGCGGGCTTGGGTGACTTGGCCAAGCCGAGAATCCGAGACACCATAAACCCCACCTGGGCCTTGTCTGCGCGCCCAGATCCGGTGATCGCCGCTTTCGCCTCGCTGGGGGTGTACAAACTAACCGGAAGCTGACGCCGCGCGGCCACCAACATCGCGACCCCAGCGGCCTGACCGGTGCCCATAACTGAGGCGAGATTATTTTGGGCGAAGACCCGCTCAACCGCAACCGAGGTGGGCTCGTACTCGTCGAACCACTCACCTAGTCCCTCTTCGAGCACCAACAAACGCATCGGAAGTTCCAAATCAGGGCTGCTGCGAACCACGCCGAGGCCAAGAAGCTGCGGCCTACTCGGATGGGCGGCAGAAATGACCGCGATACCACACCTGGTCAAGCCGGGATCGATACCGATGACGCGCATGCGAACTCCTTACGAACATATGTTCTATAGCCTATTCGCATCCAGCGACCGGGCGCGCGTGACGCGCCGAGCCACTCAGCCTTGGGACTCCATTTCACTAGCCAGATCATCGCTCATCGACATGTTGGTGTACACGTTCTGCACATCATCTGAGTCTTCCAATGCGTCGATGATTCGAAACAGCCGCTGCACCTCTTCGGAGCCCGTCAGTTCCTGATCGTAACTGGCTACGAACTTGACCTCAGCCTCGTCGTAGTCAATACCTGCCGCCTGAACGGCGGAACGCACGGCCACGGTCTGATTCGGGTCACAGACAATCTCAAAGGTGTCACCGGCGTCCTCGATTTCTTCGGGATCCGCATCAATCGTAGCCTCAAGCAGCGAATCCTCGCTCACATCCGCATCTGGCTGGTCCTTGCTGACCACGACAACGCCTTTGCGTGCAAATATCCGCTGCACCGAACCCGAGTCGGCGATCGTGCCCCCGTTCCGGGTCACAGCCACTCGGACATCAGAGACAGCCCGATTGCGATTGTCGGTTAGGCATTCGATCAGGATCGCGACGCCGCCGGGGCCGTAGGCCTCGTACATGATCGTGTCATAGTCGCTGCCGCCAGCCTCGGCTCCAGAACCGCGCTTTACCGCCCGGTCAATATTGTCATTGGGCACCGAAGATTTCTTGGCCTTCTGTATCGCGTCGTACAGCGTGGGGTTTCCGGCAGGATCCCCGCCGCCGGTTCGCGCAGCAACCTCAATATTCTTGATCAGCTTGGCAAAAAGCTTGCCGCGCTTCGCGTCAATCGCCGCTTTCTTATGCTTCGTCGTCGCCCACTTGGAATGGCCGCTCATCGGTCACCTCTCTACGTTGCTCGGTGGCTCAGTGTATCAGCGGCGCGGTCTTCAATCGAGGGGCCCGGTCTCGCGGCACCGTCAAACTGCAATCGTACGGCTGTGCTGTACGAGGACGTCGCTCGACTCGTAACCGACGGCGGTGAAAATCCGCTTCGCCCATTCCAGATCCGGCGTATCGACCCCCAACCCGGCCCCGTCGAGGCCGGCGCTACCGAACGACTTCATCGACCACGACAGCAGTGCCGCTTCTATGCCCTTCTCCCGCCACTCGGGCAGAACCGCAATTCGGTCGGTCCAGCCGATCCCGTTGTCGCTATCAGACGGCTGCACGAGCGAATTCAACGCACAGCCGATCACCTCGTAGCCAGCGAAAGCTACCCATGACCATTCCGCGCGGGCCTCTGGCCGCCGCCAGGATGCCGCCCAATCCTCCTTCGACACCTCTCCGGCCTCGGGATCGGCGGCGATTGCCTGATTCCATACGGCTCGCGTAGGTTCACTGAGTTGCTCGTCGTAGCGCCGAAATGTGATCCCCCGCATTCGAGGGGGTTCGGGGTGATATTCAGTTCCGGCGAAATCGTGGATCATGTCGCAATACCAGCGGGTAGGCAACAGTCCCACCCGCTCCAAGGTGTGCCTATCGATGGTGCGATTCGCGTCGACAACCGCGCAGCATCGCAATCTGGGCTTATTTGCGCTTCTGGCCATCGAGATACCGGCCCGAATTGACCAATCCAGAACGCGGCGGCCAATGCCGCGGTGGCGAAAGCTTGGATGCACGCCGCCGTCTAGCATTACATCAACCCGGGTATCGTGAACGTTACAGATATGGGCCCAACCGTAGGCAGCCAGCATCCCCCGAGGGTCTCTGCCCACGATTGCGTAGCTAGAGGCCGGATTATCCCACGTGATGGGGCACTCGTGCGTAGCCAGTGCCCCATCCAAATAGTCGATGGCTTGGCACAATTCCTCGACTTCGTCGTGGTCATCGACTGCCATAGGAGACCAGTTCAGCGAATCCTCGTAAATGTCATCTACCATAGTCAGCCTCCCTAGACGATGAGTTCAGTCTATCGCCCTAGTCAGACCATAGTGTCAGCGGGTCCAGATCGTCTTGCGCTGCTCGATAGGCTTCGTCTGTTGCCAGATTCTACGCCATGGGGCGACAGGTTCGGTGACAATGCCTGCGCGAGGCCGCTGAGACAGAGTCTCCCACCAGGTGAGCTCATCAACCGCAAGCAGATTCAGGATGGCGTCTCGGAGTGAATGCGTGAGTTCATCTACCTGCACCCGATGCGGATGAATCGGTTGGCCGAAACGCACGGTCACCCTGGGCTTATCGCTGAGCGAGCGGATTCTCAAGATCGGAACCAGCGAGAACGTGCCCCGGATAGCCACTGGGACGATCGGCACGGAATGCTGGATGGCAAGGCTCGCGGCGAGCGACGAGAACCGCTGCAAATCGCCGCGCTTAGACGTCTCCCCCTCCGGAAAGATGATGACGCTCTTGTGCTTCGCCAACAACCTTTCGGGATCCCCTGCTCGGACCTGCCATCGCCTAGGCAGCAATCCCAGAAGAATGGCCTGATCAAGGACACTTGGATGGTTCGCAACCACGATCACCGGTTTAGTGAGTCCGATCAATTCCTTGTGACCTCTGACTGACAGGATTAGTTGCCGGCGCAACTTCCACGGAATGGCTCCCAGCGGCGTTAGGGATCTGGCGAAGGCTCGTCCATTCCGCCTGATCGGTGGTGCGTTTTCCGGCCTGGCACAGCGCAAAGCCCCCTTCGTGAGCTTCCAGGCGTCTAAGAACCCGCCCAGCAGATTCGGCTTGCGTGGCTTGGATCGCCCCGCCCACGGTGCTAAACCCCGACTCATTGGGCCACGATCCTGCCGGTCCACGAGGGATGTACGAACGTGATCTTCGGGTTGCGTCCGGTGTGCGTTGCCGCAATCTCGAAGGCATCACTCATGCGGGTGCCCACGCGATCCCCCATCGCCTCAGCGTTCGCCCGATCTGCGCCAACCCAGATCACGTCATGGATGTGTCGTTTAGCTTCGGCTATGTCATACCACTGCCCGAGCGTATGTAGCGGATGCGCAGCGTGTCCATCAGCATACAATTGCAGATACCAGTCATCCCGGCGGTACCTGGGCTCATAGTTAGCTTGGATCTCTGCAGCAGACAACGTATTTGGCAGCACTTCAGCGAATAGATCCGCCTCTGCGGGGTGCAACCGATTCGAGACAGACGGCCGCAGTGGATGCCGCACCACTAAAACTCCGTCCTGCCGCAGGGCGCCAGAGCCCACAGGATCAGCCGCAGCAATTGCCTGGTGTGCAGCGGCCAAAGGGGAGCCTACGCCGTCCACGGAGCCGATGCCTGAAGTCCAGACGCCCAATACCACCACATCAGCAGTCGGTATCTCGGGTACAGCGCGGATCTGGTGCCAGATTCGATCCACTTGCGGCGCGACCAACTCCGGGTCCCCCACGACCAGGTCGCCCAGGGAGTATTCCGCCTGCAAGTCGCCAAAGACTCGCGAGCTGCCCGTTCTAGGCAGAGCTCGCTGGATCCGTCTTGCCCACCAGAAGTTAACCCGGTCTGCTATCTTCCATTCCCATTCTCGCTGGCTAACAAAGCTCACAGACGCCGGTAGTACCGGCTGACCGAGCACCGCGCTCGCCGCCACGACAGGAACGTTCTCGTAGATCAAGCGAGCAACCTCAGGTGCCGTCACACCAACCTCGGGATTTGCTAGCGCGGCCACCACATCAGCAGAAACCGTGCTGGTAGCAAGTTGACACTCGCCGGGCGACTGTTCGACCACCGTAACGCTGATCACCAAGTCTGACTCGGCGAGGCGCCTATTCAAAACGATAGGAACGCCATCGATCTGGCCGATCTCTACCCCCGGCGCTTCACAATCGTGGCTGAACAGGTTTCCGTCCGGCAAGAAGGACTGGCACAGCCTATCTCCCAGCACCGCCGCGCACTCCCCATCGGTCATCTTGCGGCGCACCCCCGTCGCTGCAACCAACGCCACATCGTCAACACCAATCTGGGCGGCTAGCTCGCAGATACGTTCGATGATCGCTTGGCGCACATCGTAGTTCATCGGAACCACCGGCTGTGAACAGTCGGAAAAGACGATGGTGAGCTTCATGTTCGATCGAAGCTTGGCGGCGATACTGCCGCCCTCGACGAGCGACTCAAGCCCCACTTGAATCAATTCCACCGGGTCTCTGGCAGGTTCACCGTCCGCCGGATATAGGACCGATGACCCCTTCGGTAAGCGCTCCAGACCCAAGTAGTCGGACGCGACATTCAGAAGCGGTGGCGTCCGATCATCTACCTGTAACACGAATCCGGGACGTATCATGTCTGTCTACCTCGATTCATTTGGGCATTCGCCATCTAGGAATTGCGCTCTTTGTATGCCACTTCACTATCGACCAGCCGTGGGCTTGGGCTGAGCGGAAAAGGCCGATGTCTGGGCTGACTGCGACCGGATATCCAACCGCGCGCAACATCGGCAGGTCGACCAGGGAGTCCGCATAGCCGTAGCTGCGGCTCAGATCGACTCCCGCTGTCTCAGCGAACCGGTGCAGCCAGGCCGCACGGGATTCACCGACCATCGGGGGCGAGGTGAGGAATCCGGTGCACAAGCCCGACTCATCGGTGGCCAACTCGGCGGCCACGATCTCATCAAACAGAGGCTCAAGTGGCCTAGTAAGCGGACGAATTACGCCCGTGATTAGGACTGTCCGGTGCCCCGCGTCCCGATGCTGCCTGATTCGGCGAATCGCGTCCGGCGACATTCTGTCCAACACGTGCGGCGCCATGACTTCATCCACCCAGGCCTCGAGCGCCGCAAGGTCTGCCCCACGATATCGGCGATACATCGAGCGCAGGAAGCTGCCCCGATCGCGCCGTTCGGCAGCCAGGTACGCTGGCATCTGACCCAGCAGGGAAGCGACCTCTCGCGCCCGATCAATGCGCGACAGTTCTGGCAGCCTGGCCCAGAGATAGGTTTCGACCACGTTGGTCGCCATCACAGTGCCGTCGAGATCGAAAGCCGCCACGACATCCTTGCCCCCGGCTGCCGCGAGTTCCCGGAAGGTGTTGGCAGCGGGCCTGCGCCGTCTGCGCATGAGAGCCTTACTTCGCAGCGGCTTCGTAACCGAGGGAGTGTGGATCTCAGTCAGATAGGTCTGCCAATCCACTGTTGCGGTGTCAAAACCGAAGACCTCCGCGTCGTCGGGGTGGAGCTGATCGTTAAGCGCCTTGGTCGCGTCGTCTACGAAATACACTTCCGACTGCAGATACTCCGAGTACAGACTCAGGTAGCGCCGAAGGAACGTCAACTGCTTGCCAGTCTTATCCAATTGCGTGGCGGCGTTGCGCGACCACTCCGCTCGGGGAGCATATGACAACGCCCGATTGGCCTGCTTGTGCGCAAACTCTCCGACTCGCAGCATCCGCTCGACCGACGTCGCCCCCGGGAAGTCCCAGTGCGGTAGCTTGGTGGCGCCGCGATCGGAGTGCAGCGGGTGATCGATAAAGTATTGCCGAATGTAATCGTAGATGCCCCGGAAGGTTAGTGGGTTCCGGGCACCAGAGGACACATGGTAAAAGTCGGGCACTCCGATCTCAGGCTCGGTGGCACACACTGCGAGTATCGCGTTTACCACGTGATCGCAGGTTACGATGTCGAGCACCGCGTCCGGTGACGCCGGCAACTCCGGCAGGTTCCCTTTCCCATAGGCCAAGATGATCGGATCGGCCATCTTGAAACCTTCGATCCAACCGGGATGCGGATACTTGAGGGACGATTCCACGATCGCGGGGCGGACAATAGACACGCGTGCGTTCGCCCCGATTTCAGCGACCGCGCGCTCCCCCATGGCCTTCGCAAACGTGTAGACGTCAGTCCACCCCAGGGACCGGGCCCGCTCGGTTCCTGCCGCCACCAACGAAGCGTGCACCCATTCGCTGCGTCGTCGCTCGGTATCGGCAGCAGTAGTCAAGAATCCGGCCTGCCGATGCAATCGCTCGGCAGCCTTGCGCAGCTTCTTGAGTTGCCCACTGGTGCGAGACTCAGCCTCAATATAGGCGGCCATCTGCTCGGCATGCTTTTGCTCAATGCGATAGTCGACATCATGATCGTGGGCGGCCTCCGGTATCGCACCGCGGCGTCGCCCGGCCGTGTACGCGGTCGAAACATGCACATAGTGCGGGATCCGCTCCAACTCACCGGTCT
>PDWI01020067.1_pt1 | contig 10191 bp, 11 predicted proteins | sample 1430891 | NCBI WGS metagenome assembly PDWI01 (sample SAMN01162508, study PRJNA174530) | Oral metagenome, whole genome shotgun sequencing project. | biome: Marine environment; feature: Marine mammal; material: Swab sample of the gingival sulcus; isolation source: swab sample of gingival sulcus... | reverse complement strand
CCATAGACCCGAATATCAAAATTGTGGTAGCGGACGACTCAGGCACCATGCGTATGATGTTCAAACAAATCCTCAAACAGGCAGGATTTGAAAACCTGACTCTGGCAGTAAATGGAGCAGATGGCCTGGAAAAAGTCAAAGCGGAAAAACCGGATCTTGTCATTAGTGACTGGAACATGCCTGAATTTGACGGAATGGATTTTTTAAAAGCCCTTCGTGAAATAGATGAATTCAAAAATCTTCCTTTTATCATGGCAACGGCCCAGGCGGACAAAGGTCAGCAGATTGCCATTCTGGAAGCCGGAGGCAGCGGCCATGTACCCAAACCATTTGATGCAGCACAGATTAAGGAAGGTATTGAAAAGGCATTTTCAGGAACCTTCGGCCAGAATCGGGTACAAAAAGAACGTAGTGTCATAGGCGGCAAGGTCGAGTTAAATGTCGCCCATATCCAGATCACGGATCATCTGCTGCTTGGTGCCCTGAAACACCGAATTGAGAAGGGAGACATTACCCCTGAACACTTTGATTTAACCACCAGCCTGAAAGGAGGCTGGAACCCCATTCAGGAAGGACTTGAAAGCGGAGAAATCGACTGCGCCTTTGTTCTGGTTCCCATTGCCATGGACCTGTTCGCCTATGATACTCCCATACGCCTGCTGCTGTTCGGCCATAGAAACGGTTCTACTTTTGTCCGTTCCAGACACTACGACCATCGGTTTGATTCCCTGCAAAGTTTCTACAAATACAAAGTTGTGGACATTCCCCATAAAATGTCTGTCCATCACATGCTGGCCCACCAGTTTTTGAAAGAACTGGGCTTAAAACCCGGCGTACCCGGCAAAGAAGCCATCAATGTCCGTTTTGAAGTTGTTCCCCCTATCAAGATGCCTGAGATCATGAAAGAAAATGAGAATGTCGGGGGATTTATGGTAGCAGAGCCCATTGCAACCAAGGCCATAACCCAATGTTGCGGGAATCTGGAATTTTATTCTGCCTCCCGCTGGGACAATCACCCCTGCTGCGGAGTGGTTATGCAGGAGGACTTTATCCAGAAATATCCTGCGGCTGTACAGGAATTTATTTCCCTGTTGGTGGATACTGCCAAATATGTTGAAGATGATAAAATCAGAGCAGCAAAAATCGCTTTGGAATTTCTGGACCCGGAAGGTAAGTTAGGATTGAGTTCAGAAGTATTGACCAACGTATTCTCCCAGCCCATGGCCATTCACTGGCAAAGCCTTTATCCTGATGCTGAACATGTGGATAAAATTCAAAAATATATGCATGATGTCATGAAAATTGGAAGATTGATTGATCTTGACAAGTTCATTGAATCCCGATTTGCAGACGCTGTGGGAAAATCCTTATGTTAAGTTAATCGAGTTCAACAAGGAGCCATTTCATGAAAATTACTGATTCCCAGGTAATTCGGGACGGAGAAAAAGAACTGATCAATGCAGTAAAAGACGAAATTGATCCAGAAAAAATACGGGAACTCATCGCCCATAAATTATCCACAGGAAACCTGAAGGCAAAGGATGGGCAAATTGTCATCCATAATAATCAAATTGCCTTTCGACTGGATTTTGAGATGCAGTTTACCGGCAGTATTCTGCTGGATCGGGAAGGAAACCTGCTTTCTGATGAAGTAGAGGAATTGCAGACACCAATGGACCAGGAATCCCTTGAAGACGATGACGTTCTTATTTCTGATGATCTCCTGGATCAAGAACCAGGGGTTCTGGATTCTGATGATGAAGATTCAGAAGAAGAGCCTGGCACAGAAGACGACCCCATTCTGCCAGAACAAGATATTGATACCGAGTTTCCTGAAGAAACCCTCTCTGATTCTGATGATGAGGGTGAAGTTCTGTCAGAAGACGATCATGGGGAAGAAGAGCTTTCAGATGACGAAATTCTGGAGCTGACAGAAGAAGAGCCAATGGAGGAAGAAACCCTTGATTCTGATCTGGAGGACCTGGAAGAAGATGACCTGGAAGACGAAGAACTGGAGAATGCAGAGGAAGAGGAGCTGGATTCTGATCTGGAAGAACTGGAAAATGATGATGATGACTCCCAGTCCATTGCCCATGATATGCTGACCGATGAAAAAAAAGCCACGGATTCCCAAGAAGATATCATTGATGAAAATATCAATGAAATTCTGGAAGAAAGCCGGGCTTTCTGGAAACAGAACAAAAAAGACTGACAGGGAATAGATATTTCTGGCTGTCTATACTGATTCAACGGTAAGCTGTACTTCTGACTGTTTGAATTTATTCATTTTCAGTCGGCAGACTATTTCATCAAATGCCATTGGCAAATGATCGGTATTTTTCAGATTAAAATGAAAGGCTTCTATGGGACGAACCAGGGAGCCTTTTGTATTTTGCAAGGTCATTTTCCTGTGGATGCCCCCCAGTATATGGGAAGATGCTACCTGTGCGTTTCGTATAAGAAACAAGGGCTCTGGATTCCCCACACCAAAGGGTTTGAGCTGGTGTAATTCCCTGGCAAGGGAACAGGTAATATCAGAAAAGGCCAATTCCGCATCTATTGTAATCTTTGGTAAAAAATCTTCCTGGGTATAATGACTGACCAGATGTTGCTGCATACCTGCCAGCAAGGGTTCAAAATTATCTGCTGCCAGGGTAAGTCCTGCGGCATGGGTATGGCCGCCAAAATGCTCCAGTAAATGGGCGTTGGCACTCAATGCCCTGTGAATATTAATTTGATTTACGCTGCGGCAGGAACCTGTTATTTGTTCACTTTTTCTGGACAAAAGAACCACAGGTCTTGCGTATTCCCGTGCCAATCTCGACGCTGCAATCCCCAGCACACTAGGATGCCAGTCTTTGTCCCAGAGCATGAGCAGCCTTTCATGGATGATGCCTGGATCAGACTGGATTTTCTTTTGAATGGTATCCACGATTTCCCGCTCAATGACCTGACGTTTATGGTTTAATTCATCCAATACCTCGGCAATGGAAAAAGCATCTGATACATTCTGGCGGAGCAAAAGGGATACGCAAATCCTGGCATGGGACATTCTGCCGGCAGCGTTAATTCTTGGAATCAGCTTAAAGGAAAGATCTTCAAAATCCAACCGGGATGGATCCAGACGACAGACGTTCATCAGGGCACGCAGCCCCGGCCTTGGGTATCCAGAAACCGTAATAAGGACGGCTCTGGTATCTCCTGCCACAGCCCTTTGTCCCGCAGATACTTTCGCAGGGCCATTGCCATGAAAAAGGCAACCCCAACTCCTGCCAGAAACCCAAGTCCTGAAGGACAATCTTTCTGCTTTGGATCAATTACTGCAAAAGCACGGGGCAGACAACTTCCCGGCTCATGGTGATCGGTAATGATCACATCAATATCTTCCTTATTTGCCATGTCCACGGCAGCAATGGAGGATATTCCGCAATCCACAGTAATAATCAGGTCAATATTCTCCCTGGCTGCCATGATTGCATGGGAAGCCTGGAACCCATAGCCTTCCTCAATTCGGTGGGGAATATACCAGGTAAGATTTCCACCGCAGATTTGCAAAAACTCGTACAAAAGGGTTGTGGCAGTCACTCCATCGGCATCAAAATCCCCGAAAATCATGATCTTTTCCCGATTCATCAGGGCATGATACATCCGTTGGACTGCGCTTTTCATTCCCTTGAGCGTAAAAGGATCTGTCAGGGAATGTAAATCAGGATACAAATAGGTGTGGGCCTGTTCAGGACAAATAATCCCCCTTTGCACCAGAAGCCCTGCAGTAATGGAATGCAGCCCCATTTCTTTTTCAAGACAGGCACAAGAGACAGGATCGGTTTTGTGCCCGGAGGACATAATGAGTTGATTCATATTTTGTTTCAGTCAAAAATTTCTGTATCTTGCAAAAAATATTCACATTTCCCTGAGCAGGATTGCTCCGGTATTGCTGTCCATGTCCTTATCCAGAGAAATCAAAATCTGCTCCATTTTCTGTATATCCGGGAGGGTATGAGTTTCCAGAAAATTTTCTTGTCCCCGTTCAAATGCTTTCAGGACACCTGAAATACTCATTTGGGCAATATCATGGGCAGGAGAGTATCCCACAGTATCCTGGACAGTAACCTGAGAAAGAATACGGGCGTTGACCAATTCTGTCAGTATCATTCTGATAAATTTCAATGAAATCTGCAATTGCCTGGCAATCTGAACATCAGTCGGCGCAGATTCTCCCCCGGCAAAGGATTTGACGCATAAAAGGGTAATGGACAAAGCCGCCAATTTCCTTGACCGGATATTTACAAAGGCCCAGTCAACATCCTGTAGAGAAGATTCCTCTGCACTTTCCCAGGCAAACACAATCACAGCACCCAATAAAATAATGAGCCAGGATACCTGGAGCCAGATCAAAAACAAAGGCAAGGCTGCAAAACTTCCGTAAATGGCGTTGTAAGAGGTAACCCATACCTGGAACTTCAGATACAGAATCTGGGTAATCTGAAAAATGGTGCCTCCTGCAATTCCTCCTGCAAGACAGGCATGAATCTTCATCTTTTTATTGGGAATAAACAGATAAATAAAAATAAATAACATCCAGATGCTGATAAATGGGAATAGCTGAAAACCAAAGCGAATGGCTTTTTCAAGGGATTCCATAAGATCCATTCTCGCCAGATACCCCTTCAAAAAAGTGGTAACAAAAATATTGGCAGAGCCTGAAAAAAAGCTCAAAAATCCTGCAGTAAGGGCAATGGCAATATAGTCCGTAAATTTTCTGATCCATGTCCGGTCTTTTTCCACACAGAAAATCGTATTAAACGAATTTTCAATATGACCGATGAGCTTAATAAGGGAATAAAACAATACCAACAAGCCCAGTACTGCCATCAAACCGCCCTGGGTTTTTTCCAGGGTTCGGGTGGAAAATTCCAGCACATTGGATATGATTTGTTCCTGCCCGGAAAATACCTCATACACCCTTCGTTCAAAGGCTTTCTGGAATCCAAATCCCTTGGCAACCCCAAAGGCCATTGCCATAATAGGCACGATGGACATAAGGGTAAACAATGTCAGGGACGAAGCCCGCAAGGCACAGCGGTTTGTCCGAAATTCCCTGATACAAAAATTCAGAAAGATGTAAACTTTTGCCCATAGTCCCAGCATCTTGTTTTTATTTATGCCCATGTTCTCTGTTGCTAGCTGTGTTTCAAATCAAAGGGAAACAGTTGATACAATCCATAAGGGATTCCTGACAGAGTAAAAATATCAGCCCTGCTCTTCTTCTGTTTCTGTATTGGTATTATCGTCTCCTGCAGGAACAACATAGCCTCCCTGATTGTCAGGAGGACACCAAACCGAATGGTATCGTTTGGAAGAAATGCTGCGAATCCAATAGGTTTGATCCTTGGCCGTGTCAAATTCAGTACGCGTGTATGTTCCCTGCTGGCCCATAGCAGCTTTATCCACAGGTATGCTGATAACTAATCGGGCATCATCCTTTCTTTGGCTTCCCTGGGCAGCCCAGATTTCTATGCTGGCCAGATCTCCACTTGCAGGATTATCCCAGGTAAGCACATGGGTTCCATCTTTTTTTTGCACTTTCAGATTGGAAGGCGCAGGAGGCTGTTTTTCTCCCTGAAGATCATCATCCCCATTATCATCGCCACCTTCCTGTTTTTTTGCCATAGCCACATACTCATCCACGCTGTTTTTTGCCAGATATACCGAATATAAATTGCTATCGACATTATCAATGAGATTCCTGAGAGCAAATGTATTCATTGTTTTGGAAAGCGTAGAAATATTTTCTGCCACATAATTGGACACTTCCACCCTGTTATAGAATCTTTTCTGGGACGGATGCCCCTTATACACAGGGTTGGTAACAGCCTTGATTAAATTTACAATGACTTGTCCCCTTGACTTTCCCTGGTCCAGCTGGGAGGTCCAGTACATTATGCCATCTGGATCTTCTTCATTTTCTTTTCCGAGCGTATGGCGATAAATGAATTGAATAAAACGCTTATTATCCTGAAAATCTTCACCAAAGTATTTTTTTACTCCGTCTGCCGACATGATTGCATTGGCCGCTGAAACCATATCAGACTGATTGGCGCACCAATAGGCATTGCCTTCTCCTTCTGAAGCACGTCCCAGAATACTGACATATAACTGGGACACCTGATCCCTTGACAATGTATGAACATGGATTTCCTCGGCTATAAGCTTTTTCCACTCGGTAAGGATTTCTTCTGGCAATGTCCATGTTAATGTCTGAAGATTTTCCAAAGGGATTTCCAGCTCTGTTTTTCCAGCATTGGAAAGAACGCTGGACAGGATAGTACCGTCAGCCTTTATCCCGCTCAGATCATATACAGCCAAAGAGCCACCAAACATCCTTGTTGCAGAATCCTGAGAGGCAAAATATGGATATCCGTTTACCATCAATTTTATATTCCGATGAAATTTTATCTGGGGATGCCCGTAGAATTCCAAAGAAAGAGACAATGTATTTCCAAAAAATATTCTTGAAAGCGTAATTCTGTCAAAGGGGCCAACATGACTGAATTCACTGGAAATTGAAAAGTCTTTTTTTACAATTTGTGCGTATGAAGTTGAAATAGATAAGACAATCAAACTGCAGGCTGCCACAAGGCAATATAATTTATTTTTCATTATGCGTTTCCCTTCTTCCATAACTCATGTAGTTTTTCACATTATTTTTCAAAATATTAATATTATACGTACTCTTACTGGGAACTGCAACAAAAACATGGCACCGGATTCCCATTACAACTCCGTATGCAGTATCGACTCTGTCAATCCATTTTCATCCAAAGATAAGTCCCAGCCCCTGAAAAACAGGAATCATCAGCAGGTAAAAAGTCAGAAGCATAAGACCTATGGAAATGATCCGATCCACCAGATTCTCTTTGCGTTTCTCATTGTAGCCGCATAAAAACCCCACAAGCATACCGGAAAGAAAACCCCCGGCATGTCCCCAATTATTGATATTGGGAACAAACAATCCCAACAGAATAAGGCTGATTACCCAGCCTGACACCTGTTTGACCATGATCTGCCCACGGACACCTCCCCGAAGATAGCCAAACAGCAGCAAGGCTCCAATCAAACCGCAAATCCCGGAAGAAGCACCTATGGTCATATATATGTTTCCAAGATAGGAGGCAAAAAAACCGCCAGCACCTGCCAGGGTATAAATGGTAAACATCCTGAATACGCCGTAGGCATCGACAGCCAGAGGAACAATGGTAGAAAGGGCCAACATGTTGAACACAATGTGCAAAAGCCCTCCATGCAGCCAGTTGGCAGTAATCAAAGAGCCCCAGGAATGAAAGCGGGAAATGGGCAGCACCCCGGAAGCCCCCAGAAAATTGAGAACATTTGAAGAAGGGGCCAGAGCAAGAAAGGGATTCAGGCTCCAGCGAATGTCAGAACGGCTGAAAAGCAGACTAATAACAAACATGAAAACATTCACATAAATCATTGCCCGAAGGATTCTGCTTTCGGTAAAAATGGATTTCATACACATCCCTTGCTGAAATTTAGATCCTATTCCCAAATCCACCGCCTGATTTCATAACTGGCTGATTTGCATTTTATTCTGCTACGTTCCTGATGGTGGCTCAGGATGAATCAGGGCTATTGCAACTTCTGTCCTCTTTGTTTATGATAACAGCACGGGCGGATCTGGTCTGCCAACGACCAGACGTGGCCCACAACCAAGAATGAAAGTATGTAAGTAACTTATAGATACTTTCATATAAAAAACCGAATTCAGGCGTTGCTTTTTCCTATCCTGAGTAACGCTGAAGCAAAGCACATAAAAAGATTAATTGTTCAATATTTTTTTCAGCCTGTAAAGGAAAAATGCTGATGGATTATCAAAAAGCTGCCAAAATCATACAAAACAGCCAAAGATGTATCGCCTTTACAGGCGCAGGTATTTCCGTGGAAAGCGGCGTACCGCCGTTCCGGGGAAAAAACGGGCTGTGGAACCGCTATAATCCCGATTACTTTGACATCCGTTTTTTTCTTTACCATCCTGATGAATGCTGGGACCTGATCCGTACCATGTTTTACGATGTGTTTGACAAGGCCCTGCCCAATTTTGCCCACAAGGCCCTGGCCACCCTGGAAGAAAAAAAAATGCTCAAGGGAATCATTACCCAGAATGTGGACAATCTCCACCAGAGTGCAGGTTCGCATATTGTCCATGAATTTCACGGTTCCCTGAAAAAACTTGTCTGTCTGTCCTGCGGGAAACAATACCCGGCAGAAAATATCAGTCTGGCAAAACTGCCGCCACTATGTCCTGAATGCAAGGGGCTGCTCAAGCCTGATATGGTATTTTTCGGGGAGGGGATTCCAGAAAAAGTAAGTAAAGCAGCGTTTTTTGAAGCAGAAAAAGCCGATTGTTTTCTTCTCATCGGGACCACCGGAACCGTAATCCCGGCCAATCAAATTCCCGTTCTTGCCAAATCCAACGGAGCAATGATTATTGAAATCAATCCTGATCCTTCAGAATATACATCGTCCATTACCGATGTATTTTTACAGGAAAAAGCGGTTTTTGCCATGCAGCAACTCATGGAGAATATACAACCATAACCACCAATCAGCTTACAAAAAAAAGGAAAAACATTATGACAACTGATTGTTTATTTTGCCAGATCTCCAAAGGAGACATTCCCACACAATTTTTGTACGAAGACGAAAGCCTTGTGGTATTCAAGGATATTAATCCTGCGGCTCCTGTACATCTTCTTCTGGTTCCCAAAATGCATATCCGCAGTATCAACGATCTTGAAGCGGATCACGCATCCATTATCAGTCATCTGTTCATGACAGCAAAGGATATGGCAAAGCAGCAAGGGATCAATGAATCGGGTTACCGGCTGTTTTTCAACGTGGAAAAAGGCGGCGGGCAGGAGATTTTTCATCTGCATCTGCACCTGATCGGCGGCTGGAAAAAATAAAAACCTTCCTTTTCCTGGAACTACAGCCCTGCCAGTATTCTGAATTTATCCAGCAAAAGCAAAAGACCAATGACAATGAGCAGCAGACCTGAAATTTTATTAATAATGCCGATGAGTTTGGTTGCTTTTTTCATGAACTCAATCATGGACTGAATAAAAACAGAGATGAGAATAAAAGGCAGGGCCATGCCAGCAGAATAGACCGCCAGCAATAAAATTCCCTTGAAAATGGTATCCTGATTGCCGGCAACAATAAGAATAGTTCCCAGCATGGGTCCAATACAGGGACTCCACCCTGCCCCAAAGGCCATGCCAATGGCAAATACGCCGAGCAAATGAAGAGGTTTTTCCCTGACGTGGATGCGTTTTTCAAATTGTAAACTTTTGATGTTGATAACACCCAGAAGATGCAGTCCAAAAATCAGGATAATTGCCCCGCCCACATAGCGCACAGCCCAGGAATACTGAGAAACCAGCTGTCCAAGGAAAGAAGCGGAAGCACCAAGCAGGATAAAAATAAAAGAAAATCCAGCCACATAGGCCAGGGTTGACAATAAAACCTTGCTGCGGATTTCTTTTGTGTCTTCTGTCAATTCATCCAGAGACAAGCCGGTAATAAGATAAAAGTCCTGCCGCCAGAGCCGCAGGAAATGTTATGGTTTCTGAAAACAAGGGATAGATCCTTTCTGGATTTGTTGTTTTTGCAAGAATCAGTAGGGCAATGCCAATCAAACACGAAAAGACAATATAACCGCTGTACTGACCGTATATGAAAGCTTCTCATGGCTTACTGAATCGCTTTCATTCTGCCATAAAAAAGCTGGGCTTCTACCTTGGCTTTTTTCGTGGTATATCACATTTGTCCCATGGTTGGAATCCCTCTGATCACCATCAGAATGCCACCTGCGGCGTTAGCTGCGGCAGCATCCCCCTGCGACGTATGCGTAAATACGACTCCGGGGTCTGCTGTCTTGCTGCCTTGCATCTGGCATCCTGCTGGTGATCAGAAAATTGGCGAAATAAAATGCAAATCAATCCGTTGTAAAATCTGGCGGTGGATTCAGGCCGCCATGAGGAGACATGTAACGACTATGGCAAGGAGAGCAATACCTTGAGCATTGGAACCATTTCCAGAGAAAGTATCCAGGAGATTGTTGACCACCTGGGCTACAGAAAAAATTCAATCAAGCAAAAAACCCTGGAT
>PDWI01010735.1_pt1 | contig 10192 bp, 4 predicted proteins | sample 1430891 | NCBI WGS metagenome assembly PDWI01 (sample SAMN01162508, study PRJNA174530) | Oral metagenome, whole genome shotgun sequencing project. | biome: Marine environment; feature: Marine mammal; material: Swab sample of the gingival sulcus; isolation source: swab sample of gingival sulcus... | reverse complement strand
GATTGCCGGCCGAGGCTCTCGGCTTCCTTGTTTGCGAGTGCAAAGGTAATACAACTTTCCGTTATCCTCCAAATATTTCTGAAAGAAATTTTCAAGAAACTGAAGTTTTTGGGGTGCAAAAAGGCGATAAATCCCTTGCAACAAGCACTATAAAAATTTTCAAAATTTCTAATTAAATATTTCCGAAAATAGGAAGAAACAAAACGACTATTTCAAAATATTTCTAATCAAAACTCTTATGTTGAAGACTTAAATAACCTAGATAAGATTTATCTACCCATTGGTATGAAATGGAGTATCAATAGAATAACGGTTGAGATAGCTCTAACGCATTTGTCGGCTGGTGTCCAGACTACTGAGTTAAGTATCTATGCTAAACTTGTTCTAGCTCAAAACAATGAGGAAAAGAGCTTAAAAACTTTATTTGCTGGTGCAGAGAATGTTAGATTTTCTCATACGGAGGCTTGTTTAATGAAGTAAAACTCACTTTGCTCTCTGATGTTGAAATTCTTATACAATTCATAATTAGCAACTATAATAGGGGTTTCTTAGACTGAACTCACGTAAGATTTAGATTATTTTTATCCCATAAACCTATAACGATATATTTAGGACAAGATATAATATTGACAAGAACGGCTGTGTCCAAAAGACACAGCCGTTCTTGATATATTAATAGTCAAACTCTAGAGCTACTTAATCGTACGATATTGAACAAATGCCTCAATAGCCTCATAACTTGCTAAGCCTAGGCTTTCATAAAGCTCTGCAAGACCTCGGTTACGGTCTTCACTACGTTGCCAGAATAGACGTTCATCATCACCAAGGAATGGAGCAGACTCCATCTGACTCTGGTGCTTCAAGATGCTATTACGCTTACGACGCAATTCTTCAGGGCTCATAGGTACAGCCATCTCAATGTGTTCAATTTCCCATTCAGCCCAAGCACCACGGTACATCCATACACGACAATCTTCCTTATACCACTTATCTTCCTTAAATAGGTCAATAGAAGCTAGAATTGCATCCAAGCAAACCTTGTGCGTCCCGTGAGGGTCAGCAAGGTCACCTGCCACAAAGATTTCGTGTGGTTGAATGCTTTCAATAAATTCTTTAACAATCTTAATATCAGCCTCTCCAAGGTCGCCCTTCTTAACCGTACCTGTTTCATAAAATGGTAAGTCAAGGAAGTGGATATGATCTTCTGGAACGCCAACATAACGAGCAGCAGTACTTGCCTCTTCACGACGGATACGTCCCTTCATAAAGCGCACATCAACTCGTTCTGGTTCGCCTTCTTTCTTTTCATTCATCAAGAAATTGCGAATTTCTAAAGCCTTATCAAGCACTGGGTCATCACCACCACGTCCGTAATGCTCACATACGTGCTTCATTAGAGAAACGTAACGGATTACTTCTTCATCTCCAACAGCGATGTTACCAGAAGTTTGATAAGCAACGTGCACATCGTGTCCTTGCTCTACAAGGCGACGGAACGTTCCTCCCATTGAAATCACATCATCATCTGGGTGTGGGCTGAAAACAATCACACGCTTAGGGAACGGATTAGCACGCTCTGGACGATTACTATCATCAGCGTTAGGCTTACCACCTGGCCAACCAGTGATTGTGTGCTGAATATCATTGAATACTTGAATGTTTGCGTTGTAAGCAGAACCAAACTTAGCAACAAGTTCGCCAAGACCATTGTCTGTATAGTGCTTGTTTGTTAGCTTAAGGATTGGGAGTCCTGTTACTTCACACAACCAAACGACAGCACGGCGAATAAGCTTCTTATCCCAAGAACAAGAAGTTACAAGCCAAGGGTGATTGATACGAGTAAGCAAGTTCGCTGCAGACAAATCAACAAACATCTTAGCCTTTGGATGAGCTTGTAGAATAGAAGCTGGCAGAGCATCTGTTACTGGCTTCTCTACAGCTTCTGCAATTTGCTTAGCCTTACCCTCACCCCAAGCAACAAGTGCAACACGACGAGCTTCAAGGATGTTACCAAGTCCAAGACTAATACCTCCAAGAGGCACTGCATCTAGGTGGTTGAACATACTCTTAGCAGCTTCTTTACGTGAAACAGGGTCTAGCACGACAAGGCGTGTACGGCTATTGCCATTTGTACCTGAGGCATTCAAGGCAACACTTCTTGTTGCACTGATACCTAGGATAACACAATCAAGTCCTCCGAAATCCTTAATCTTTTGCTCAAAAGCTTCACATTCAGCACTAACTTCATCTACAGAACAAGTTACATTAGGAGCAAGAATATGCTCAGCCTTGACATCAATATGGTTAAGGAATTCTTGTTTAATTTTATTCAAACAACCTCCGACAGCATCACTTGCTAGTGGATAGTATTCGTAAGCTACCACCACAACGACGTTTTGGAAGCTTAAACCTTCATTCTGATGAAGAGCAATAAGCTTTTTATAAACGATTACTGGCGACTCTCCACCTACAAGGGCAAGCACATACTTACGTCCTGCTTGCTCTGCTTGTCTGATTTCGGCAGCGATAGAGCGAGCAAGTTTCTCAGCTCCTTCACTCTCCGTTTCAGAGATTTGTACTGGGATTTTTTCAAATCGAGTAAGAACAGCCTCTTCTAAGGCGTTAGCTGGACGATAGTACTTTTCAGGCACTTCGTAGAGCTTAATCATTGAACTTAGATTTGTTCTCATATTACGTTATATTTATATTTTAATTTTAGATGTAGTTCCTTACTAAGCAAAGGTAAGTATATTTTCTTAGAAATGAATGTTATATCTTGAAAATAACTTGATAACTGACTTATTGCACAAAAAAATCTAATTAAAGCTAGATGAAGAGTAATTCTCTATATTTGGGCAAAGGCCAAAGTTCATCATCGACAATTCGCTCTAGCTTATCGCTATGCTTACGTATCTGTTTGAGATAAGGCAGAACCTCTTCGTAATAAGCATAAGAACGCTCCTTTAGGTTCTCTAGAGCATTTGCTCGCTTACGAGCCTTTGTCATCTCCTTGACCAAGCGTTGCATTCTTGTCTGATGATAGCTAATTTGCTTAATTAACTGCAAGTTTTCATCTGCAAGTTCTTCAAAGCTTGCCTCATCAAAACTCGCTTTGAGCTTGCTAACGTTATCCAAAAGCATCGTTTGATACTTCGTTACGACAGGAGCAATGTGATTGACACACAAATCTCCAAGCACACGGCTCTCTATCTGAACCTTCTTTACGAAAATCTCCCACTTAACTTCATTACGAGCCATTAGTTCGCTTGCCTTGAAGACCTTCATCTCTTCAAATAGTTTTAAGCTCTGCTCACTCGTATAGCTTTCAAACAAGCGTGGCACGTGAACATCTGTATTCAAGCCTCTAGCTTCTGCCTCTTCCTGCCACTCTTCACTATAGCCGTTACCTCCAAAACGAATAGGTTTAGACTCTTTAATATAGCGACAAATTGTCTGATACAAAGCATCTTGAACGTCAGTTTTCTTAGCCAAATCCTCTACTTCCTCATAAAATAGCTTCATCTCATAGGCAAGAGCCGAACAAAGACTTATCATTGCACTAGCAGGATTGGCAGTAGAACCAACAGCACGAAACTCAAACCTATTCCCAGTAAAGGCAAAAGGAGAAGTACGATTACGGTCAGTATTATCAAATAATAATTCTGGAATTGGACCTATACCTAGGCTAAACTCCTTTTTATCATTGATTAAAATAGCGTCTTTACTTTTAGAGTTTAGAAAATTATCCATCACTGAACTAACCTCCGACCCCAAAAAGCAAGAGATAATCGAAGGAGGAGCTTCGTGCCCCCCAAGGCGATGAAGGTTCGTAGCCGATGAAATACTTGCTTTCAATAAGGCATTATTACGATATACTGCCATCAGAGTTATGGCAACGAAAGTAATGAAGCGTAGGTTTTCTTGGCTATTTTTCCCAGGGGAGAAAAGGTTTGCTCCCGTATCTGTCCCTATTGACCAGTTACAATGTTTGCCCGAACCATTAACCCCTTCATAAGGTTTCTCGTGCAACAAGACCTTAAAGTGATGACGACTAGCTACACGCTTCATTGTACTCATCAAGAGGATATTATGATCGTTAGCAAGGTTACATTCTTCATAGATTGGAGCAAACTCAAACTGACAAGGAGCAACCTCATTATGCCTAGTCTTAACGGGGATACCAAGCTTATAACATTCTTGCTCCAAATCCTTCATAAACTCCTGAACACGCTCAGGAATTGAACCAAAATAATGGTCGTCAAGCTGTTGATTTTTGGCACTCTCGTGACCTAAAAGTGTTCGCCCCGTTAGGCATAAGTCTGGGCGAGCATTATAGAGAGCTTCATCAACGAGAAAATATTCTTGTTCCCAGCCCAAGAAAGTAGTACATTGCTTAACTTCAGGATTGAAGAACTGAACAACCTTCGTCGTTGCCTTATCTAAACTATCCAAAGAACGTAACAGAGGGGTCTTAAAGTCAAGAGCTTCGCCTGTATAAGCAATAAAAACCGTCGGGATACACAAAGTATCATCAACAATAAAGGCGGGGGAAGAAGGATCCCACGCCGAATAACCTCGTGCCTCAAACGTATTACGCAAACCTCCATTAGGGAAGCTACTTGCGTCAGGTTCTTGCTGTGTAAGGAGCTTACCACTAAACTCTTCAATGATACCTCCGTTGCTATCTAAGGAAGCGAAAGCATCGTGCTTCTCAGCTGTGCCATCTGTCAGAGGTTGAAACCAATGTGTGTAATGAGATGCCCCATTCTCTCTAGCCCATAAACGCATTGCTGTGGCAATCTCATCTGCCAATTTTTGGTCGATAGGTTTATGTTCCTCAATATAACGGGCTAATTCTTTGTAAGTTCCTTTGCTGAGATAGGTTTGCATAGTCTTCAAGTCAAAGACAGCTCTCCCAAAATAAGCCGAAACATTCTGAGGCTGATGATTTACTCGAACAGCCTTACGTTTAGAAGCTTCCTCAACGGCCTTGAAACGTAGGTAAGACATATTTCTAAATAGTTTTATTGTTAAAATGCAAAGATAATATTTTTTGCGTAAAACTAAAAGTAATAAAATACCCCTTGGCTAAGGCACTCGTGTCCCAAATAAATTTTATTTCTAATCAGTAATATTTTTTTAGAGATAATAGGTTTCCCCTTCATCTTGAAGGGATGGACACGAGCTGGTCGCTGAGCTTGTCGAAGCGACTGAAGTAAGCGACTCTGCGAGCCATTCCCCTTGGTGGAAGATGGTTTGTCGGTTATTGAGCCTGTCGAAATGCATCGTTATGTTATCTACTAACTATCTCCGTTTTTCGACAATGCTTCAACTAGCTTAGCAAGCATCTTCACAAGCGAAATAAAGGTTAGCCTCAAAATAAATAACAGAGCAAGCCCCTGTTAAATACCACAAATCGGAACGCTCAAACCCTAGGACTAGAGCAACAAATTAAATAACTATTAACCAGAGGCTTATAAACCCTCCAAATTTGTTAAAAAAAACTCCCCGATAACTTTTCCAAAAGTCCCGTGATTTTTCAAAAAGTTATCCGTGATTTTTTCTAAAGTGTTCCCTGAAAATTTTTCAACCAAGTCCAATAACACAAATCGGAACTAGCAAAAATGAAACTATTATCAAAAACTAGAAGAGGCTGAGCCAAAACTTCCGTTTTGACACAGCCTCTATATGTTAAAAGGGATTAGAAGTATTCACTCAAATCTTACAAAAAGATTATAGGATATACTTCCCAGAGAAACTAATAAGCTTCTCGAAAGCTAAAGCCTAACGCTTAGATAGTTTATAACTAGCGATAGCTTTACCCTCAGAGCTAACACGAAGCACATATATACCCCTCGGAGCATTTACGTGCAAAGAATGTAAGGTTGAACTATCAGCTTGAACCTCCTTATGAGCAATCAGCTTACCCGAGAGGTCAAACAAATCAAGCGTATAGAGTCCAGACTTAACAAAGTGAAGACGTAACTCTTCAAAGAATGGATTAGGATAAACCGACAAGTCTAGAGGCTCAATATCCTCAAGTCCATCAGGCTTACTCGCAACATTAATAACATTGAAAGTCTTCTCCGAGCGACCCCACGCATTCTCTAGCATAAGCGTAACAGGATACATTCCTTCTTTATTCCAAATCAAGTCAATAGAACCTTCTGTTTGCTTAGCCACCTTGTTTGACAACTTCGCTCCCGAAGCGTACCAATCAGCTTTTGTTTCAATAGGAATACTCTTTCCCTCTACAAAGCCAACGCCTGCACCAAAATTAACTTTTGGCAAATTCACCCACTTAACGTTACCTTCACTAATCCAAGATAGCTTACAAGCTCTTGCAGTTACATCAGTTCCAACGCGACTAGTAAAGACTCCATTTACAGCCTCATCCTCGAAATCAAAGTAAGCCTTTAGGTCAGCAACCTTACTTGGCTCATCTAGGTGCAACATCGTTTCTGGGATTTCATCAGCATTCAGTACTCGACTATAAAGACGAACTTCATCGATATAACCATCAAGAGCTGAACCAAACTTAGCATAACGACTGATATTCAGCTCCATTTGCTTATTAAATAGATTAGCACGCATAGTACTTCCAGCTTGAGTATCAAATAATCTACCATTGATATAAAGCTTTAGCGAGCAATCATAGCCGAGAGTCAGCGTCAGATGAGTCCAAGTATTTGCTTCGAATGTATAAGGCTTAGTATCAAGGAAGCGACCACGTGCATCACTATTATCGTAATAGTTACTACTCATCTTCGTCCAGCAGAAACCTCTATATGAAGGACGCTTGCCACCCTTCATCGTATAACCACTACCATAATTGAGATGGCAATAGCCCCACTCCGAAGAAGGCCAAGACTCGTGAGGATAAGAGAAGTCTACTAAACGAACGCCGTCATCACCTTCTCCAAAGACAGTCTTCGTAGGACGCACCCAGAACGATAACGTTAAGCCACCTTCTCCAGTAGCACCTTCCTCTCCTTTATTATTACCAACACGGATACCTAGCTTTTCATAAAGCTTAGAAATTTTGAACGAATAGTTATCAACGAGCAAAGCACGAGAAACAGTTCCATTAGATGGCAATGAAGTGTAAGACATCTTAACCGTTTCTTCTGGCTTAACCTCTAAGGCTTCAAGCTGATTATTTGCTTTTAGTGCTACAATCTTTGGCGTTGCCCCTGCAGACTTGGGGTAAACAGACACATAAGCAGATTTAACCACTTCCCCATCGGCAGTCTTATAGACTAAATCATAAGAACCAACCTTTGCTAATTGAGCTGTAAAACTCTTACCTCCCATCTGTTCCTTAATAACCTCATCTCCTTGCTTAAATTGCCACTTAATAGCCTCAGAATGCGAAGGGTCTTCAAAGCGAACTGTAACCTCATCATTAGGGTTAATTATAGCTCTATCAAGTTTGATTGCTTCAAGTACTTTAGCAGGCTCAAGGTCTTGGTACTCACTCCAAGTAATTTCACTCTCAGTCTTACCGTCAAGTGAAACAGCAGAAACTCCATAGCGAACCTTACGACTTCCGTCAAAGTTAAACTTAGCTCCGACAACGTAAGTAGCCCAAGAAGTTGTAGCAGTACAGAACTCTGGCTCTTCATTCTCTTGCTGAGCATAGATTTTGAAGAACCAAGTCTTAACCTCATCATTATAAGTTATAGTTCCATCGGCTTTTGGCTCAGCCATCTTATAAATCATCTTGAAGTCATAACCTCGATAGTTATTATCTCCATTGACAACCTTAACAATTGTAGGCTGATCAGGCGTTTCGTATGTGCCACGAGTAAGGGCAATCTCTCCAAGGCGAAGAACAAAATCTTCTGAAGTATTTAGGAACTTTAGACCAATCATAGATAAAGTTTTACCACTAACCTTAAGCCCTGTACGACCAGAGGTTTTAACCTCAATAACCTTCTCTACCCACTCTCCAGGCTCAACCTTTTCGTCAGCCTTTCTAATTGGAGCCTTATACTCTTCGGCTTCTCCTTTGACACCAGCAGTGATGTCTAAGCCTCCAGTCCCCTTTACAATCTTATAACGAATAGTAAGTTTATCACCTGCCTCAAGAGCATAAGAAGTTTTGAATAATTGCAAATATTGCTCTTCAGAAGAAGCCCCCTTAATTTCTAAGCAAGAGCCCCCAAACCAAGCATCAGACCAAACAAAATTTGCTTCAAGAGATTTCTGAGGAACTTCACCAGCACCTCTACCCATAAAGGAATTAGAGAACCACCAACGCCACGTTGGGAGGAAATCTTGCATACCAAGGTTATACCACTCATTAGCAAATCTACGTTCTCCTTCAAGATTAAAGAATTGACCATTACCTAAGTTGAAGTAAGAAACAAAAGGCTCTTTACTTAAATCTCCTTGTAAAGTTGAGCGAGCAGGCAACATCTCCGAAATGCCAAAGAACGGACTCGCAGCTTGAGAACTTGAAGGGATAACTGTACCTATAGGAAAATGAACGAGGGGCGTTCCCTTACCTCCTGTAAACAAACGCTCACTGGCTTTTTGATACTCTCGTTGCTGACTCGTAGGAGATGAGCCTCCTCCTCCTCTATTTTCATAAAGCATATTAGCACTGTGAGCTCCCCAAACACCAATAGATATATCATTTGCCTTGATGAGCGACCAACGTACTCCTGAACCTTTCTGCATATTAATACCAGCATAGACATCAAAAGGGCTACGCTTAACCCCTTGAGCAGTACGCTTACTTAGGCTAAGTTGATATTGTCCCCAATTATAGTTCAAAAAGAAATGGTTCGTTACCATTTTGCCATTTTTATCAAACAGAGGCAAATCTGAATAACTTAGGTCATCCCAACCACCACTTCTTGTACCATTTCCTGTCGTCAATGAATACCAATCATTAGAATATAATTTCAAACCCTTTTTCTTAGCCTCAACACTTGAATTAGCCAAGAAATCTGTGAACCTACCCATAAAAGCAGAAGATGTAGAGAACTCGGAGTTATATCCTCCCCCATCTAAGCCATAATACTGTAAGTAACTAATATACTTCTCTGAACCACCTTGAATGAGAGCGTTTAATTTCTTCCCCCAACCAGTTGATTCTCTAAGATAGACCGTTTCAGGAATAGTAGCAGTTCCCGTAACCGAAACACCATTCTTATGAGCAACGTCAGCAAAAGCAGCAGGCATTCTCAAGAAAGGAGCAGTCCAGTTACCCCAATGGTCAATATAACTCCAAGAACTAAAAACCTCAGAATTAAAATAATAGGAGGGAATTGCATTCCAATCAGGCACACCACAAGGAACCCACCACATAAACTTCCGATCAGTCTTTAGATTTTTATCCACCTGAGTGTCTGCATCGACAAAACGCTCTCTAGGACGAACACGACTGATGAAAAACTCTTCATCATCCTCCCTAAGCGAAGACAAAGGTTTCCCCTTCTCCCACTGGGTATACAAATTTGCAAAATCTTCAGACTTATCCCAATATTCGACATAACGAGTATGCGAAGGACGTTGAGCTGTCAAAGGCTGTATTGACAAAAATAAGCCTAAAGCTCCGAATAAAAATGATAATTTTCTTTTCATAACTTCAGTTAATTAAAGGAATAGTACTAATAATAGGCGAGGAGTATTTCATAAACTTCACCTATCTACCCAACAAATTTAAGAATAATATTGATTAGAACAGCAAATAAATGAAGAAACAATCAAAATAAAGAGTAAATATTTTTATTTTCTTCCTTCTAGAGAAAGAATAAGGAAGCAAAAAAAAAGAAATCATAATATTAGTTGTTTCATATAAGACAGTCTATAAAATCCGAGCTTATATAGAAAAGCTCCATTACTTACTTCCCCCATTGGGACATAGAAGAAACGTTCGTTTCATTAGTCATTTTTAACAAAAACAACTGTCAACTTTTTTCAGTACACTACAAGCTTCTTAGTTCGTCACGGAATAAACTCTAGTTTATTCCGTGACGAACTCCAATTTTTTCCCTGAGAAACTGAAAGCACTACTTGAGTAGAAAAATCAACAACCTTTCACGAATTTGCTTTTTTGTCTAGAAAGCAGTAATTTTGTGGGACAATACCACGGGGATGATTTGGCTTTGACAGCAAGATGAAGTGGGTTGTAAGCACGTAGTGCGTGGCTGGCCAGCACTATAATCTCGGATAGCAAATT
>PDWI01011023.1_pt1 | contig 10193 bp, 7 predicted proteins | sample 1430891 | NCBI WGS metagenome assembly PDWI01 (sample SAMN01162508, study PRJNA174530) | Oral metagenome, whole genome shotgun sequencing project. | biome: Marine environment; feature: Marine mammal; material: Swab sample of the gingival sulcus; isolation source: swab sample of gingival sulcus... | reverse complement strand
TTTGGCAAAAGTTTTGGCAAAAAAAATGTCACACTATACGGCGTACTGTACGGTTGCCTGTCCAAAAAATTAGTTTTAATTTTGCATTACTGAATTTTTGACGTTTTAATTACGTTGTAATAAAGTGTATAATGATTTTTTATATGATAGGAGGTAAAAAGATGAGTTATGATTTTGTGTTTGCATAGGGAAAAGAAAAAGATGAGTTATGATTTTGTATTTGCATAGGGCAAAAGTTCTACCTACATAGATATTCGCAAATCTCCGGTAGAACTTGTTAGGAAAATTTAAAATAAAGAATTAATAACCAATATAAGGAGGGGAAAAATGAAGAATGTTAGAAAAATAGGTAAGGAATATGAATTCACATAAATCACTTCTCGTTAATGTTGATGCGAGAACAATAACGAGAGTAAATAATGGAAAATTAAAGAATTAAAAAAAATAAGGTTCAGAAGAAATTCAGGACCCACGATTGTGGGGTTTATAGATTGATACTCCGCACTACGTGCGAAAATCAATCATTAAAATTACTGCAATAGATTAGAGCTGGATTATTTGTATTCAGTGCGTTCTTTGAAAATTAGTGTGACGGTCACTTGAAGATTAAAATAATTCAAGTATGACCGTGTGAAGGAAATAGATTACTTTTTTTTCCCCAATATTTTTCTATATCGCTAAATAGTAGTATTTTTGTAGTTTATATTTGTTTTAATTTTGTAAATAGACAAATTATGGCTTGGGAACTATCCAAGAGAGAGTTAGAATTAAAAGAAAGGCTCGAAAAAGCAGGCAAATTGCCCAAACATATTGCTGCAATTATGGATGGCAACGGTCGTTGGGCAAAAAAACGATTTTTACCAAGAATCGCCGGACATAAAGCCGGAATAGAAGCGGTACGTGATATTGTTAAACTTTCATCTAAGCTAAACATTTGTCATTTAAGTCTTTATGCATTTTCATCTGAAAACTGGATGCGTCCGGAAGATGAGGTAAAAGGATTGATGAATTTACTTATTGACTATTTACAATCAGAAATAAATGAACTTCATGTGAATAATGTCGTATTAAGTGCTATTGGTAACTTAGATAAGCTACCTAAAAAAGTAAAAGACCTCTTAGAGAAGTCTTACGAACACACAAAAAATAATACGGGCTTACACCTGAATTTGGCTCTGAGTTATAGCGGACGCGATGATATACTATCTGCTACGAAAAAAATCACTCAAGCTGCCAAGAATGGTGAAATCAATATCGAAGATATTACAGCAGAATATTTTAGGGATAATCTTTCCACAAAATTTGCTCCTGATGTTGATTTGCTAATTAGAACAAGTGGCGAAATTCGTATAAGTAATTTTTTGCTTTGGGAAATAGCATATTCGGAATTATATTTCACCGAAAAGCTATGGCCTAATTTTAAAAGAGAAGACCTATGTATTGCGTTGGAAGAGTTTATGAGGCGTGATCGTAGATTTGGAACTTTGGAGAATCGATAGAAAATATGAATATTAAAAAAGTATCACAGATTTTAGCTGTATTGAGCATTTTAGTTTTAGCTACAATTTCTTTGCAGGCTCAATTTCAAATGGCATCTCCGTCCGACCCGTTCGGTCTTAATAATCAACCGAAAACTTATCGCTTAGCAGGTGTAACGGTTGAGGGAAATACCTTCGTTTCAGATGAAACAATCATCGCAATCGCTGCACTATACCCTGGAAAAGAATTGATTTTTCCTTTAGATGGTAATGATTTATCTTATAGAAATGCCATTAAAAACCTTTGGAAACGTAAGGAATTTTCTAATATTGAAATATTGGTAGATAGGGTAATCGGTGATGAAATTTATATTCTTATTCGTGTAACAGAATGGGATCGTATCGGTGAAATTAAAATTTCAAATAACAAGAAAATTGACGAAGAGGACATCAAAGAAGCTATTGGAAAAAACAAAGGGGATATAGTTTCAAATTATGATTTGTATATAGGCGAGAAAAATATTACAAATCTTTACTTAGAAGATGGTTACTCTATTGATACGATTGATATTCATCTAAAGTCTCAAGATTCATCTATGTATGACCCACTAATTGTTTATGTGGAAGAAGGGCCAAAATTAAAGGTCAAAAAAATTACATTCGTAGGGAATGTTAATATTGAATCTGAGGAATTAGAAAAAGCTATTGATGAAAATGATACAAAAAAATGGTGGGAAATTTGGAAATCATCTAAGTTCATGAAGAACTCTCTTGAAGCTGACAGAGCGTTAATTGAAGAATACTGCCATCAAGAAGGCTATGTCGATGCAACTGTGGACTACCCTGAAATCATCATCAATAGAGAGAAAAAATCTGTTGAATTAGTCTTCAATATGTTTGAAGGAGAAAGACAGTATATAAGAAACTTAGAATTTGAAGGAAATACGGTTTTTAACGAAGTAACTCTGCTAACAAGATTAGACTTTGAAAAAGGGGAACCGTATGATATTAAAAGATTTGAAGCTAACCTATACGGCAATGAAAAACAAGAAGATGCCTTAGCATTATATCATAACAATGGGTATTTGCGTGCTAATTTCATTCCCGAAGAAACGAGAATTGGAAAAGATTCGGTTGATATTTCAATTCAAGTTCGTGAATATGACCGTTATAAATTCAACCGTGTAGGGGTAAAAGGAAATGAAAGAACACGAGACAAAGTAATCCGCCGGGACTTATTTACAGTACCGGGAGAATATTATAATCGTGCAGGAGTAATTCGTTCTATCCGCCAGTTAAGCGTGATGAACTATTTCAATCCCGAAAAACTTACTCCTGAGATTGAACCTGCCGTAGCAGATGCAACTACTGTTGATATTAAATATACTGTTGAAGAACGCTCTACTGATACAATTAACGCATCTGTTGGGTTTGCTGGCAGTTATGGTCTATTATTGCAAGCAGGTTTGACTTTCAATAACTTCTCAATTAAGGAGCCGTTTAGAGCTGGTGGGGGGCAAATTTTAAATTTGAGTGTTCAATACGGGCAACAAAATTCTTATAACAGTTTCTCTATTGGATTTACTGAGCCTTGGCTTTTTGACCGACCTATCACATTGGGATTTGTGGCATTTAGCCGCTATCAAAATTACAGCACTATTGACTTGCGTTCAACCGGTATTACTGCAAACTTTGGTAAGAGATTCCACTGGCCTGATGATTATTGGAGGGGAGACTGGAGTACTCGTTTCCAATTAAATGACAATATGTTAGATGATAACTATTTTTCATACTATTACAGAAATGGTAAATATACTGAGTTCACCATAGACCAAAGATTGTCTCGTACTTCACAAAACCATATGTTCTTCCCAACTGCTGGTTCAAGATTAGAATGGCGAACTGCTTTCGCGATGGGAGCGGTAGGAGTTGGTGAAACAGATTATTTAAAAAATGAACTTAATTTCAATATGTATAATCCGCTTTGGCAGTATGAAGGTCAAGAACGCTTAGTTTTTGCTTCACTTGCTAAAATCGGTTATGTAACAGGTTTAAAATCAGATACAACTATGAACCAAATCGAGCTTTACCGTATGGGCGGTAATGGTTTATCCGGCTTCGGTACTATTCCGCTACGTGGCTATCCTGATAATGGAATTGGTAGTGAATACGGTAATAAATTAATGGCTCGCTATACTGCGGAATTACGTTTCGCATTATCATTAGACCCTATGCCAATTTACTTCTACGGTTTTGCAGAAGCAGGTAATGCTTGGTTAGATTTAGATGTAGCAGACCCGTTTGATTTGAAAAAATCCGCCGGTATAGGTATTCAGCTAATGATTCAAGCAATTGGTAATATTGGATTTAGTTATGGATATGGTTTTGACCCTGCGTATGGAGAGACTAACCCGGCCGGTTGGAAATTCTTATTCCACCTTGGCGGACAGATGTAGAAAAAAATTAAAATATTTTTTGTTAATATATTTCTTGGAGAAATTTTTATGAAACGTTTACTATTATCAGCTGTGGCAGTGCTTGTGTTATTTTCAACTGCTGCAATGGCTCAAAACTTAAAAATCGGCATCGTTGATATTCAAACCATCGTTGGTGAAATGCCGGCAGCAAAAAAAGCTGAGGCCGATTTGAATGAACTTAAACAAAAGTATCAAGATACGCTTATGACAATGCAAAAAGAGTTAGAAACTCGCTACGAATCATTCACTAAGCAACAAGCCATGATGCCTGAAGATCAAAAACAAAAAGAAATGCAAGAACTGCAAACAATGGATACTCAAGCAAAACAATACTATCAAATGCACTTTGACCCTATGGGCGGTACAATTATCAAAAAAAGAGAATCTCTTTTGGAGCCAATCCGCAAGTCTGTAAGAGAAGCAATCGAAAGAGTTGCTAAAGCTGAAAAAATCAGTCTTGTTCTTGATAGTAACCAGCCTGCTGTACTTTATAATGAAGATAAAATGGACATTACTTTCCGTGTACTTGATGAAATCAAACGTGGCAAATAAAAAGCGTATTTCGCAACCGACGGCTTAGGCCGTCGGCTGCATAATTATAGAATAAATATTAATCTAAAATTTTTACACGAGGTATCCGTATAGTTCTTGTTACTCTTTTATTTATATCAAGTAATTTGGAGATAAGATGAAGCTCTTATTAAGAGGAATGCTATTAGTTTTGACGATTGGAATTTGCTTTTCAGTCGGAGTTTCTTATGGTCAAAAAGTAGCATTTATGAACTCTACAATCATTAGGAAATATTATCCTGACGCAAAACAGGCTGAGCAACGTATTCAATCATTTGTTGATGAATGGAACAGGGACTTAGATGTACGCGAGCAGAAAATTAATGCTCTGGAGTTCGAAATTAAAAAGAACCGACTGATATGGACAGCATCAGAAAAAGAATCCAAAGAAAACACTCTTAAAGCACAAAAAAAATCTCGTGATGAGTTTGCAAAAGAAAAATTTACACCAGGCGGAGAGTACGATAAATTAACGAGAGAAATGTTAGGCCCTATCGAATCAAAAATTAGAGCTGCGGTAAATGAAGTAGCTGCCGATTATAAATTCGATATTATTATTGATCAAGCCATTACCCCCTTACCCTATGTAAATTATAAATATGATATGACTATCAATATTCTTCGTAAATTGGGAGTTGATACAAAAGTTCTCGAAGATGAACTTAAAGAGAAAATTTCAAAAGATCCAAGAAATCAAAAGAAAAAAACAAAAAATCCACGCAAGCGAGGAAGAAATACAAGAAGAGTTAGTCGTGATGAAAAAACTCCGCCATCATTAGATAAGACTGTCGGTAAACCGGAACAGGAAATGATTCCACCGGAAGCACAGGAAAAAATGGAATTAGAGAAAATAAAGCAAGAAGAAGAACGAAAAGAAAAAGAACAGAAAAAAAAAGAGGGAAATAGTGGTAAATAATATTTCGTTAAAAACTGGAGATATTGCCAAAATTGCAGAAGGAAACTGCCTTGGCAATTCAGAAATAATAATAACAAATCTAAATGGAATTGCAAATGCTACTGAAGGAGAACTAACCTTCATCTCCTCAGAAAAATATCTGAAATACTTTGAGTTAACTAAGGCTTCAGCGATTATAGTACCCGAAGGATACGAATTACCTGAAAAACCAAAATGTTGTTATATCGCCTGCAAAGACCCATACAATGGATTTTTGCAGGTTGTTAATTATATCTCTAAGCAAAGACAAACAAAACTATCAGGAAAAGCGAAAAGCTCAATCGTGGGTAGTACTACACAAATTGCAGATTCAGCTTTCATTGCTGAGGGAGTAATCATTGGCGAAAACTGCCATATCGGCGAAAATTGTATTTTGAAACCGGGGGTGGTATTATATGATAATATCACAATCGGAGATAACTCTTTAATCCATTCAAATACTGTTATTTATGATAATACCGTCATTGGTAATAACGTAATAATTCACGCCGGAGCCGTAATCGGTTCGGACGGATTTGGAAATATTGAACATTCTGACGGTAGCTGGACGAAGATACCACACATTGGAAATGTAGTTCTACAAGATTGGGTAGAAATCGGTGCCAATACCACTATTGACCGTGCATTTGTAGGTTCAACAATCATTCGGACAGGTGCAAAATTAGATAACTTAATTCAAATCGGTCATAATTGCGATATTGGTGAACACTCAGCATTTGCCGGACAAGTAGGATTAGCTGGTTCAACCAAAGTTGGAAAACGAAATAGATTTGGCGGGCAGGTAGGGTTTGCCGGACACATCGAATCAGCAGATGACGTTACTATTCTTGCTCAATCGGGTGTCGCACAATCTATAAAAGAAAAAGGAACGTATTTTGGAACGCCTATTAATGATAAATTAGAACAGATTAAAATATTAATGTCCTTGAAAAAACTTCCTGAACTCGTGAAAAGAGTTACCAAAATTGAAAAACAAATTAGTAAAGAAAATAATAAATAACAATTAGGTATATGGAAAAACAAACTACTATAAAAAGAGAGGTCAAATATTCTGGTATTGGATTGCACACTGGTAATTCCTCGACAATTACGTTCAAACCTGCTTTAGAAAATACCGGTTATATTTTCGTAAGAACAGATATTGAAAAAGAAGTCGAAATTCCTGCATTAGTAGAAAATGTAGTGGATTTAGCACGCGGTACAACTCTTGGTATTGATGATGTAAAAGTCCATACTGTGGAACATGTTTTGGCCGCCTTAGCAGGTCTTCAAATTGATAATTGCCGAATAGAATTAACGGCAAACGAACCACCCGCAGTTGACGGTAGTGCAATGCCTTATGTTGAAGCTCTATTAGACGCAGGTATCGAAGAACTCGAAGCGGAAAGAGAATATTTTGTATTAGATGAAACTATCGGATATAAAGATGAAGAACGCCAGATTGATATAGTCGCTCTGCCAACTGATGATTTTAGAATTACGGTGATGATTGATTATTTCAATCCTGCTCTCGGTAGCCAACACACAGGACTATTCGATTTGAAAAAAGAATTTGTCAAAGAATTTGCTCCTGCAAGAACTTTCTGCTTCCTGAAAGAAGTTGAAATGCTATACGATAATGACCTTATCAGAGGAGGGAGTTTAGAAAGTGCCGTAGTGATTGTAGATAGAGATTCAACCGAAGAAGAACGTGAGAAAATTAAAGAAGTTTTCAAATTAGATAGGGTACCCAAAGTTGGACCATTCGGAAGTATTTTAGACGATGTAGAATTGCGTTACCCGAACGAACCTGCACGCCATAAACTACTTGATATGATTGGCGATTTAGCTTTGGTAGGTGTACCGATAAAAGCTCAAGTTCTTGCTGCACGCCCGGGACACGCTGCAAACTATGAGTTCTCAAAAATTATTCGCAAGAAATATTTAGAATTCAAAGAGAAAGAAAAATATATGCCGTCTAAAAACGGTTTCGTTTTCGATGTGATTGATATTATGGGAATGCTTCCTCATCGCTACCCGTTCCTATTAGTAGATAGAGTGATGAATATCGACCCGGAAACACGCACAATAAGATGCTTGAAAAATGTAACAATGAATGAACCATATTTCCAAGGACACTTCCCGAATAAACCGATTATGCCTGGAGTTTTGCAATTGGAAGGTATGGCTCAAGCAGGTGGAATTTTAATTAAAAATATCCTCCCGCCTGAAAAAGTTGATAACAAATTGGCTTTCTTTATGAGCATAGACAAAGTGAAATTTAGAAAACCGGTAGTACCCGGAGATACAATCATCTATGAAGTTACTCTTACAAAAGAGAAATTTAATATCAATTATTTCGATTGTAGGGCTTACGTAGGTGGCGAAGTTGTTTCTCAATGCAATCTATCGGCAGCTTTGATGGAAAAAGACTATTAAGAAAATTATTTAGGGGATATATACCCCGCTACAACAAAGAAAAAATTAAGATTTTAAATCATAAATATAGAGGAAAAAAATGTCAAATATTCCTGCAAAAAAAGCAACAGGAAATTTTTCAGAAGTAGAAGGTAAATATTGCGTTCGTGATATAGCTTTAGCTGAAGAAGGTAAATTATTATTAGATTGGGCAGAATCAAGAATGCCCGTAATGAGAACTCTCAGAGAAAAATACAGCAAAACTAAACCTTTTAAAGGTTATAAAATAGCAGGTTGTCTGCACGTAACAAAAGAAACTGGTATTCTTATCCGTACTTTGAAAGAATGCGGTGCTGAAGTTTACTGGTCAGGCTGTAATCCACTTTCTACAAACGATGCAGTAGCAGCTGCATTAGCTGACGAAGGTATTGGTATATATGCTTGGTACGGAAATCACGAAGATTTTTACTGGTGTATCGAAAGAACTATTGATCCTAAACCGCATCTAACCTTAGATGATGGTTGTGATTTGATTGATACTGTTCACGAAAAACACACTGAATTTGCAAAAACAGAGGTGATTGGTGGTACAGAAGAAACTACCACAGGTATTCACAGACTACGTTCACGCCACGAAGCAGGCGAATTATACTATCCGGTTTTTGCGGTAAATGATGCAGAAACAAAATGGGATTTCGATAATGTATTCGGTACCGGGCAATCTACTTTAGACGGTATTATCCGTGCAACTTCAGTATTATTGGCGGGTAAAAACTTCGTAACTATCGGTCATGGCCATTGCGGAAGTGGTGTTGCAAGCCGTGCGAAAGGTATGGGTTCAAATACAATCATCACTGAAATTAGTTCTACTGCTGCATTGAAAGGCTGGTTGAACGGACACGAAGTGATGACTATGGATGAAGCTGCGAAAGTTGGCGATATTTTCTGTACTGCAACAGGTGTAAAAGACGTAATCGTAAAACGTCATTTCGAATCAATGAAAGACGGTGCTATCGTTTGTAATACTGGACACTATGATAGTGAAATTAATATTCCTGATTTAGAAGAATTATCAGTTTCAAAACGCACAATCCGTCCAAACTGCGAAGAATACACAATGAAAGATGGTCGTCGTATTTATTTGCTTGCACAAGGCCGTTTAATCAACTTGGCTGCAGCAGAAGGACACCCGTCAGAAGTAATGGATATGTCTTTTGCAAACCAATTTATGGCTCACTTGAAATTGGCAGAAGCACACGCTAAAGGCGAAAAATATCCTATCGAAGTAATCGACATCCCTGAAGAACAAGATCAATACGTAGGTAACGTAAAAATCGAAGCTATGGGATACCATTTGGATAAATTGACTCCAGAACAAGAAGCATATATCAAAGATTACAACGCCGGTACTTAAACCGTATTGATTGTAGTATTTTATAATCGTTGTGCCATACGCTCAAAGTATGGCACAACTTTTCAAATTTAACAGCACTTACCAATTCTTCGATCATACCTGAAAAACAGAACTAACTAATATTAAAATTATTAACTTTATATTTTTACTTTACAAAGTGTTTTACAGGAATCATAAAAACATTGAAGAAATATGAAACAGTTTGTCCCACTTATTATTTTCCTTTTTAGTTTAAAGTTTGTATTTGCACAATCTTTAGATGAGCTTGATTTTGGCGAAGATCATACTTTGGAAGTTATCACATGGAATATAGAATACTTTCCTAAAACAGGCTCAAAAACAGTAGATTATGTTCAACAGATAATCGAAAATTTAGATGTTGATATAATTGCTTTGCAGGAAATCAAAAGCAAGAGTTATTTTAATCAGTTGCTAAATGGTTTAAGCGACTATGACAGCTATGCTGATATTAGTGAATATGGTGGTTTAGCATATATCTATAAAACTGGAACTTTTGAGGTAAAAAAGATTTATGAAATTTATACCACCCCGGCATATTGGAAAAATTTTCCTAGAGCTCCAATGGTTATGGAATTAACATATAACGATGATGACTATGTAATAATCAACAATCATTTAAAATGTTGCGGCGACGGAATATTAGATTTAGAAAATAAGGACGACCAAGAAACAAAAAGGTATAATGCAAATAAGCTTTTAAAGGAATATATAAATTCTCATTTCTCAGATAAAAAAGTGCTTGTCGTTGGTGATTTTAACGATGACATTACAGATACTTATAAGAATAATGTATTTAGAGAGTTTAATAATGAACCAGATAAGTATAAATTCGCAGATATGGCTATAGCAGAAGGAAGCAGTTCGAATTGGTCTTATCCAAG
>PDWI01010734.1_pt1 | contig 10193 bp, 7 predicted proteins | sample 1430891 | NCBI WGS metagenome assembly PDWI01 (sample SAMN01162508, study PRJNA174530) | Oral metagenome, whole genome shotgun sequencing project. | biome: Marine environment; feature: Marine mammal; material: Swab sample of the gingival sulcus; isolation source: swab sample of gingival sulcus... | reverse complement strand
ATATAAATGTAAATTACAAGAATTTGGTAGGCGAGGTTTATTATTTTTATAAAAATGATTTTAACAATTTAGTGTTGAGTTATAAAAATAGGCTGAATGTAGATTTGCGCAGTCCGAACAGCTCTATTTTATGGCTGTGGACAACTGGAAAAGTGCCCGAACGTATTGTGGATTATCTCAATAAGCTGTCGGAAGTTTACATGCGCCAAAGCCTCGAAAGCAAAAACCGCGTAGCGCTGAACACCATAAAATTTATCGACGAGCAACTGCAAACTGTCAGCGACTCGCTGGGTGCGGTGGAACATAAATTGCGAGGCATCGAAAAGTCAAATCAAGCTCTCGATATTGCAAAAAACGACGAAATGCTATTTGAAGAATTGGAGCGTTTGCGAGAGGTGAAGAAACGCTCGGAAATTAAACAAAATTTTTATAAATATTTGGAGAAAAACCTTAGTGAAGACGATGTTGATATAAACATTGTATCGCCATATTTAGTTGATATTAAAGATGTTATACTTGAAGGATTACTTGCCGAATATCAAAAACTAAAATCGGAAAAAGAGGTTCTAAAATATGATGTAAAAAGGAATATTCCGCAAATGGACTTGCTTAATTTGAAATTAAAACAGCTTAAAAACCGCCTAAGCAAACACATTGCCGGAAGCCAAAAAACAATTGCTTACAACATTAAAGAAAATTCTACAAATATTGACAAATTGTATGCAAAACTCAGAAAAGTGCCGGCTTTTAGGCGCGCGATGTCGAATATTCAACGAGAGTATAAATTGAACGACAATATCTACACTTTTTTGTTGGAAAAACGCACAGAAGCAGGTATGACAATGGCATCTAACAGCCCCGGCGCTAAAATATTAGATATGGCTATGTATCAAAATGTTACACTCAATAGTTCCGGGAAAAATAGTTTGATAAAAATCATATTGATTTGCTTAATTATACCTATCATTTTGATTGAAATAAAAAGTTTTTTCAACAATAAAATTATCGACCGAAGCGATGTGGAAAAGCAAACCTCAATTCCGATTTTAAGCTCAATAAGCCACAACTCAACAAACTCGAATTTGCCTGTTTTCGATTTTCCTAAAAATCCGATTTCAGAATCGTTCAGATTACTAAAAACTAATTTGAAATATTTGCTGATGGATAAAAAAAATGCGGTGATTTCGATAAATTCGACCGTGAGCGGCGAAGGAAAAACTTTTTGCTCGGCAAATTTGGCTATTTTGTTCGCAATGTTAGATAAAAAGGTGATTATCATTGGATTAGACCTTCGCAAACCTCGCCTTCATTTGCCTTTCAACAATGATAATGCCATCGGATTGAGCACATATTTGATTGGCGCCAACAGTTTAGATGAGGTTGTTTTCAGTACCGAAATTAAGAATTTGAGCTTGTTGCCCTCCGGTCCTGTTCCGCCCAATCCTGCCGAGCTGTTAGAATCTGAGAAAATGACCAAATTAATAGAAAGGCTAAGGAAAGAATATGATTATATTATTATTGATACGGCTCCTGTGGCGCATGTAGCTGATTCTCTTCTGATTACAAAGTTTGTAGATGCGAGTATTTTTGTTATTCGCCAAAATCATTCTACCAAAAATGTGGTGAAAATAATTGAGGAATTGCATAATTCAGAAAAAATGCAGAACATGGGTTTGGTTATAAACGATGTAAACCCGTCGATGATTTTTGGCTTGAAATATGGCTATGGATTTGATTATGGCTATAATTACGGCTACGGATACGGACAATCAGGCGCAGGCTACTACGATAATCCGGCGCAAAATAGAGGTTTTATAAAACGAATTATCTATAAGGTGCAATCCCTTTTACAGCGCTTGTTTGAGTGATATTGGTGGTGAATTTTGATTAGCTTGGCTGCAAAAGTGCTACTTCAATTTCGCCAGCTTTTTGAGTGCTTCCACTTTCAGAATTTTAATTTTCCGACCATTTAACTCAATGTATTTATCGTGCTTAAATTCTGATAATAAGCGTATTACAGATTCTGTAGCCGTTCCTACCAAGTTTGCCAATTCCTCGCGCGACAAACGCACTTGAAGATATTTATTTTCATCAAGTTTAAACTTGTCTTTTAGTAGCAACAAGATTTCGGCAAGGCGTTCGCGCACGGTTTTTTGCGCAATATCAATTATGAATTTATTGGCTTCTCTCAATTCTTTAAGCGAAACTCGTAGCACTTCCATAGAAAAATTGCTGTTTTCTTTTATCAGTTTCTTGAAAACTTGGGCATTTATGAAACAAATATCTGCACCTTCGATGACCTTAGCTGTGGTATCGGCTAATTCGTTGCACAAGACCGAACGAAAACCGAAAATTTCACCTTTTTGAGCAAATCTAATTATTTTTTCCCTTCCGTTTACTCCTGTTTTATACATTTTAACGATGCCCTCTTGTACGTAGTAAATTCCACCAATATTGTGTCGTTCGTGAAAAATAATTGTACCGGCTTTATACGAATTACAAATCGTTTTGTAATTTAAAATGTCCATTTCTTCTTGGGTTAATTTTGCAAAAACCGATGAAGGGTCAAAATAATCTGAATCAATAGTCATAACTTGGCTTACTTTCGTTATATTTACAAGGTGATATACTCCTATCTGCACTCTTAATTTTTGTTGGAAAATGAAATTAAATTTTTCAAAAAAAAACTGCAATTTTATTTTCCGAAATTGGTAATTTTTGTGCAAAAACAGCTACTTTTTAAAATGTATATTGTTGTTATATGAATACTCATGTTTATCAACAACACGACAATAACAATCTAAAAATTAACAATTTGCACAACAACCTTATGTGTCTAAATAAGTTTTTATATCCTATAAATTTGTGCAATATACAATTTAAACTATATTTGTGAAAATATTTAACCCTAATACGCGTGGCAATTGGGCGTTGAATAATGATAAAAAGGGCTTAAATTTGAAAAAAAATTAGTAGCAAAATATAAACTTAATTTTATAAATTATGAAAAAAACAATCAATGCCGAGTGGCAAGGCAATATGGCTTTTGAGGTAAAAATGGGCAATCATACCATAAAATTAGATGCCGACGAAATGTTTGGTGGCGAAGACAGCGGCGTTCGTCCGAAGGCTCTGATGATGGTTGCACTTGCCGGCTGCACGGGAATGGACGTTGTGTCGATTCTGAAAAAAATGCGTGTGGAATTTGACGATTTTAACGTGAGAGTAGAAGGCGAACTCACCGAAGAACACCCAAAACAGTTTAAAAAAATGACTGTGTTTTACGAATTTTGGGGCGATAACCTTCCTATGGATAGGCTACAAAAAGCCGTTAGCATGTCGGAAGAAAAATATTGCGGCGTTCGTGCAAGCTACGATAAAGCATTCGAGGTATGTTCGGAAATCATCATAAAATAATTTTAATAAGTAAAATAAACATGAAGAAAAATATTTTAACATTGGTGCTTTTGGTAGCTTATTTGTTTGCCAACGCACAGTATAGCAATAGCAATTATTTGCACAAAGATGGCGATAGTTTAAAACATGCAAGTAATGATTGGTATCATCTTGATTATAAGAATGATAACATAGTAGGAGTGAGTGCGAATAGAGCATACGAAGAGCTGTTGAAAGGCAAACAATCAACGCCAATTATTGTTGCGATAATCGATTCGGGAGTTGATGTTGATCATGAGGATTTGAAGGATAATATTTGGGTGAATACCAAAGAAATTGCCGACAATGGAAGAGACGACGACAAGAACGGCTATGTAGATGACATTCACGGTTGGAACTTTATAGGCGGAGCAGATGGCAAAATGATAGACCATGATAATTTGGAACTTACACGCCAATATGTGAAGTACAAAAAATTGTATGGCGGCAAAAAGAAATCAGATTTTAAGGGTAAAAAAGCTCTTGAATTTGAAAAATACAAAAAACTTGAAGAAACTTTTGACAAGGAGAATCAGAAAGCGCAGCAAATGACGGTGATGATTGCAGGAATTTTGATGAAATATTCTGAATCTGACTCAATTTTGCGTGCAGCATTGAAAAAAGATGAATATACCGACGAAGAACTCCAAAAATATAGCAGCGACGATATGCAAGTAGAAACGGCAAAATCGATTATACTCGGACTTCATAATCAGGGTATTAACGGAGAAGAATTGGAAGACGCATTAAAACATTATACAAATCAATTGAATTATAATTTGAACACCGAATTTGACCCGAGAAATATTGTAGGCGATAAATACGACAACAAGAAAGAACGCAAATATGGCAACAATAAAGTGAAAGGTGTAGATGCTTCACATGGCACGCATGTTGCCGGCATTGTGGGTGCAAGTCGCAACAACGGTATTGGCATGAATGGTATTGCTGACAATGTTAAGTTGATGGTAGTCAGGGTAGTACCCGATGGAGACGAAAGAGATAAAGATGTGGCTAACGGAATATATTATGCCGTAAAGAATGGTGCTAAAATTATAAATATGAGCTTTGGCAAGGATTATTCGCCATACAAAAAATATGTAGATAAAGCTGTGAGATATGCCGAGAGGAAAGGCGTATTATTGGTTCACGCAGCCGGCAACGACGGCAGAGATACTGACAAAGAATTGAATTATCCACACCCGAAATACAGTAAAAAAGACCGATGGGCAAAAAATTGGCTTGAAGTGGGAGCTTCCAGCTGGGCAAAAGACGAGAATTTGCCTGCCGAATTTTCGAACTATGGAAAACGCACGGTTTCAGTTTTTGCTCCGGGCGTAGAAATTTATTCTACCATACCCGGAAATAAGTATAAAAAAATGCAGGGAACGAGCATGGCATCGCCTGTGGTGGCTGGTGTGGCGGCTCTTGTGTGGTCGTATTATCCAAAATTAACAGCAGAAGAGCTGAAAATGATTTTAATGACATCTGCAACAAAATATGCCGACGTGAATGTAAAAATTCCCGGAAAAAAAGGTGAAAAGACCGGATTTGCCAAACTGTCGCAAAGTGCCGGCGTGGTAAATGCCTACAATGCCTTGAAAATGGCAGATAAATTTATGAAAGGTAAAATAAAACTTAAATGTAAGTAGGCGTATTCAAAGAATACGTAAATAAAAAAAATCCGAGTTCGTGGACTCGGATTTTTTTTGTCTAATCTTTACTCACAACTATAAAATGTAATTAACCAACGTAATGTAGAGCAAAACCATAGGCGCTGCCATTAGAAGGCTATCAAATCTATCAAGAATGCCTCCGTGTCCCGGTAATATATTACCGGAATCTTTAATTTTTGCAGTTCTTTTTAGCATTGATTCGGTTAGGTCGCCAAAAGTGCCAAACACAACTGTGATAATGGCAATTACTATCCAATGTATTAAACTAATCGCAGAAATGTATTGCGCAATTACCAGAGACATGCAAATAGCTAAAATTCCGCCGCCAATAGAGCCTTCCCATGTCTTGTTGGGCGAAATACGCGGAAATAACTTGTGTTTCCCAATTAAAGAACCTACAATATACGCTCCCGAATCGTTTATCCATATAAAAATTAAAACGGCAATTAGTATGTCAGGATTGTATTCTCCATTATGCAATCTACTAAAAATCAAATAATTAATCATTGCCAAAGGAGCTGCTACATAAAATACTCCGAATAAAGTGTGTGAAATATTTATGAAAGGATTTTCGGTGGTTTTATACAATTCTAATATTGCCAATGTTACTACCGGAACCATGTATATTACGAATAGTGGCGGACTTCCACGCCCTGATGCTATCATGAAATTTATGGTCAGCACCAATAAACCAAAAACAATTCCTATTAATCGCTGGGGTTTGTATCCTTTCAATCTCACTATTTTGTAATACTCCCAAAGCCCCAGTATAATTATGGTAGCAAAAAGAATAATGAAAGTTATTGGTCCTAAAATTAGCGAACCTATGAGAACTATTACGAAAATTATTGATGTTATAGTTCGTTTTATAAGTGAAGTTTTCAATATTGTATGTTTAATTAATGAAATGTAAAAAGTAATTTCTTATTTTGATAGCTGGAAGACCAAAGAGGCTTTGAATACCTCTTAGGTCTGTAAACATTACAATAAAATTTGGTCATCAAAATAAGAATTCGTCTATAATCAAGTTTTATAGCAATAGACCTTACAGATAAAAAACTGTAAGGTCTATTACCAACTCAAATATAAAGCCAAATGTTTGGTTTTAGTAAATTTTAATTAATATAAATTTAAAATAATTAGTTAATTCGTTATAATAGCCTAATAATTAAACTTTTGACAAATAGTACAATTATCTATGAGCTAACGAAATTTGTCGTTATAGCTCTTTTAGTATTTCTAATGCTTGCGCTTTTTTGTCTTCTTCCACATGAAGTTCTATATCGCCAAATAAAAACGAACTGTCTCTTTCGTTCACTATAACTGCGTGAATTTGGTTTTCTTTCAAAATATTTTTTGCTCTCAAAGCATTCTCTATTTTTGAATAAATTTTCAACACAGTCCACTCTTTGCTACGATTGATAATGTCGATTGCAGTTTCTTCGTTATTTGCTTCTACAAACATGCTAAATTTCTTATTATCAGATATTTCAATAACAGCTTTAATGCTGTTTTCATTTAATAAGTCTTCGTCTTTTTCGGCAAACTGTTTTTCGCTGTATTCTCTTATTTTAATCCAACCGTTTAAATTATTCAGTATATTTTTTGCTTTTTCTTCGTCATCTTTCGCCACATATATTTCTACACTTTCGATGTGATAATCAGAATCTTTGCGCTTTATTATGAAGTTTTCAATGTTTTCTTCGTCCAATAAATCGGTTCTATACTTAGTTTGGCTCACACTGTCACAAGTTTTCACTTTTTTCCAATTTGTCAGATTTTCTTCCTTCAAATATGGCAAAAAATTGTCTAATTCTTCGTTTTTTACATAAATTTCAAAATTATCTAAAACGAATTTTGAGTCTGTTTTGCGTTTTAAAATCGGATTTAAACCGCTATTTATTAGCAAGTTGTGATATACCACCATTTGTTTCTCGCCCACAAACGAATTTATTTTTGTTAATCCGTTAAATTCGCCAATAAGTTCTTTTGCTCTTGATTCATCAAATTTCTTAACGTATAATTCTATTTCACCTACAAGAAATAAACTATCTCTTTCGTTGATTATTACGGCTGAAATGTCGTTTTTCTCTAAAATATCTTTGCGCAACTCTGCTTGATGTATGCGCTGAAACGTTTGTATTTTTACCCAATCTTTCATAATGTTTATATTTTATATATTGTTAAAAATCAATAATTTATAATTGAATATTGACTTCTGATTTCCAATTATACGGTTTTGCCACCTTTTTTACTCTTTGAGTTTATCAATTTCCTCCGCCGCCAAGCCTGTGATTGCACAAATTAAAGAAATGTCTAATTTTGAAAAAATGTTCAATATCTCTAAAAAATTCTAACTTTCAACATCTTCCTTCTTTTCAGTTTCACTCTTTTCAGCCACTAATTCTTCGTCTTGATATTTACGTTTGCCAAAAATTCGCTCCACATCTTCGGTAAAGATGACTTCTTTTTCTAATAGCAACTCGGCTAATTCAATTAAACCGTCTTTATTTTCGGTTATGATGGTTTTTGCACGCAAATATTGCTCATCTACAAGCTGCTTCACTTCTTGGTCGATAATTTCGGCAGTTTTTTCGCTATACGGTTTCTGAAACGAATATTCGCCTCGCTGCGAATCATAAAAACTGATATTCCCAACTTTCTGGCTCATACCGTAATACGCCATCATAGCATAAGCCTGTTTCGTAACTTTTTCGAGGTCGTTGAGCGCTCCGGTCGAAATTTTACCAAAGAAAATCTCCTCCGATGCTCGTCCGCCAAGAGCTGCGCACATTTCGTCGAGAATTTGCTCTTGGGTAGTGATTTGGCGTTCTTTCGGCAAATACCAAGCTGCGCCCAAAGCCATTCCTCGCGGCACAATAGTAACTTTCACCAGCGGGTGTGCATGTTCGAGCAACCAACTCACACCTGCGTGTCCCGCCTCGTGATACGCAATAGTTTTCTTCTCCGATGGCGTAATCAGCTTGTTTTTCTTCTCCAAACCACCCACAATTCTGTCCACAGCATCTAAAAAGTCTTGTTTTTCAACAACTTTTTTTTCATTTCGGGCTGCAATCAGGGCTGCTTCGTTACACACATTGGCAATATCGGCACCCGAAAATCCGGGCGTTTGCTTTGCCAACAGCGAGATTTCAAGTTTTTTATCTATCGCAATTGGTTTTAAATGAACTTTAAATATCTCTTCGCGCTCTCGCAAATCGGGCAATTCCACGTGTATCTGGCGGTCAAACCTACCAGCCCTTAGCAAGGCTTGGTCTAAAACATCTACACGATTGGTAGCTGCCAATATTATTACTCCGGTGTTGGTGTCGAAACCGTCCATTTCTGTAAGCAACTGATTTAAAGTGTTTTCGCGCTCATCGTTTGAGTTGAAATTTGGGTTTCGTCCTCTGGCTCGTCCTATTGCATCTATCTCGTCGATAAAAATTATACAAGGCGATTTTTGCTTTGCCTGCTGAAAAAGGTCGCGCACTCGCGATGCTCCTACCCCAACAAACATTTCTACAAAATCAGAACCCGACATGGAAAAAAACGGCACATTTGCCTCGCCCGCTACGGCTTTCGCCAAAAGGGTTTTTCCCGTTCCCGGAGGTCCTACCAACAAGGCTCCTTTCGGAATTTTGCCACCAAGTTTGGTATATTTTTTCGGATTTTTCAGAAAATCCACAATTTCGGTAATCTCCAATTTTGCCTCTTCCAAACCGGCTACATCTTTGAAATTTACCTTAATTTTAGCACCTTCTTTGTCGAAAACTTTGGCTCGCGATTTTCCAATCGAAAAAATTCCTTGTCCGCCTGCGCCGCCGCCCGACATACGCCTAAAAATAAACAACCAAATGGCTACAATTATGATAATCGGAAACAACCAGCCAAAAATCTCGCCAACGTGGTCGATTGGATATGAGTAACTTACGCTGACTTTTTCTTTCTCGTCAAAATCTTTCTGCGCTTCTTTCAGCTGTTCGTTAAACAACTCCACAGAACCTATTTCAAAGAAAAAAACAGGTACGTTTGATTTTTCAAAGCCAAAATTTTTGCCCCGATATTTGCTGTATCTTTTTTCTTGGAAACTATGTTTTTTAATATGCACTTCAACTTTTTGCTTATTAATCACCACCAATTTTTCTACATCGTGATGTTGAAGCATATCGCGGTTAAATGTTTGCCAATTTATTTTCAAACTTGATGAATTTCCAAAGTCTAAAAGAGAAATTCCTATAAAAATAACTGCAATTATAGCATAAACCCAGTAAATATTAAATTTCGGCTTACCGTCTTTCTTTTCAGCGGGTCTATTTTGTTCTGTCTTATCTTCTTTCATTAATTCTACTTTTTCTAAATAAATTATTCAACATCAGGAATATGACTAATTTTAGCATCTTCCCAAAAACCTTCAATATTATAAAATTCTCGTGCTTCGGATTGAAAAACGTGAACCATTATCTCGCCATAATCCACCAATACCCAACTTGCATTTTCAAAGCCTTCTTTTCCTAATGGCTTTATTTTAAGTTCATTAACAATGCTTTTTTCTACCGAATTAGCTATTGCATTCACCTGTGTACCCGATTCGGCATCGCATATCATAAAATAATCGCTTACGGAGCTTCCGGTTTCTTGCAAGTCTAAAATTGTAATATTCCGAGCCTTGACATCTTGCATTCCTGCAACTATCGTGTCTATTAATTTTTGTGTTGTATATTCTTTTTTCACTACTTATCTACTTATATTAGGCTGCAAATTTAATCAAAGTTTAGCAATTTTGTGTGTTTTTATTATTTTTTGTGAACTAATTTTTGTTTTTGACAATATCAATTTCATTATTAATAAACTATATATCAATTAATTACAATAGGTGATTATGCAAAATTTCTTATTCTACTTTTCATAAAAAAAATAAAATAATTCTTTGGCAATTTACAAGATTTACTAACTTTGTTTCATGCTTAAAATTTTTAGAGGGTAGAAAGACCTAAACAGTTTTTTTCAACCTATTATATCTTTGATTATGAATAAATTAGAGTGTGTAGTAAAAAATGTAAAAATTGATATATTTTCACT
>PDWI01010733.1_pt1 | contig 10193 bp, 4 predicted proteins | sample 1430891 | NCBI WGS metagenome assembly PDWI01 (sample SAMN01162508, study PRJNA174530) | Oral metagenome, whole genome shotgun sequencing project. | biome: Marine environment; feature: Marine mammal; material: Swab sample of the gingival sulcus; isolation source: swab sample of gingival sulcus... | reverse complement strand
TTTTAAGCAGCTTTATTGTAAAATTAAATATTAATATTATGAAAAAAATTGTCTTATTGCTGGCTATTAGCTTGTTTTTGCAAAACATGGTTTTAGCCCAACACAAGGTTACAGGAATGGTGATGGACAGGCTTGGAGAAGTTTTGCCCGGAGTATCGGTACGCGAAAAAGGTTCTGCCGATATTGCAACCATCACTGATGTTACAGGAAAGTACAGTATGAGCGTATCAAACGATAGTGCTGTATTGGTTTTTAAGTTTATAGGTATGAAAAGCATTGAAATGCCTGTAAATGGCAGGTCTAATCTACCTGATGTGATTATGGAGGAAGCCCTCACAGGATTAGACGAAGTGGTAGTAGTAGGCTACGGCACAAGTTCTAAAAGGGCATTAATATCCTCAGTTTCAAATGTTAAGAGCGAGCAGATAAATGAATTGCCCGTTACGAACATGACGCAAGGACTTGCAGGACGTTCGCCCGGTCTCATCGTTGTAGGACACGGTGGAGGTGTAAACAAAAAGCAAGACATTTCCATACGAGGTGGTGGAACACCATTAGTAGTTATTGATGGCATTATTCGTGGCTACGATGATTTTGTTTCTCTTCAACCCGAAGATATCGAGAGTATTTCTATACTTAAAGATGCTTCGGCAACGGCAGTTTACGGTTCGAGAGCAACCAACGGAATTATACAAATAACCACAAAAATGGGAACAGAGGGCACGCCTTCGATTAAGTATAATTTCAATCAAAGTTGGGCGCAACCTGCAATATGGTCGGAAAAGTTAGATGTTTGGGATAGAGCGAAATATGCAAATATAGCTCGCCAAAATGATGGTTTAGGAGAGGTGTATTCGCCCGAAGCAATACAAAAAATGCGAGACGGCAGCGACCCCGAGCATTACCCAAATACCGATTGGCGAGGCTTGGTGATGAATAATTGGGCTCCACAAACTAAGCACAGCGTGCAAATGACCGGAGGTTCAAAAATCAACCAATATTTTGTATCGATTGGGCGAGTAGATCAAAATTCTCTTTACAAAAGTAATAATCATTATCTCGACCGAACAAATGTAAGATTGAGCCACAGTGGAAAAATCGAAAAAATCGGTATTAGCACAACTGCTACCGCTGAAGGTTATTTTCAGGAAACCTCACACCCATATACTTCTACTGCCGGTGGTTATTATCAGGTATTTTCTCACATTCAAAACAAAAGCCCCTTGGAGCATGGGTTGAATAAATACGGGCTTCCTTATATATCTAATGATACTCCTGTGGGCGAAGTTGCCGAAGATGCGGGATACAACAAAAACAATGAGAAAAATGGAAGTGCAAGTTTGCAAATAAAATGGGATTTGCCTTGGGTTGAAGGTCTACAATTAAGGGCAAAGGGGTATTTTAATTATGTGAACAAAACCCACAAAGGTTGGCGAAAAGACCCTGCGCTTTATGATTGGGATTCTAAAACACCTCAATATGCAAATAAGCCGAAGTTGTTTCATTCAGCTTTGTCGTACGAATCATATACAATGCAGTATTTTGCCGAATACAAAAAAACATTTAATGAGCATTCTATCAATGTATTAGCAGGCTACGAAGCAACAAGTGGCAAAGGTAATTATTACGACGAAGAACGCAGAGACTATGATTTTGCATTCGACCAACTAAACATAGGACCGGCAACTACACAAACCAATTCAGGCTATGAATATGATGGCGGAAGAACCGGTATAATTGGGCAGATAAAATATAATTATGCAAAAAAATATTTTCTCGAAGGAAGTATAAGATACGATGGCTCAGACAATTTCCCGAAAGATAGAAGAAAAGGTGCATTTTACTCAGGTTCAGTGGGTTGGATAGTGAGCGACGAAGATTTTATGCAAGTTTTGAAAGAGACACATATTTTAGATTTATTCAAATTCAGAGCATCTTACGGACAAGTAGGTTTGGATAATTGGGCAAGAAATACGCCCTATCACATTGGCAGATTTGAATATTTAAGTTCATATAATTTCACACCCAAAGGTTATGTTGTAAACGGAAAGTATGTGCCCGGTTTCAGCGAAGGTGCAATACCATCGCCCGACATAACATGGTTTACAACCGAACAATCAAACATAGGTTTTGATTTTGAAACCTTAGATAGTAAACTGTATGGTAGTTTCGACTATTTCTACTATCAAACTACGGGATTTTTGTATAAACCAGACCCATTAAAAGTAGGATATACCGACCCACTCGGACAGTCGTTGCCCAGAGTGAAAACCGATGGACAACTACGAAGAGGTGGTTTTGAATTTCAACTTGGGTGGAAAGACAAGGTAGGCGAATTATCTTATGACGTATCGCTAAACCTTACGAGATACACTCAATTTTGGAACAGACAACCCGCCGAAGGTCCCACCAGCCTGATGAACCCATATACTCGCTCTACACAAGAGTATGGATACTACGGCACAATGCTAACAAGCGAAGGCTACTACACAGATGCCAACGATGTATTGAACAGTCCTAAGCGCGAAGCTTCGTATAATCTAACAGCCGGCGACATAAAATACAAAGACATAAATGGCGATGGAAAAATAGATGGAGACGACAACACAAGGTTGGGTAAACAAAGAACTCCAAGAGCAAATTATGGCTTAAATGTAAACATGTCGTACAAAGGCTTTGGATTGGGTCTCTTATTGCAAGGTGCGCCTGCATTTGACATGTATGCCGGCAACGCACTTCGCATGAGCAGCGGACAAGTAGCAGGAGGAATGTGGGTAATATACGATTTTCAGGAAGATTATTGGACACCCGACAATACAGGTGCAAAATTTCCTCGATTAATGTCGAATCCGGGTTTGAACGGAGGCAACAATTACCAATACAGTGATTTTTGGCTAATTAGCGGAGCCTACATAAGGTTGAAAGATTTCAATATCAGCTACGATTTCAAGTATAAATTATTGAAAAACATAAAATGGCTATCTACATGCCGATTATCAATTACAGGACAAAATGTTCTTACATTTTCGGAAGTTAAAAAATACGGTCTTGACCCCGAAAACTCCAACATGGAACATTACGGATATCCTAACGAGCGCGTTTTTGCACTTAACTTGAATATCGGATTTTAAGACTGCTAAATTATTAAATTATTAAAACATAGACAAATGAAAAATAGAATTAGCAAAAATAGGATAAGAAATATTTTCTATTTGATTATAGGAAGTATGTTTATTTTTTCGTCGTGTGAATATGTTATGGATACAAAACCCAAAGCATCTTTTGACGAAGAAACCGTGTGGAGTACAAAAGCCTCTGCCGACGCTTTTGCCATAAACACCTATAATAGTTCCATAGGATACTTAGCAGGCGGAAGTGTTTATTGGGAATCTGCTACGCCTAACGGCTGTAAATGTTCGCAAGTTGGCGAAGGCATAAACCACGTAGCTACCGAACTCGGGCTTAGTGCAAATAGCAATTTTGGATTTAACCGATTTGGAAATATTCGCAATTGTAATATGCTGATTAAAAAGGCTTTGGAATCACCTTTGTCAGAAGAAGACAAGAAGCATTTGGTAGCCGAAGGTAAATTTCTAAGAGGTGTTATATTTTTCGACCAAGCAAGGAAAATGGGGCGTTTCGTACCTGTTACGCAAGTTTTTACACCCGAAGATTCTTTAAAATTCAAAATGAATGCTACGAAAAATACAACTGAAAGTTACAAATATGTGATGGAAGACCTAACAGCAGGAGCCTACGGAATGCCCGCAAGCTCGGAACCCGGAAGAGCCAACAAATATGCAGCACATTTGATAAGAAGCCGTGCTGCATTACAGGCATACGCATACACGGGCGATGCTGCATATCTTGATACATGTATAGTTTCAGCAAATGAAGTTATAAATTCAGGAAGATACTCATTAACAAGTAATTATGGAGCACTTTTCAATGAGAAATCGCCTACCGATGCTGAAATTATTCTCGGCAAATATTATCTTGCCGAAGATTTCAGCGTAGGCTCGGCTGCCGAATTGATTAGAACTTACGGAAACATCAATCTTGACGATAATGTGAAAGCAAAGGCTGAACCAATGTTGAAATACCCAAAAGGCAAATATTTTAATGGTTGGGGAATTTATTGGCCCACACAAGATTTGGTAAATCAATATCTTGTTATTGATGAAAATACAGGAAAAGCAGTGGAATGGGATAAATCGTCGCAATTCATTAACAACGTCAATGTGCTTGATGCCGGCAGTGTTTCATCGGAAGGGCAAGTGGATACATACAATAGAACCAATGGTGAAAGTAGAAGTATTCCGAGCAAACAAGACTTAAAAACAGGCAGAAGCGATTATCCGTTGTTTAGCAATTACATAGCTGCGAAAACTCCTGATGTTAATATTTCTGATATACTTTACAAAAATCGCGACAAGCGCTTTTACGCAACAGTGCTGTATGATGGTTGCGAGTTTGTAGGCGAAACTCTTACCATGAACCTCAATGGTAATGTAGCACAAGGAGTTAGAGACAAGGAAGATGGAGGTTGGTATTGCACCACTACCGGTTATTATTGGAGAAAAGGAGTGTACACCAACATTGAAATTGCACTTTATTCATTTAAAACCAACTATCATTATGTAGTTGCTCGCTTAGGCGAAGCATATTTGAATTTGGCAGAAGCACAATTATTGAAAGGCAATATAGGGGCGGCTGTTGAAGCGCTGAATGCTACTCGCACAACACACGGAGGATTGCCACCTTCAACTGCCGGCACAGAGGAAGAGGCTTGGAAAGACTATATGCGCGAGCGCATAGTTGATATGGTGGCTGAAAATGGTGATCTTTATTTCAGCTATCTTCGTTGGGGAAAATATGGTGGCTCTGCCAATGCCGGACGAGGACAGTCTGCTGTTATAAAAGATTTAAACCGACCGGTTTACAAAATACAAATATCGCGAGACAGACAAAAAGCATTGATTGGTCAATTAACCCTACTAGATAGTTGGAATAGAAATTTCACGACCAGAAGATATTTGTTCCCATTGCCACAAGGCGAATTGAACAAACGAAGTATTTACGGAATTGAAGATGCTCAAAATCCGGGCTGGTAGCAATTTTGAAGTTAATTTAAGTTACTAAGTTAAACATATCATATTGGCATAGTAGAAAGGGCAAACCATCAGTTTGCCCTACCAAAAACAAGATATTATGCTGATTTAAAACAAATTACGTTATGAAGAATATAATATCATTTTTTTTATTTGCAACATTTATGTTTGCATTATCTTCTTGCATGAAAATGAATCTTGAAGATTTGCCCGAATACGAAGATGCTTTAATTACATCGGTAAGTAGGGTGGAGTATAGATACATAAGCGAAGATGTGTCGCCGGTAAGTAAACAGAAAATTGTTAAAAATGTTACTTTAAACCACACGGCAGAAGTAGATAAAGAGGCGGGTACTGTAAATATTACAGTGAATGTGCCTGCTAAATTCCCAAAGGGAGAATTGTCAAATTTATCGACTACTAATTTGGTGGTAAATGTAAATTTATCGGCAGCCGCACGAATTAGTCCTGTTGGAGCTTCGCCAAAATTTGGCGTTCCGGGCGATTGGTCGAAACCCAACGACTATCAAGTTACAGCAGCCAATGGCACAACTCGCAATTGGAAAGTACATATTATAAAGTTTAATAAATAAAGGTTTAATTGTTAGTTTTTATTTTGACCTTACAGGTGGACAGCTCACTTGTAAGGTCTTTTTTTTATCACAAAACCCTGATTATTAACATACTAAAAAGTGAAAGAAAAGTATATTTTATGTTTTTAAAAAAATAGGCTTGATTATTGTTAAACTACCTTAAAGTTATCAATTTTTTAAAAAAATATTTTTTTTGTAAATTATTGTGTAAATTATAATAGTTTTTGCTACCTTTGCATTTCAACAATTTTGAATATCGCTACTTTTGTGGTGAAAAAACTGTGTATTGAATAAAAAATATTGATGTATAAGATACCTCGACATATAACAAATTTAATGTTCGTTTTGTTTGTGCTGTTTTGTAGCATTTACAGTGCCAGTGCGCAAATATCAGATAAAGAGAAGGCTAATATCATCATAAAGACTGTGATACCTCAGACCAAATGGACGAAACAACCGGATGAACAAAAATTTATTATCGCAGTATATGGACATTCGGGAGTTTTTAATCAATTAAAACGCTTGACTTCCGGTTCTGTTATTGATGGAAAACCAGTTGAAATAGTTCACTTTAAACAGTTATCAGACTCAAAATCTGTTCATATTATTTTTGTTTCAAAATCTAGGCTATCTGAGTTGCCTGCTGTGTTCGGTGTATTCAAAAAAAGTACCTTGATAATAACAGAGCAATGCCCCTCAAACGAGTATATGATTAATTTCAAGAAAAACGCTGAAGATGGAAAAAAGATAGATATTTCATACATGAGAGCCAAAATTGCAGGCATTAATTTTGCAGAAAAATTTGTAAATAAGTATGGAAAAGAAGACGATATAAAGCGATTAGTTTCAGTTTCTCAGAAAAACTACGACAAATTAAAAGAAAACTTTGAGAAGCAGCAAAAAGAAATTGAAAAGAAAAAAGCAGAACTAAAAAAATTAGAAATTGAAAATGCAAATGAATTAGCCGAAAGCAAAAGACAAGAAGAAATTAGCAAAAAACAAGCTAAGGAGATAAAAGAGCAAGAAGAAGCATTGGCTATAAAAGAAGTAATGCTTGACAGCATTGAACAAGATTTGGAAATGCAGCAGGTTACGGTGGACAACAACAACAAAGAGTTAGAAAAACAAAAGGGATTGATAAATGGTTTGGCTGACTCTATGCAAAACATTGTTAATCAATTAGAAGAACAAAAAAAATTAATAAAGAAAAACCAAGAAATAATAGACCAAAAAGAGAGCAACATTACCGAACAGAGCGACGACATAAGGATACAGCGTTTAAGTATGTTGGGCTTAATAGTGCTGTTCTTGGCAATTGGTATTTTGGCATATTACAATTGGCGAGCGTTTAAATCGACAAAAAGAATTAATCAGGAGCTAAAAGTAAAAAATATTGATATAAACAAACAAAAAGAGGAAATATCGAGGCAACACGAGCAAACTAAGTTGCTTAACGAAGAATTGGAGAAACTATCGGTGGTGGCAGCACAAACCGACAATGCCGTTACTATAATGGACGCCGACGGCAATTTTGAATGGGTAAACGTGGGTTACACAAAAATGTATGGTCATACATTGCAATTGTTGAAACATGAAAAAGGCGACAACATAATGGAAGTCAGCACCGAAGAGAATATCAAAGAAATATTTGAACAGTGCAAAGCCGAAAGGCGAACTATGGTATATGAAACACTCAATATCACGCGAAAAGGAGATAAACTGTGGGTGCAAGTTAGCTTAACGCCTATTTTGGATTCCGAAGGAAATATTAGCAAATTGATAACGGTAAGCATCGATATTAACCGAATGAAGGAAGCTGAGAATAACTTGCGCAAAGTTCATAAAAAAATACTTGCTCAATCGAAAGAATTAGAGTCAATTAATAAAGAATTGAGCAAATTGTCGTTGGTGGCACGAGAAACCGACAATGCCATTACAATAATGGATATTGCCGGAAATTATCAATGGATTAACGAAGGATATTCGAGGCTGTTTGGCTACACATATAATCAATTGATTACCGAATATAGCCGAAATATTATCAACAAAGATGTCAATAGAGAAACAAAGGCGTTGATTAAGCAATGTATTGAAAATGAAGTTTCAGTATCGTATGAAGAGCATAAAACCAAGCGCGACGGTAGTAAAATTTGGGTGCACACAACACTCACACCAATTAGAGGCAACGACAAACGCTTGAATAGCATAATATCAATATCGCAAAATATTGATGAGTTGAAAAAATCAGAACAAGCAATACGAAAATTAAATACAGAGCTTGAAGTACAACAAAATGAGCTTTTGACACAAAAAGACAAAGCAGAACAACTTAATGAAAGAATACTTGCAAGTATAAATTATGCACACACTATTCAATCTAATATTTTGCCTATAAAAACTAATCTCGACAAATATTTTGAGTCATTTATTATATTTCGTCCCAAAGATATTGTATCCGGCGATTTTTATTGGAATGCTATTATACCTGCAACAAACGAACACAAAGCAAAACAGATAGTTGCGGCTATTGATTGTACGGGGCATGGAGTGCCGGGTGCTTTCATGTCGGTGGTCGGTCATAGGTTGCTAAATGAGATTGTAAAAGTGCGTGGCATTAACGACCCAAGCCTTATTTTAGACAAGCTCAATGAACTGGTAAAGAGGTCATTACGACAAGAAAAAAATAGGAATAACGATGGTATGGACGTATGTATCTGCTCGTTTGAGCGCAACGATGCCGACAATACAACGATAGTGGAATTTGCGGGTGCTAAACGACCTCTGTACTACTATAAACAAAAACAACGACAATTGGGATACATAAAGGGAACGCGCAGAAGTATAGGCGGAACTCAAATACATAGAAATGAGGAGGATTTTTCAAATTCGCAAATAATTCTGGAAAAGGGCGATTGCGTGTATCTAAGCACCGACGGCATTATAGACCAGCCTTCTCCCAAACGCCTGCGATTTGGAAGTGTGCGTTTTAGCGGCATTCTTTCTGAGGTTGCAAACAAGCCCTTAGATGTACAGAAACAAACCATAGAACATGAGCTTGATAAATATCAAAGCTCTGCCGAACAACGAGATGATATTACTTTGCTGGGAATTAAGGTGTAGGTGGAAAATTGAGAATAAAAATTAGTTTTCCATAAGATAATGAAATTTAGGGTTTTAGGGTTTAGTAAATTGTCTTGTCCTTAGATAGGTTTCCACAAATATTCATCGTCATTTAAATTTCACACAAACAGAAAAAGAAATTAATTATTTTGTAAAAGAAAGGCAATGGCAACCTTTCTATTTACAAACCAATTTGTATGTTTTGACTAATAAAAGCTGTATTTTTGCCATTTTTAAATTAAATTTTTGAATTTTGATAAAAATAGACAATATAGAACTACCCGATAAGGCTTTGTTTTTAGCCCCAATGGAAGACGTTACCGACCCATCGTTTAGGTTTTTGTGTAAACATTTTGGTGTGGATATGATGTACACCGAATTTGTGGCATCAGAGGCTATTATTAGGGATATTTCAAAGTCGATGAAAAAGTTGGAAATCACTGATAATGAGCGACCTATTGGCATTCAGCTATATGGACATAATATTGATGCGATGGTAGAATCTACGCGTATTGCCACTGCGGCTAAGCCCGATTTGATAGATATAAATTATGGTTGCCCCGTGCGAAAAATTGCTACACGAGGTGCAGGAGCCGGCATGTTGCGCGATATTCCTAAACTGCTGAAAATGACTTCGGAAATAGTGAAAGCTACCGATTTGCCCGTTACCGTGAAAACGCGTTTGGGCTGGGACTCGGATAGTATAATAATTGAGGAACTTGCTGAACAACTGCAAGATACAGGCATAAAAGCATTAACAATTCATGGTAGAACGCGAGCGCAATTATATCAGGGAGTTTCCGATTGGGTGCCTATTGCCAGAGTGAAAAACAATCCTCGAATAAAAATTCCGATAATTGGAAATGGCGATATTAGCAGTCCCGAAGAGGCGAAAATGGCATTTGATAAATACGGAGTTGATGGTGTGATGATTGGCAGAGCAACCTACGGACGACCGTATATTTTTAAGGAAATTCGCCATTTTTTGGATACAGACCAAATAATGCCGGAACTTTCGTTGAAAGAAAAAGTAGAAATGGCTAAGTTGCATTTCAAAAAATCAGTAGAATACAAAGGAGAAAAACGAGGTGTGTACGAGATGCGAAGACATTTAATAGCATATTTCAAGGGTATTCCTAATTTTAAAGAAACTCGCCTAAAATTGGTTACAACTAATGAACCGGAAAAAGTATTAGAGCTAATTGACTTTATAGGAAAAAATTTCGACAACTAAGGATATTTGGCAATCTTTTTTCAAAACTAATTTAAACTTTTTTAACAAATTAATTAATTTAGACATTTAGCTAATACATTAAAGCCATTAGCCCTTGGCTTTTAGCTTTTTTGCCTACGGCAAGTACAATTATCG
>PDWI01032092.1_pt1 | contig 10194 bp, 17 predicted proteins | sample 1430891 | NCBI WGS metagenome assembly PDWI01 (sample SAMN01162508, study PRJNA174530) | Oral metagenome, whole genome shotgun sequencing project. | biome: Marine environment; feature: Marine mammal; material: Swab sample of the gingival sulcus; isolation source: swab sample of gingival sulcus... | reverse complement strand
CAATTTGTAGAGAAAGTAAAACACGAGAATCAAAAGGCTGCAATAATGGCAGCAGTAGCAGAAATTTTAAAAGCGATATTTCCGAATGGCGTCCCAACAGCATACACAGTGGATACTGGAGCTGATTGATGAAGTAACTGCCCCTATGAAGGGTATTACCTCATCAGCAGAAAAGGCACAGAAACAAACAGGTAAATTGACCGACAGCTTTAGAGCAATGTCGGCAATTGACTTGTATGCTGTGTCGAGTTCTGTACAGACATTATCCGGAATGTTGAATGATGCGTCTGCTCCGGGTATCGCTTTTGATGCTACTATGAAAGATGTCGAGGCAATTACAGGTTTAACAGGTGATGCTCTTGACGACTTGGGTGATAGTGCAAGGGAAACAGCTAAGGTGTTTGGCGGTGATGCCTCTGCAATGATGGAAAGTTACAAGGCTGTGCTTTCAAGACTTGGTCCGGGTATCGCAGAAAATCAAGAGGCATTAAATTTAATGGGCGTTGATATTGCGACCTTGAGTAAAACAATGGGTAATGATGCTGTTGGTGCTATGGACGCACTTACAACTTCAGTATTGCAATTTGGTGTTGATTTGAGTGACCCACAGCACGCAGCCAATGAAATGACTCGAATGATGCACGTAATGGCTGCCGGTGCAAAAGAGGGGGCGTCAGAAGTGCCACAGATAAGTGCAGCACTAAAGCAAGCAGGCGTACAGGCGTTGAATAGTAAATTATCTTTTGAAGAAACAAACTCAGCATTACAAGCCTTGGCAAAGGGCGGTAAAACAGGAAGCGAAGCCGGTGTTGCATTGCGTAATGTGTTGGGTAAGATGTCCGGTTTGGATATAATACCACGAAAGGCACGCAAAAAAATAGAGGCTTTGGGGGTTAATTTTGATGTAGTTTCTAATAAAACACTCCCTTTTACTACTCGTTTAAAAGAATTGAAAAAAGCACAGGGTGACGCTACTCTTATTGCTCAAATTTTTGGGGTTGAAAATGCAGCTGCAGCTGAAATTTTATTGCGTAGTGCTGACTATCAAGAAGAATTGACACAAAAGATAACAGGTACTAATGTCGCAACGGAACAAGCTGACGTTATAATGGGCAGTTACACCGAGCGTGTGGGGCGATTAAAAGCGTGGTTCTCTGATTTGGGGATTAGCATTTTTGGAGCAACGCAAAATATTTTGCCATTCCTGGACGGCTTAAGTGGTGCGGTTATGGTTATGGCAAATATGGCTAATGCTCGTAAAGGTATAGTGGCGTTGATGACAACGCTTAAAGCAATGCCGGTAGTAGGTACAATTGTCGAGGGTGGTTTTGGTCTTATGGCAGGCGGTGCAAGAGTGTTGGGTGTAGCCATTATGAATATTCCTATTCTTGGTTGGATAGCGGCTATTGTGGCAGCACTCATTGCATTGGGTAAATACTTTTGGGACACGTCTGCGGAGTTTCGCAGTGTAATAATGGGTGTATGGGAATCCGTGAAAACCATTTTTTCAGGTATCGGTAGTTTCATTAGTGAAGTTTTAGAAGGTGTTTGGCATCTTTTAAAAGGTGTTTTTAATCCGGCTAATTGGTTTGATGATAACTACTCTTTTGCTGATGGCGTTAATAAAATTACTGATGCTGCCAAAACGTACGGCGAGAGTATTGGTAGGGCGTTTCAAGAGGGTAAGCAAAAGGGCTTGGATAGTTTCTATGCGGAGCATCCGGAAGAAAAAGAGGGGGCTGTGGCTACTCTACCAACCAAAGGTAAGGCTACTGATTTAACAAAAACAACATCGCCAATAGTTGTGCCTACAACCAAAATTGCCACACAATTAACACAATCCCAAAGTAATGAATTAACGGGGACGGGTAATAGTGGCGGTGGGCGTTCTATTTCTCAAAAGATTGAAATTAAAAATTACTTCAATGTGGGTAATGGAACAAATATAGATGCGATTGCAGACAAAATAATAGGGACACTTAACAGAAAGATGCGTGACGCACTTGTAACAGCAGTATAGTATGACAGTATTTAGCAACATAGGTAAAGATGCTTTGCAAACCATTCCTACTTTGGATATTGGTTTTGCTGCGAGCTTATTAGGTGATGTGTTTGGGTTTAACTCGCCAGTGTATTTGCCGTACACATTCAAGGATAGATATGCGTTGTCTGATGCCACTTACAAAGTTGAATTTGTAAGCGATGAAGAATACGACCGCCTCAGTCAATTTGGTACGCCAATTATGGGGCTGTTCTCTGTGCGTGGTGGTGAGTACAAAATATATGACAAACGTACCGGAATGCTCAAAGATAAGGAATATGGCAGTTTTGAGTTTCCTGCAGCAACTATTGTTGATTTTAGTCGTAGTAAGAATTTGATTAAAACGCCAACGATTGGCAGTACCGGAACGGTTAAGGAAGTGTTTGGGTTTGATGATTGGAAAATAAACATACGTGGCATTTGTATGAACGACGGCAGTCGTGAGCGACAAAAGACGGCAAAGGAGCAACAGGAGGCATTAATTGCAATCAATGAGATTGCAGGGGCTGTGGTCGTTGAAAAAGGAGCTTTGTTCTTGGACAAACAAATAACAAGCTTTGTTATCGAAACATTGAGCTTCACAGCAGTACAAGGCAAGCCAAATGTAATCCAATATGAGATTGAAGCGGTGAGTGATGAAGACTTTTTAACATTTAATGTGTAGCGATGGCGACGTATGCAATATATAGCGAAGTGGATTTTCCGGCACACAGAGGTCGGCAAGGCTTGCGGATTCGCAGGTTTAGTTCTTTGAACGTTGTGAGCAGTTGGAAGATGCTGACAGATACAGCAGAAATTGTTGTCACAAGAAGAAATGATGCAAAGACAAAAAATCGTATAAATGAGATTTTGAAAAGTGGCGACCCTGTTATTATCAAAATGGGCTATAACGGCGAACTGTTTACTGAGTTTACAGGTTACATTGAAAATGTAGGTACAGGCAGCCCACTTGTTATTAGTTGTGAGGATGAGATGTTCCAACTTAAACGCAAAACAGTAAGCATTAGTAAAGAGCGTTGCACGTTAAAACAGTTGTTGCAGGAAATTGCAAAAGGTTATGAGGTTGATTGTGAAGATACGCAGTTGGGTAATGTTCGCTATTCCAATATGGCGGTGTCTGCAATACTTGAGGATTTGAAAGAAAAGGCAGGTTTGTACAGCTTTTTTCGAGGTAAAACGCTTGTAGTCGGTAAAACAACCTTAGACAGTAAGCCGGTGCAGTTGGTAATTGAGAAACAAGCTAACGAAAGTCTGAAAGAAAAGGAAGTAAAAAAGGTATGGGTAAAGGTTGAGAGCTTGCAACAACACGGCAAAGCCTTGACTTACGAAACAGGCGACAAAGGTGGCACAATACTAAGCATTAAGCAACCGAATTTGACTAAGGTCGAAATAAAAGAGGTCGCAGACAGAATGTACAAGCAGTCGCAACAGAAAGGTTTGGACGGTGATATAACATTATTTGGAGTGCCAAGATTAATACACGGTATGACCGTAGAACTACGGAGCAATATGTATAGCGAGCGTAACGGTAGCTTTTATGTGGACGGTACAGAAAAGAGTATAACGAGTGACGGCGGTTATCGCCAAGTGTTAAAATTGGGCAGAAAGGCAAAATAAGCGATTTAAGAAACTTAGACGGCAATGGGTAAGGAAAACCAAGCAAATGAATTTTACAAGCTATTTAAACGGCATTTAAACGGCAATACAAAGGCACAGTTACGTGTTGTGAAGTGCGTGTCTGTAGATTGGGATAAAAAAACGATGAAAGCGGTCGATAATGAGGGGTTGGAATATTTTGGTGTTTCGTTGGGTTTTGGCAGTGTTTGCGTGAAGCCTAAGAAAGATGCCCTTTGTGTAATTGGCTTGTTAGAGAATCAAGATACAGCGACTTGGTTGGTGCATACGGAAACGGCAGACGAAATAGTAATACAAGGCGGTGCAATGGCTGTAAAGGTAAGTGACCGTTTAATGGTTAAGAATGACAAAGACAGTTTAAGAAACTTGTTAGCTGATTTGCTCAAGACGATAAAGGCAATGAGGTTTACGACAAATGTAGGTCCGACGTTACAACTGATAAACGTTGCTGATTTTATGAGATTGGAAAAACGTGTTAATGATTTATTGATGAATGAGTAATGGCACTGGATAAAGACAAACTGAAAGAAGGAATAAAAGCAGCATTTCTTGTAGCGGCACAAGAAACTGAAAGTGCAGAATTAAGTGCAGAAACTCTTGCTACTGCATTAAGCATAGTAATAGATACTTACATAAAAGCCGGTGTAGTGAACACAACGGGTTCGGCAACGGCACAGACAGGGAAAATAACATAATGAAAGAGAGAAAAGGCATATTACTAACGCAGGACTTTGATTTGGCTATTCAGCCGGTGCGAAATGCTGACGGCAAAATAATAAGAGGCTTGCTCATTGGCGACACGGCAGACCAAGACGCTGTAATAGTATTAAAACTGCACCAAGGCGACCTAAAGGAAGATGCCTTGGTTGGCGTGGGGCTTACAAAGTATCTACGTAGCAAATTAGACTTGATTATGACAATTATAAGGAACGTTTAAAATTAAAAACAAAATGAAGAAATTATTGATAATAACATTAGTGCTGACACTGTTTACAGGCTGTTTTATGCACAAAAAAAGAAAGCACGAAAACCGCAAAATAAAAGCGGTGGAAAATATCGAAACGGTTACTACTCGAGTAGATAATAAACATACGGCTGTAAGCCTTGCAAAACAAGAAAAAACAGCTGTCACTGATAAGACTGTAACCACTGAAAAAGAAACCAAGTTTTCTAAACCGGACAGCACCGGAGTTCAATATAAAGTGATTGAACGTGTTATTGAGAAACGCAACAATGTTACTACACGTAGTGAATTAGATGAACTGCTTATCAAAACTAAAGATGAGCAAATACAACGGCTTGAGAATGAAAATAAACGGCTTGAGAGATTGTCTAATGAAATCGTCAAGTTGAAAGAAAGAAACGAAATGCAAACGCCGTGGTCGTTATTATTTACGGCATTTGTGTTGGGAATGGTAACAGTTATAGTTGTCAAGTTATGGATAAAGAAACCAAAGTGGTTGCAAGGCAATCGCTCTTAGATATTGCAATACAACAATGCGGTGATGCCACGGCAGTATTTCAGCTTGCTGTGCTGAATGGGCTGTCTATTACAGACGACTTAGAGGCAGGGCAAACAATAGTAAGTAATCAGGTTTTAGTGATGAAGATAAAATACTAACAGAGCAAAACGAGGGTATTGGTTATTGGGCAATAGGTGTTGATTTTATAGTACAATAGAAATGGCAAGGAAAGTACAAGACATAAAAAACGAAATGACAGAGGCATTTATCGCTAATGCTGAAATTAAGCAGCTGTATGGCTTAGATGAAAGCAAAACTTTCGATGAGCAATTTGCTGTGGTTAGCTTGGAAAATATAACGTTCAATATCGTTGCCTTTGCAATTTGGACGTTAGAAAAATTATTTGGCTTGCATTCTGATGAAGTGGACGAAAAGTTGGCACAACTAAAACCACATACAGCGAGGTGGTATCGTAATAAGGCATTAGCATTTCAATACGGCTTTGACCTCTTGGCTGATACAGATAAATTCGATAATCAAGGTAAAACACCGGAAGAAATTGAAACGGCAAAAATTATTAAATATTCAGCCGTCACAGAAAGCGACGGCAAATTAACACCGGTTACGGCACAACAGCAGAAAGCATTTGAGCAATATTTGGCAGAAATTAAAGACGCAGGCGTGCGTACTACTGTCATTAATTATCTACCGGATAGATTGAAATTAAATATACGTATAGTGCGAGATATGCTCGTGCTTGATGCTAACGGTATGGATATTACCACAGCAAAATATCCGGTAAATGAGGCAATCGAAGAGTTTATGAAAGAATTGCCCTTTAACGGCGAACTTTCTCTGCAAAAGTTGGTTGATAAAGTACAGCAAGTCAAAGGCGTTAAGGATTTGAAACTTGATTTGGCACAGACAAGTTGGATAGATGCCGATATTAACGACTACGGCAACCCTATAAGTATCGCAGTGAATTTAACAGAGGATAATGAAACAAAGAGCGTGATAACGTATGAATAATAAGGTTTACGACATAGATGTAAAAAAGTTAAGCGTATTGCTGTTACCGACTTTCTTGCGTAAAGCAAAAATGGTAGCTTGGCTACATTGCTTAGTTGCTCCATTGGTGTCGTTGCATTACGCATTCAGGCAAAAGCGTGAGGCTGACCTTTATAACCTCAATCACAACGGTCAAGTGTGCTATTTGAGGGGGAAAAGCGACGAATACAGATAACTGACGGCAATAGGTACAAGCCTCAGTACATTTACACAGAGGGCGAAAATAAGCCCAAGTATTTAGGCACGATGTATTTGCACGACGACAGCGTGTATGGGGACACCGGTGTTGATTTTATGGTGCTGTTGCCATTTGATGTGTGGAACGAATACAGAACTGAGGTAGGAATAGGGCAATTTAGATTTTACAAAATAGAGGCGTTAATTGACTTTTATCGCCTCGCAGGAAAACGATACAAAATAGATTTATTATGAATAGAATATATGCAAACCAAACAGGCGGTTTTCCGATGACTACGGATACATTGAACTTTTTGCAAGAAAGTTACAATTTGTTCAATGTGTTGGGGCAGTTAGCAGGCAATTTGTCAATTATTGCCGGTTGTGAAATAATCGGTTCAAGCGTCGGCAATGGAGCGGTGTATATCAACGGCGAAGTATTGCCATTCGTTGGCGGTACGCTTTCGCCTAATGTCGTTATTAAGGAAACTATACAGACACGTGAGTTTGAAAATGGCGACCATAAGCAAGTGTATTTCACTCGCTTTGCCACGTTCGGAATTTCAACTACTAATTCTTACAAATGGGCTGATTTTAACCGTGTGGACAGCTTACAGCAACTTATGCAAAAATGCCACGAGCTTTCGGAAACGTTACGAACGCACAGCCACGCTTGGCGTGATATTACTGCCAAACCGTTGCAATTTCCGCCGACACGTCATAGTCATAGTTGGGGTTCTGTTACTGATAAGCCCTTAACATTCCCACCAGTAGTACACACGCATAGCTACAACGATTTGACTGATAAGCCTGAGCTTGGCGGTCGTGTGGTAATAGCAGGAAAAGTGGGTGCATCGCCTCGACGGGTTTTGGAACGCTATGCCGGTCGTTTTACAGTAAGCTATGGTCGTAACATTAAATTTAATTGTTACGAAATGCACGCAAATTATTGCTGTGTCGTAACTGCAGATGACAGTTCGTCAAATGTATCGGATTTTATGTTCCAAATAACAAGTTTTAGATAAAAGATATGGCAACAGATAAAAACACTTTAAAGCAGTGGTTTAAAAATAAGTTGAAACCAACGCAGGAGCAATTTTGGGCGTGGTTGGACTCGTATTGGCACAAATCTGAGCAAATACCGGTAACGAAGATTGAGGGGCTTGATAAGTTGCTTGAAGGTGCTGTAACTATTGAAAGTTTAAATGCTCTTGCTAAACGTGTGCTATTGAGATAGCTGCAGATAGAATTTTCAAGTATGATTTGCCTAATAATGCAATGTTAGTAGCTCTTGTAATTCAAGCTAATGCAACGGTAGAGGTCGGAAGTGATGAACAACATCTTGGCGATTTAGGCGAAATAGAAAGTAGAGGTAAATCAATTTTAAATTTTGGGCTGATGCCAAAAGACAGCATTTATATACGTGTAAATGCAACGACTACTGTTACGCCAATTATTTACGTGGAATAATATTATTGTTTAATTTATAAATTTTAGAGAAAATGACAAAAACAGATGTAAAAATGCAAACCTTGAAAAAGGTGGCAACAGAAAATGGGAAGTTGTACTTTCCTTTCTCAAACAATGAAACCGTAAAGGCGGTAATTTTTGCAGAAAAAAGCAAGGGCAGAATTTTAGTAGTTGAAGATTTTGCTGAAGTTTCAACTATTGACAACGTTGCAAGTGTGGACTTGGGATACCTAAAAACGAACTGCCTTGTAGTTGAGGTTGAAAATGCGACAGAGGTAGAGGTATTAATCTTAAAAAATGCAGAATAATGAAAAAGAATTTGATTTTAGTAGTGGCATTGCTGTTTGCCACTTTAACAGTAACAACAGCACAACGTAAGGTAGCGACTGATAAGCTACAAGTTACGGTAGGTTTTGATGCAAAAGGCAATGCCTTTGCAAAGGAGTTTCCAAAAGTCGATTTATCGCCCATTCAAGCGGAATTATCCAAAAAGTTGAATGCCGGTGCTTACGAGGGTACTGCTCAAGATTTGGCTACTCAGTTGAATGATGCTGTTGCTAAAGTAGTAACGAACGAGGCAAGTTTAACTGATTTGACGGCGGTTATAAACACTACAAAACAGAAGTTAGAAAGTTTGAAAGTTGCTGATGTTGGCGGTTTGCAAGAAGAAATTGCACGCCTTGAGGGGTTAATTGCAAATGCAGGAAAAATAAAAACAGTTAATGGGGTTGAACCTGACGAAAATGGGGATATAGCATTAGATATTCCCCAATACAAAGCGGGCAAGAATATCAGTATAGATAATTCTAATCCAAAGAAGCCTGTGTTAAATGTAATACAAGATGTGGATGTTCATTATTCTGTAACACCTACAGGTACAGGATATAGAATTGTTCCTCAATATGAAGATATAGAGGTTGGTGTGCTGAATATTGATGCTGACGGATATTATATATCTGATGCTGATGCTAAAAAGTTGAAAGATGCGGGTTTCGTTGGCATTAGTGATGATAATTATGTCGAATGTTACCATTGTAGTAATGAGCCTACCAAAACAATAAAAGTGCTGTCAGGATTTAAGCGTGTAGAAGATACATCTATAGGAAGAGGTATTGCAACCCCTTTTCAAAATTTTTCCAAACAAGAAATAGTAGCTGATAGAGCTTACTTGTTGGAAGATGGTAGGGTAATGTTATTTTTTAAGCCCCAAAATAAGGTATCATTATATTTAGGAGAGTTGATTTGGATTCATTACAACAAGACAATTGCTAAAATCGTTCAAATTGAAACCACTACCAATGGCACAGCTTATTATTTAAAATATATGTTAGATGTAACAGGTAAGAATAATGGTTTTACAGTAGACGTTGGAAATTATGTGCATAAGATATCAATAGTTGATATAGATTATTCATTAATAAAATTTGAAAATTGTTCTGAAGATATGGTGGCTTTTGCGGGAGTGAGCTGTAAAAATGTTGTGTCTGAAGTAATTTATAATACTGAATATAGATATAAATTTTACTATAATGGTTTTATGAGATATATGGATAATGGTGTGGTTTCCTCAAGAAAGCCTATTATGACTTCAGAAATTGTTATCGATAATAGAAGTACAATGATAAAAGGGTTTGCAGAGTATAAAAGAGATTATACGAATAACCCTCAGAGCAATATTTTTGAAATTGTGAATATAAAAACGTTGAAAGAGTATCTGAAAAAACCAATATTATTAACACCAGCTCCTTTGCCCGACTATCCTAAAAAAGGGCTAATCTACTTTGACAGTTCAGATAATAAATTAAAGTGTTATGACGGTACGGAATGGCATAATCTATGGTAATATTTGAGGAATTATGAGAAAATTAATAGTAAAACTCTTAGCTCTGTCATATAGAGCGAGGTTATTTGGAAAAGAAATAACATTCCCAAGAGCTGCGAACGTCGTGTTTCCGTTATTATTGCTACTTGGTTATTCGTTAATAACTAATTTTCATTACCCAACTCTCGACCTATTTACGTTGGTCGTATTGCAAGTAAATGCCGTTGTATGGCTGATTGTACTTCTTTATCTTAAGAAATATCCGGCACAATGGCACGAGCTTACGAGTCAGCAAAAATGGTTCTATGGTAATGGAGCGAAAAGTGGCAAAACAAAGGCAAGATTAACAGAAGTGCAACGCAAGGAGTGGGAGTTCATCGATGATTGCGTTGATGAAGATACGCGAAACTTTTACAATGTTGGAGCGTTATTATTTAACCCTATTTTGGTTGTAACATTATTGGTTTTGGTATTGTAGAAAATTGACACCTTTCGGAGGGCGGTGTAAAAAAGCCCTC
>PDWI01010732.1_pt1 | contig 10194 bp, 9 predicted proteins | sample 1430891 | NCBI WGS metagenome assembly PDWI01 (sample SAMN01162508, study PRJNA174530) | Oral metagenome, whole genome shotgun sequencing project. | biome: Marine environment; feature: Marine mammal; material: Swab sample of the gingival sulcus; isolation source: swab sample of gingival sulcus... | reverse complement strand
CACACACGGTATCACACACGTTTTTGCCACAGTAACACACAACACCCCACAATACATCATTTTTCTTTTGAAAATGACATTAGCAATTTCTGTGATGCTTTTTGTACCATCACTTATTCTCGGTTTTGGGAAGGAGGAAAAATAACAAGAAGGATGATTAGCCAAAAAATATATGCAAGATCATTTTTCCAGTAAGGTGTGTCAAATAGGCCGCACAGAAGAATGACCAAAAAACTACTGCATAATAAAAATGTTTGTGGTTTTTTGTCGTTGTGGTACTGTGTGTATCCACAAAATAGTGTGTACGTGCATAAAAGACAAAATGATAACAGGCCAAAATATCCTCCAGAAATCAGAAAATGTAAAATACTGTTGTGTTCTGTGGGCACAGCCCATTCAAGATAAGGGTCATATAAAGGTTGTGTGGCAAGGTAGTGTTTTTGAAAGCTATCAATTTCATAACCAAAAAGAGGGTTTTGCTGTATATAAAAGAGTGCTGTACGCCAAATCATCGTGCGAGACGTGAAGGAATTTCTTTCAAATGTTGTATTACTGTTGAGTATTTTTATGTAAGCAAACATGCACAAAAAGCCGATGAGGGTGGTGGCGATAAGAAGAAAAATTTTCTTTTGTTTTATGCAAAAAAAGGATGTGATAAAAGTTGTAACGCTCAGTGCTAAAAATGTCGACAAAGATTGTGTGAGGAACACTGTTATTGTACACAATATGCTTGTTAGTACACATATAACTTTTGTGAATGTGTGTGGTGTTTTAAAAAACAGTGCGCCATTGCTAAAAATAAATGGAACAATAAAGAGTGCGAGATAATTTGGCGATGAGAAAAAAGCAGATAAGCGATGGTCGTATGTAACAAATCCATGCGCGTAAAAGATGAGTGATAGAACACTCACTGCAAAAGAGAGAATAAGGAAGCTGTATAGTATTATAAGAGGACGGCATTTTTTTGTAGTAAAGTGCGTCCATAATAACACACTTGTGCATACTGGAAGTGCAATCCACTCAATAAACACGCCAAAAGCATGTGTATGCGGAAAGAGGAGTAAGGATGGCACAAATGATATAACAAAAAAAAGAGAAAGGGCAAAAAGTGGCGCCTGCGTTGTCGTACATAAAATGTGTTTTGAGTGAAAAATGAAAAGGGAAATGCAAAGAATAACCAATGTTATAGTGAGGAGGCTTATTGATATGTGAAAAAGTGAGATGCGTATTTGGTATAGCGGTGTTGTAAACACTGTGCACGCAATAAGTAGGTCTATTAAAACATTTTGTTGTTTATTGTTGAGAAACATTTTCATAATGAGATGCAAGTGCACATATAAATACAATAAGCGGGACAATGTGGACAGAAAAGAGTGCTGTATCAAAAAGAGAGTGTGTAAGGAATATACTTATGCTTATTATAGCAAAAATAGAAACATCGCGTGTTCTTTGTGTATAAAAAATAGATAAAATTGCAAAAAGCAGACCAAAAAAAAGGCTTATGCCAATGATACCAAGTTCAACTGTAATGTCTAAGAAGAGATTGTGTACATAAATCGGTGTGCGATATTCTACTTGTGGGTTAACAGTGTATGCATAGGCACCGAGACCTGTACCAAGGAATGGTCTTTTGTGAATTTCTGTCAGTGCTTCACGAAATAGTGTAATACGATGCGTGACGGATGTATCTGTAAGCGAAAAAGAGGAAGTGAATCGTTGTGTGATTGGATTGTGGGGAATGATAAAAATAATTGCACAGGTCAACAGTAGTAACAAAGAGAGTTTTTTTGATTGCACAGAGAGAGTGCGCCAAAAAAATAATATACCAATTAGTGCACCACAGAGAAGACCAATATAACCACCGCGTGAAAATGTCAGTAAATCTGCGCATAAAAGCGTGCAAAAAATCACTAACCACTTTTTTTCTTTTGTCAGAAAGAAAAGTGCTAGTGCAAACGGCATGATTATACCTAAATAAAAAGAAAAAACATGTGGATCTGGGAAAAAAGCAATTGCGCGCATAAAATCATGAGACCCCACATGAACAAGCCAGCTATTGTACGTGATAACAGATTCTGAAAATGTATACCCAAGAAAAAATGGTGTTAATTGGCCCCATGTAAGTAGGAGAGTGTTTAAGGGTATAAAAAATTGAGATACAAATTGTATTATGCTTATTATTGAAATCATAGCACATCCATGCACAATAGACTGCAAGATGAGGCGTAGTGCATGGGTGTATGTGTTGAGCAGGGTTGTGATAATGTAAAAAAGTGGGAAAAGTGTTATAAAAAAAAGAATTTTACGCAACGTCCACAGGGGCACAGGAGAAAAGAATAATGAAAACAAAAGCCACATAAAAAACGCCGTGAAAAATGCAGAAACAAAACCACGTGGTATAAAAAAGTTTTTTTTATACAGCGATATACACACAAAACATAGTGTGATTGTAATCGCTATAACACGATATATAGCCAGATCGACACCTGGGAAAGGGCTAAGTGCAAATTGTAATGGCAAAAAAAGATATGATAGTGCCACTGCATAAAGGAGAAATGTCATTATCGATGCAATAAGCGAAAAATCTGTAGAAGTCTTTTTTGCACTGGACCGTGGTGTTTTGCAAAAAAGAGATCTTGTGACTTATAATAGCACTCTTTTTGTGTTTTGTGTGTATTTTTGCTACTGCACCCAGAGGAGTGATGCACTTGTATTGTTGGAATGTATAAGACATCTCCGTACAGATTTTGTGCTCGTGTGCATAGGTCAACATCTTCAAAATACAAAAAGAAGTCCTCATCAAAACCATTAAGTTGTTCTAAAAAGTGTTTTTTTGCACATAGTGCAGCGCCAGTTACCCAATGTACAGGTGTTTTTACAGTAGAGTGCCATGGTTTTTTGTAGATGCCGATATTGTTTTTGATAATGCCCCATAGAGTAATTGCATCACCTGCTGACCATTGTTGCGCAGCGCCATCATCAGATAGTATTTGTGGTGATGCAATTGTCGTGTCGTCAATGTGCTGTGTGATTGTTGTAAAATGCACATCAAAAGAGTGTGTGTCAGGGTTTAAAAAGCAAATATAGTCAGTTGTTGCATGTGCAAGTCCGATATTATTTGCACGTGCATATCCGATATTCTCATTTACTTCATACACTTTTTGTTTTCTAAACGTATATTTGGGTATGTGTAGTTTTTGTGTGTCATTATTTACGATAATTACATCACATAAATGGGCGTTGGTAATTTGTGATAAATCACGCAAGCACCTGCGCAGTTCATGTAAACTCTGATAATTGACGATGATAAATGAAATCATAGATGTTTTTTAGCAGCAATAAGTGCGTCATGTACGGAGTCTGCATGGGGTTTATGTGTCTTTCTGTCGCAGTAATTTTTGATGCGGCGTAGGGCGATGTGTGTTCTAAAATACATTTTTTGCAGTAGTGAGCCATGCTTAAGAAAAAACAGAATGCCAGAGTAGACAAGGTGATATATTTTTTTGTCTGGTGTTTTTTCACTTATTTCTTTGTGATATGCATGTGCATCAGCGACAATTATGAGAGGGAAGTGCTGTGCTTGTGCACGATATGAAAAATCGACATCTTCATAATACAAAAAAAAACGTTCATCAAAAAGGCCGATGGTATTAATTACTTCACGAGAAATCATCATCACGCATCCAGAGATAAAAGCATGTTTTTGGAGGGGTTTTTCTGTATTTTTTGGTGTTTTGTGGACACCGCGCATGCGTACAAAATCAATAATACCACCAGAAAACCAGACAGTGTCTTTTGTGCGATGTGTAAAAATAACAGGAGAAAATATGCCTGGGCCAGTGCTAGTGCTCCGTGCAATAATGCGTTCCATGCAGTGTGTATCAAGTAGTGCGTCAGGATTAACAAGTGTAATTGTTGTAGCGCCGTGTGCACAGGCTGTGCGTATACCAGTGTTTGCGCCGTGTGCAAATCCTGTGTTTTCTGTGTGCGCAATGTATGTTGTGTGGGGGAAAAGGTTCTTGCATTGTTGCAGTGATGTATCAGTGGAGTGATTATCGACAACGATAATATGTGGTGTGATAGTGTGTGACGATAGGATACTGCGTAGTGTCGCAATAATATGATCACCACCATTATAGTTCACAATCACAAAAAAGTGTTTTTCTGTAGTTGTCATAAAAAGGGTGTGCCAAAGAGATTACGAGCGCTTTGGGCGTATGTGCATTATATCATCGCGTGTAATAACGCGAAAGATAAAAAGTAGTATGATGTATGCGCTCACTGCAAAAAAAGTCGTTATAAAACTATTAAACGGTAATACAAAATATAGCAATGCCATTGCTGCACCAGCAAGGGTGAGATAAAGTAATTTCAGTGATGTAATTGTGTACGTGGTATGTCGTAGCGCGATGATGAGTGTAGATGTGACAACGAATAATTCGGTAATAACCGAGACGATTGCTGCGCCATTATATGAATACAAAGGAATCATGAAGGCATTTGAACTAATATTGATGAGTGCTGCTGTCACCAATGCATACATAAGTTTTTTTTGTAGTGCGCTTGCAATAAGGATACTTGTAAAAAGGTGTCCATAAAAAATTAGCGCAAGAGCAAAAATAAGAATGCGCAACACAAGTACAGATTCACCAAATGCTGCACCACCGACGATGCGTATAATATCTGGAGCGAGGAATAATGTGCTTATGATGAGTGGGATGGTAATGATGGTAAAAATGCGCAGCACAATATTTGCAATTGTGATAAATGTTTCTTTTTTTGTAAAAATGTATTTTGAAAAAAGTGGAAAAACAAGTCCAACAACCATTGAAGGAAAAAATGTTAGTGTTTCAATAACCTTGTATGCTGCTCCATAAATACCAACATGACTTTGGGGTTGGAAAAAAGACAGAAGAATTGCGTCAATTTTAAAATAGAAAAATGTGACAATTGCGCTGATGCCCATCGGCAGAGATTCTTTGAGAAATTGTTTCCAGTATAGCGTGTCATAGCAGAGAGAAATTTTTGTATATTTGCGTGACACAATAAATAATAATACAAAATTCCACAACATTGTCATAAAAAGAGCAAAGGCAACGACAATAAAACTGAGATGCATTTTGACAACTGTGATAATCATGCATACCTGGATTACTTTGCCAGATAGTTCTACAAATGCCACTTTGTCCATCGCAATATATTTTTGATATAGACCGATGAGCAATCCATAGCTAGAAGAAAAAATAAATGCCACACTTGCAATCAATATGCTAACTTTGAGATTGTAGGCATATGGTAAAAACCACACAAATAGCGTTGCGATGAGGAAAATGGTAGTGGAAATTGCGAGGCGTAGTGTGAAAATACGGCTTAGTATCCAAGATTCGTCAGCGCCTTCTCGAGAAATTTCACGTGTAGCAATGGAATATAGTCCGAAATCACCAAGTGCGCTGAAGAACGCAAAAAATGCAAACATTGTCGTATACTGCCCAAAGCCATTTGTACCAAGATAGCGTGTGAGCATGCCAACCGCAAAAAGAGCTAGGGTCATCGATAATACTTTGACTGTCCCATTAACAATAATGTTATACGTAATGCGTTGCGCAATCATAGAGATTCCATAATACTTTGTGGCCTGATGATTACTTTACGATCAGCGTCTTCTCCAATACTTTCTGTCTCTACACGTGTATCATCACATACAGTCATATGCACAATGCGTCTCTCGTATGCGTTCATCGGCCGCAAAACGACGGGTTTTTTTTCACGTGCTGCTTGATTTGCAGCATCACGTGCAATGCGTGCAATAAGTCGATCTTTATCCTCTTTATAACCATTGATATCAAGACTGATGTGTTCAGAAAATCCATTTTTATACAAAATTGATCGTAAAATGTGTTCAAATGCATAAAGATTAGAACCTTTTTGTCCAATCAAAAAGCGTGAATCACTTTCTGTTTTTATAGAGCATAGATACGATTTTTTATCAGAACGTGCATCAATTTCTTCTTTAATAGAGCATTCTGCAGAAAAATCCATTAGTTCTAACATTGTTTCTGTGCTTTTTTCGATGATGTCATATGCATTAGCCATAAACGCGTAATAAAATAAATTAGCAAAAAATTATGCAGTTTTTTTTGTGGCACTGTTTTTTTTCTTTGTGCATTACAATCCATTGTTGCGCAATCATAAATACTGTTGATGTCAACCAATAGAGCGTTAAACCAGATGGGAATTTCAATCCGATAAACAATGTCATGATTGGTATAATAAAAAGCATTTGTTTTTGCATAATTGTTGCGAAATCTGGTTCATCTGTTTTTTTGTCATCAGATTTTTTCGCTGGAGTTTTTTCTGTGGTTTGTTCATTTTTTGCTTGCATCATCTTGAGTTGGTAAAACTGTGCTGCTGCTGTAATGACGGCAATTACTGCAAATGGTTCTGCAAGATTCATAAATCCAAGGAAAAATCCATTGATTGTGTCAGGTTGTGAAATAAATGTGTAAAGGTGTTCTGTGTGAACAGAGAGGTGATGGTCTTGTGACAAATTAATGAGCACGCGATACATTGTGATAAAAATCACCATCTGGATAATAAGAGGTAAGCATCCCGCTGCAGGATTGACTTTGTGTTTTTTATAGAGTGCCATTGTCTCCTTTGTGAGCTTTTCCTTGTCGTCTTTGTATTTTTTCTGCAGTTTTTTGATTTCTGGTTGGATTTCTTGCATTTCCTTTTGTGATTCGATTTGTTTGCGTGATAAAGGAATGAGCGCAAATTTAATAATAAGTGTCAAAAGGATAATTGCGATACCAAAATCGCCACATAGTGTGTAAAGACCGATAAGAGCATTGTAAATTGGTTGATAGATGAGTGTAAAAAGGATTCCCATAGTATTATTTTATAATAAGATTATTTTTTTCTAATAAATCACGTAAAACATGACACGCTTTTGCATACGGTATTATTTTACCATGATTTGCGTAGGATATCACAATATCTGTTCCAGGTACAATATGTGGCAAGAAAGTTGTGATTGCATTGCGCAGTATGCGTTTTTGTCGATTGCGTTTTGTGGCACGTTGTGAAAATTTTTTGCCTACAATACACCCAATACGGACAGCTCCTTGTGTATTGGGCGCCCAATACAATAACACGCCACTACAATAGTGACGCTTACCTTTTTTGATTACATACAAAAGTCTGTTATTGTCGCGTAGCCGATGTTCTTTGCAAAGCATACAACATTACACAGCAAGTCGTGCGCGTCCTTTCTGGCGGCGTCTTTTCAAAACGGCTTGTCCAGCACGTGTTCTCATACGCGTAAGAAAGCCATGTACGCGTTTTCGCTTTCCCTTTTTTGGTTGGTACGTTCTTTTCATAACAACAATATCAAAATTACATAGCCCAATTATATTATCATATGGAAGGAGTATTGTCAACGGTAAAAGTGTATAAAATGGTGATATTGTGGAGACTTATCCACATATTATTCACAAACTGTGGATAAGTCGCTGATTTCTTTATTTTTTAGAAAATGATATACTCGGTATACATAATTCAGAGAAGATATGCATGTGAATATCTTGTGGATAATGTGAATTAGTGGTCAAAAGTCGTGTATACAAGAGTAATTTGTGTGTAACGAACAATGATAGGGGGTGAAGACAGTGAAAATAATACATATTTATGGAACAAATAAACAAGGAAGAGTTGTGGCGATCTGTTTTGGGGAGTATTGAATTATCAATATCAAAAGCAAATTTCAGTACATGGTTTAAAAATACAAAAATTCTTTCTGTAGAAAGTGACCATATTGTTATTGGTGTACCAAATGGATTTGCTAAAGAATGGTTGGAAAATAAATACCAATCATATATTTTACAAGCACTCCATAAAGAAGCACCACAAATTAATACAATGAGTTGTGCTGTGTATTCTCCGCAAGAAAATGCTGAAGAAGAACATAGCTATATGCACGGTGAAGAACACGGCGCTACGCATGATGCGCAGAAAGCGCCAGTGACGCATGCACAACAAAGAGAGCAATTGTATAATAGTCACAAAGCAGACACAGCTGCACAGCCTGTTTTGCAAAAACAAGTGAATCTTAATCATCGATATACATTTGATAATTTTGTTGTCGGTGATCATAATGAACTTGCAAAGGCTGCGTGTCATGCGGTGTGCGAAGATTTAGGAAAAATTTACAATCCACTCTTTATTTACGGAAAAGTTGGTTTGGGCAAGACACATTTATTACAATCTATCGGTAATCAAGTACAATCTGATGATGCAAATAAGCGGATTATTTATACAACGTCAGAGAAATTTACAGCGGAATTGGTAAATGCAATTAAAAATAATAAAGCAGACCGCTTTAAAGAAGAGTATCAAAAAGTGGATCTTTTAATTATTGATGATGTGCAATTTCTGGCAGGAAAAGAGAAGACGCAGTTAGAATTTTTCCATATCTTTAATGCACTTTACAATCTCAATAAACAAATTGTCATTTCGAGTGATCGTCCACCAAAATCAATTAGTACACTGGAAGATCGTTTGCGGTCACGATTTGAGGGTGGCATGATTGTGGATGTGAGTCAGCCTGATCTTGAGACACGTATATCCATTTTGCAGACAAAAGCATTGGAGCGTGGTTTTTATCTCAGTGATGATGTGCTCAGATTTATGTCGGAAAATATCAAAAATAATATTAGAGAATTGGAAGGGGCGCTTAATCGTGTGATTGCAATTTGTGACTTGCGCAAAAAGGAACCAACGAAACAACTAGTTGAGCAAGCACTGCAAGAAATTATTGATAGCAATAAAAAGAAGTGCGTGCAACACAAGCATGTGCTTGATGTAATCGCAGATTTTTATGAGGTGAGTGCGGAAGATTTGATTAATAAGGGGCGTAAAAAAGAAATTGTCTATCCACGGCAAATTGCAATGTACTTGTTACGCAAAGAATTGAACATGTCATATCCGGGCATTGGAAAATATTTCAGCGGACGTGATCATACAACAGCATTGCACGCCTATGAAAAAATTAGCAAAGAACTTGAAAGCAATGAACGACTAAAAGAAGAAGTTGATTTTCTCAAAGAAAAGCTCTACGCAGCATAATAATACGTTAAATGCAAAAATATGAAAGCAGTGTGTACATATGAAAATATCAAGGGGGCATTACAAGCAACGGAATTTGCAACAAGTAAGAGTGCAACATTATCTATACTCAATAATATTTTGATAGAAACAGATGGGGGACAACTCTGTTTTTCCGCGACAAATTTGGAAATCGGTATTGTCAAAAAAATTCAAGCAAAAATTGACGCACCGGGAAAAATTGTCGTGTCGGCAAGTCTTTTGGGGAGTTTTTTGACGGCGCTTCGCGGTACGGAACACGTCAAACTCAGTGTGGATGGGCGAATATTGACATTGGAGAGCGGCGCACACAAAGCAAAAATCAACGGATATGATGTCGATGATTTTCCGATCATTCCACAGATGAGCGGACAACATACAATCGATATTACGTTGGCGCAATTCAAAGAAAGTATCGCAAAAGTACTCAATTTCACGTCACGCACGGAAACACGCATTGAACTCACCGGTGTGTTCATGTCCTTTCAGTCTGAAGAAGTGTGTTCGGTGGCGACAGACAGTTTTCGTCTCGGAGAAATGTGCGTCCCAAAAAACGAACTCATCACGCGAAGCAGTGCGTCTGAAGAAGTCATCGCCGATGGTACACAAATCATTTTGCCACAGCAATTGTGTGCATATATCAGTAAATTTTCAGATGTGCACGAAACCATCCAATGCGCAATTGAAGAAAATCATTTGTTTTTTGTCTGCGGCGACCTGTATGTCACCGCACGTCTCATCGATGGTGCGTATCCGGATTACAAGCAAATTATCCCGGAGAGCGCAGCGACAAAAGTGTTGATTAAAAAAGATGCACTTTTGGAGGCAATGAAAGTCACAACAGTGTTTACCGGACGCGAGAGCGGGGAAATTCACTTCGACATCAGCGACACGGTGCTCAACATTACGACAAAACACCAAGAAATTGGAGAAAATACGACAGAACTCGACGTACAAACAGACGGACCGGCACAAAAAATCGTCCTCAATCCGCGTTTTGTCATCGACGGGATCAATCGGATCGATGAAGATGTCGTAGAAATCTCCATTAAC
>PDWI01010731.1_pt1 | contig 10194 bp, 9 predicted proteins | sample 1430891 | NCBI WGS metagenome assembly PDWI01 (sample SAMN01162508, study PRJNA174530) | Oral metagenome, whole genome shotgun sequencing project. | biome: Marine environment; feature: Marine mammal; material: Swab sample of the gingival sulcus; isolation source: swab sample of gingival sulcus... | reverse complement strand
GATAGAATTTTTAAATTCAAATCCTTCGCCAGGTTGTCTTGGATATACCTTAATCTTAACGTGTCCATATTGACCATGACCACCAGATTGCTTAGCATATTTGTTATCAACTTCAGTAGGTTCACTAATAGTTTCTTTATATGATACTTGTGGTTTACCAACTGTCGCTTCAACTTTGAATTCTCTTAATAATCTATCTACGATGATTTCTAAGTGAAGTTCTCCCATACCTGCAATAATAGTTTGTCCAGTTTCTTCATTTGTATATGTTTTGAATGTTGGATCTTCTTCTGCAAGTTTTGCAAGAGCGATACCCATTTTTTCTTGTCCAGCTTTTGTCTTTGGTTCAATCGCAATTTCAATTACTGGATCTGGGAATTCCATAGATTCAAGAATTACTTCGTTCTTATCATCACAAAGTGTATCTCCAGTAGTTACGTCTTTTAGACCAACTGCTGCAGCAATATCTCCAGAATATACAGTTGAGATTTCTTCTCTTTTGTTTGCGTGCATTTGTAGGATTCTTCCTACTCTACCCTTTTTACCCTTTGTTGAGTTATATACATAAGAACCTGAATCTAATGTTCCAGAATATACTCTAAAGAAAGCAAGCTTTCCTACAAATGGATCAGATATAATCTTGAATGCAAGTGCTGAGAATGGACCTTTGTCATCTGCTGGTCTTTCGATTTCTTCTCCAGTATTTGGGTCAACACCCTTAATTGCTGGAATATCGATTGGAGATGGCATAAAGTCGATTACTGCATCTAGCATCATCTGTACACCTTTATTTCTGTAAGCTGATCCACACATCATTGGAATCATATCACAGTTAATAGTTTCTCTTCTGATTACATCTTTAATTTCTTGAGCAGTAATTTCTTCTTCTTCCATATATTTCATCATTAATTCATCGTCTAATTCTGAAACAGCTTCAAGAAGATGTTCTCTCCACTCTGCTGCAAGTTCCTTCATATCTTCAGGTATTTCAGTGATTTCAAATTGTTCACCTAATTTATCTGTATATACTTGAGCTTTCATTTCAATCAAGTCAACAATTCCGATGAAATCGTCTTCTTTTCCGATTGGAAGTTGAATTGGAACTGCGTTAGCTTTTAATCTATCCTTAACCATATCTACAACTCTGTAGAAATTAGCACCTAAAATGTCCATCTTATTTACAAAGATCATTCTTGGTACTCCATACTTTTCTGCTTGTCTCCAAACAGTTTCAGATTGAGGTTCAACCCCACCCTTTGCACAAAGTACAGTTACAGCGCCATCAAGAACTCTTAGTGACCTTTCTACTTCTACTGTAAAATCAACGTGTCCTGGTGTATCGATAATATTGATTCTATTACCTTTCCACTGTGCAGTTGTTGCAGCAGATGTGATTGTTATTCCACGTTCTTGTTCTTGCTCCATATAGTCCATAGTAGCAGCACCGTCGTGTGTTTCACCAATCTTGTGAGTTCTTCCTGTATAGTAAAGGATTCTTTCAGTTGTAGTAGTTTTACCAGCATCAATGTGTGCCATGATACCGATATTTCTTGTTTTCGCTAATGGAAACTCTCTACCAGCCATACTTTTCTCCTTTTTTTCTTAAATAATTTAAAGTTTAGATTACCATCTGAAGTGAGCAAACGCTTTATTCGCTTCTGCCATTCTATGTGTATCTTCCTTCTTCTTAACTGAAGCTCCAGCATTGTTAGATGCATCAACTAATTCCTTAGCTAATCTTTCTGCCATTGTTCTTTCGCCTCTAGCTCTTGTTGCATTTGTTAACCATCTAAGAGCAAGTGTTTGTCTTCTTTCTGGTCTAACTTCGATTGGTACTTGATAGTTTGCACCACCGATTCTTCTAGCCTTTACTTCTAGTACAGGCATAATATTTGTCATTGCCTTGTCAAATACTTCCATTGGTTCTTCACCAGTAATTTCTTGCATTTTGTTAAATGCTGTATAAACGATATCTTGAGCTACACCCTTTTTACCGTCTAACATAACACTGTTAATTAGCTTTGCTACAACAATGCTACCGTATACTGGATCTGGAAGTACTTCACGCTTTGGCGTTTTACCTTTTCTTGGCACTTTTCTTCCCTCCTCGCTTGATAATCGATTCACTCGAATATCTGCACAATTATGTTTAAACTTTTGAATTGCACTTCGTCTTCACCTACTTATGTAGATTACTCTGATAAACTCTGCAATTATGAGTTACCAGTCTTTAGGGGGTACTCGACAACTTACAGCTTTGCCACTTTGTTGCCGTCAGAGCCTTAATAAATAATTCTATATATTAAGGGCCTAATCCCATTTAAATTTACCTATTTTGACTTAGGTTTTTTAGCACCGTATTTTGAACGTGCTTGAGCTCTGTTTGCAACTCCTGCAGTATCTAATGTACCTCTAACAATGTGGTATCTTACACCAGGTAAGTCTTTAACTCTTCCACCTCTGATTAGCACAACACTATGTTCTTGTAAATTGTGTCCAATACCAGGAATGTATGCAGTTACTTCAATACCATTTGTTAGACGAACTCTAGCTACTTTTCTAAGTGCAGAGTTAGGCTTTTTAGGTGTTACAGTTTTTACTGATGTACACACGCCTCTCTTTTGTGGTGAGTTGTTATTAGTCTGCTTTCTCTTTAGTGAGTTCATTCCTTTGCCAAGAGCAGGTGATGTTGACTTCTTTACAGTAGTGCTTCTTCCCTGTCTTACTAATTGGTTAATTGTAGGCATTTCTTTCTCCTTTCCTTATAGAATTATTTAAGGTAAATTACCTATTTACAATAGGATTTTCTACTTTAAACTATCAATCAGTTTATCATAAATTTTATTGACACACAAGGGCTTATCAAGGAAATTTTAACAAATCCACGAAGTTATTTTTATAACGTAGTCTGCAAAATACAAAATCTTAAAATGATATTATAGTACATATCATTTTTATATAAACTTTATATTTTTTATATAAATTCTATATTCATTTAAATTTTCATTAAATCGGACATCATACAAACACCTTTCAAACCTTGCACATTTTCAAAAGAAGAGATATTACGCATTGTAATTCCACCAATAGCAAATACATCTAAAAAAGTTACTTTGCTAATAATATTTTGTAAAAATTCAATACCAACACCCTTTTTATTAGGCTTACAACTTGTTTCAAAAATGTTTCCAACCGTTACATATCCACGCTTAAAATTTACATCTTTCAAAACTTCACTCTTTTTCAAAATATCTTCTACATTTAAAACTTCAAGTTCAGAATGTACTGAAACACCAATTTCATCAAAGAGCAAATTCCCTTTGAAATCATAAAATCCATTATATGCAAACTCTATAAACCTGCTATACGGAAGATGAATTTTTTTGTACTCTTTTCCATCAAGTAACTCATAAAAATTATGTACAAATAGCTTTACACCTTTATTATTACATACATTTGATATTTTTTCTAAAAGTTTAAAATAATTTTGAATAGACAAATCTTTTTCCCTCAACAAAATAGAATCAAGTAATACTTCACAATCAAATTGTTTTTTTTGTGAAAAATTCTCATTTATATTCACAAACAGTGATTTTTTAACCAATTTATCAACAACCAACTCTAAAGACTTTTCACAAAGTTTTCTATTTGTTACTGCCTTAACTTTAATAATTCTCATTTTTCTTACACTATCATTTTTACTAATCTAACAAATATACTCTCTAATCAAAATTCACAACTTAAACATACAGCTTAATTTGTCATTTTCTTACAATCTTAATTTATATTTTAAATCTATTGTAATATGCATCAACATAATCACTCATAACAGGTTGAAGTCCTTCTTTTTTGATTGCTTCCAAAACTTCTTCTACATTTCTATCATCTGCAATTTCAAACTGTTCATCGCCCTTATTTTCATCAGTATTTTCTTCACAATGACCACCGATACCTGTACTCACGCCCGCAGATATTTTAGTAGCAGCAATCTTTATAATGTTATCTCTAAACTTTTGATTTTCTCTAGTTGAAATAGTAATATTTGCATAAGGTAAAAACAATCTATAAGCACAAACAACTTGTAATAATTGTGTTTGATGAACGTCTTTAGGATTAATCTTTTCATTATTTATTATTGGTCGAAGTCTTGGAGATGATATAGCAATCTCACTATGTGGGTACTTTGACTGTAAAAGTGCTGCGTGATAACCTGTTGCAAAAGCATCTTTTCTAAAATCTGAAAGACCAAGAAGTGCTGCAAAACCTACACCTCTCATTCCACCTATTAAGGCTCTTTCTTGACTATTTAATCTATATGGAAAAATTCGTTTATGGCCTGCTAAATGTAACTTCTCATATTTATCAGAATTATATGTTTCTTGAAATACCGTTACATAGTCTGCCCCAGCTTCATTTATGATAGCATACTCATCTGAATTTAAAGGATAAACTTCAACGCCCACTACTTTAAAATACTTTCTTGCTAATCTAGATGCATTTGCAATGTAATCAACTCCAGATACAGTTCTACTTTCACCTGTCAAAAGAAGAATTTCTTGAAGTCCTGATTTAGCAATTGCTTGTAATTCTTTTTCTATTGATTCATCATCAAGTTTCATTCTATTAATCTTATTGTAACAATTAAATCCACAATATATACAATGATTTTCACAATAATTTGAAAGATATAATGGCGTAAACATATATATATTATTTCCAAAGTATCTTTCTTTTACTTTTTTTGCTTTTTGTGCAATCTCTTCAATAAAAGTTTCAGCAGCTGGAGATAATAAAGCCTTAAAATCTTCTTTATCAATAAACTCTTTGCTCAGAGCTTCCTTAACATCGTCTTCGGTATAATTATAGGGTTCATAAATTTCCATTTCTGAAATAACCTTATCCATAATATCACTACCAATATCTTCCATTCCGTCCATATATTTCATATGATTAACTCTAGCTCTTTCCTTTATCGAATCATCCACATTATATTCAGAATAAAGTTTTTGTTCATCTTCTTCGATAAAAACATTTTGTATATCATTATTCATAATAAACACCTTTCTTAATATTCTAAAAAACTTTTATTAATCTTCCAAAAAACCTGTTAAAGGAGATGATGATATTCCACCTTTTTCAACAACTCGTCCCATTTTTGCTAAATAACCCAGTCTACCTGCTTCTATTGAATTTCTAAAAGCCTTTGCCATCATATCAATATTACCTGCTGTTGCTATTGCTGTATTTGCCATAATTGCGTCAACACCCATTTCCATAGCTTCACAAGCTTGTGAAGGTTTCCCAATTCCTGCATCTACAATAATTGGAACCTCTATTTCCTCAACCAAAATTTCAATAAATTCCTTTGTTACCAATCCTTTATTTGAACCAATAGGAGCTGCTAAAGGCATTACTGCTGATGCACCTACATTAACCAAATCTCTTGCAACATTCAAATCCGGATACATATAAGGCATTACAACAAAGCCTTCCTTTGCTAATATTTCAGTAGCTCTAATAGTTTCATTGTTATCTGGCAGTAAATATTTTGAATCTCTAATAACTTCTATTTTTATAAAATCTCCACAGCCACATTCTCTTGATAGCCTTGCTACTCTAACAGCTTCTTCTGCATTTCTTGCACCAGACGTATTCGGTAAAAGAGTTATATTTTCAGGAATATAATCTAAAATATTTTCTACATCACCACCTATTGCTCTTCTCAGTGCTAAGGTAATCATTTCAGCCTTTGCATTTTCTATCGCAGATTTAATTAAATCAAGTGAATATTTACCACTACCTAAAATAAATCTTGAGTTAAATTCATAACCTCCAATTACCAACTTATCATCTTTCAAAAAATCTTTTTTCATGTCTTGCTCCTATGCCCTTTCAATACCTAAAATTACTCTAACTGCCATATTTGCTTGATGAGCTGCACAAATTTGAACTCTTGGAGCAAAAAGACCTCTTTCTTTAATGAAATCTGACTCTTCATCTCCACATACATAAATATTACCGAACATCTTTCTTGTTTTTATCTTATTAGATGAACCAAATCCTGCCATACCAGAGCCACAAATATATTTCAAAGTTGGATATTCAAGACCAATCTTATCAAATAACAAAGATTTCATATCTACTTTATCAAAAGCCTCAATAACCAAAATACCTTCATTCCTTGCTCTATCTAAATATCTATCTACATTTTTACTTGAAATTTTTTCATTTATAATTTCAATATCTATATATGGATTAATTTCTTCTATTTGACTTTTCAAAGATTCCGTTTTAAAACTACCTAAGTGCTTACGAAAATAATGCTGTCTATTGAGATTGCTTAAATCCACCCTATCAAAATCTATCAAAATCATTTTGCCTAAATAAGTTCTTGCAAGAACTATTGCAATATTTGAACCAAGTCCTCCTAAACCAAAAATCATAACTGAAGCATTTTTTAATTTCAAAAAATTTTCATATCCAATACGGCTTATCATAATTTCTTCATAATCTTCTTTTTCTAAACTTTGGTTAAGATGAATCAAAATTATTTCATCATCTTCTTCCAATGTTCTATCTTCGCTTATGGAAAATCCATTTACTAAAATATTTAAATCTTGAATAATTAATCCATTATTATTTCTAATTTTTAATATATCTTTTTCATATCTGCTTTCTAAAAAAAATCCATCAACATCAATATTATCTAGGAACTCATAAACCGTTTTCGCCGAAGTTTCAGTCTTTTCTCCACAAAATTTAATATTCAACTTAACCACCTCCTACAAAACATACAATTTCAATTTTATCTCCATCACTTATAGTTGTTTCTTGATATAAATCTCGTTTTATAATATTTCCATTTATTTCGACTGCAATCCTCTCTTGTCTGTATCCCAAAGCCTCTATTAAACTTAATAAATTATCAGGATATGAAATTCTATATATTCCATTTATCTTTATCAAATTACCCTCCTCTTACACAAAACAAAAAGCACGAAGAGACCAGACCCAAGGTGGTCTGCCCCTTCGTGCTTAAAATCAATATATCTTTAACACTCTATCAAAATGCTATCAAAATTCATTTTTAAAGTCAATATCAAATTGATTATTTTATAATTTTATTAAATCTCAAGTAAAACTTGAGATTACAATTTATGGTTATTTTTATAACATAAATTAATAATAAAAATATTTATTTAATTGTTAGGTTTTATTTTTACAATAGCCTTGAATAAAATACTCCTAAAATTTTTATCTAAAAAGAAAACAAACAATGTTATTATAGAAACAATACCAAAAACTTTAAGACCTTCAAATATGAAATCAATAAAAGTTTTTATATCAATACTTATATATTTAAAAGTAAAATAAATTACTAATAATGTAAGTATTGAATATAATAAATAAGATATAAAGTCTTTAATATAGACAGTATAATGTTTATCAAAAACGACTTTATATATTAATATTGGCTTCCATATAAATGTAATTAAAATACTTGGAATTATAGTACCTATTACAACGCCTACAACTCCATACATCCTTACAAGAATCAATGATATAATAAAATTTAATATTCCTTCTATTATAGGCAAATGAACATCATTAAAAAATCCAGCTGACACTTTAAATGTTTGTATAACATATCTAAAATTATCTAAATAACATCTAAAGCAAATATAAAATACAAAAGAATTTTCAACTAGTGTATAATTTATCCACATATTCATAAATGGTTGAATTAAATAATAGGTAGTTACAAAAATAATAATCAAAAAAAATAATAATGCAATATTCATTGACTTATATTTTAAATATATATCTTGTTTATCATTTTTAACTATATAATGACCTATATGAGGAGAAATAATTGAAAAAACATTTGATGCGACTTTATTCCATATACCGAGTACCATTATATAGCTACTATATATAGCCAATGTTTTTAATCCACAAAACATTGATATTAAAATAATATCAATCTGATAGCCTAAAAAGAAAGCAACATTATGCACAAATACATTCTTTGCATCTTTGAATATAGTATAATCCAACTTATATTTTTTACTATCTTTTAAATACAAATAATTTTTATTAAAATATCTATTAAAAACAAATATATTTATAATAGTTGGAACAAAATTCAACAATATAAAGACAAAAAATGATTGATATAAAAATATTGAGATAATCTTTAAAATTTGACCTACTATCAAAGATATTCCCATTACACTTTTCACAAAATTATACTTTTTTTCTGCATTATATAATGTTACATTAACTGCAAAAATATAAGTAAAAGCTGTATTTAATACAGATGCTATCCAACATACTATATAAATAAAATTAACCTCTGTTTTCATAAAAACAGGTAATAAAAATGTAATAAGAATTCCCAAAATACAAATGGTAAAAATAATTTTTTTATAAAAATATTTCATAGTATAAAAAACTTCTTTTACTCTTTCTCTATCATTTTCTACTAATGGTTTATATAAAGCATAACTAATCGAAACTCCAATACCTAATTCAGCCAAACTTAAAATCCCTAAAAGCTGATTAAATAATTTAACCACTCCCATACTTTCTATACCAATATACAAGATAAAATATTTATTTATTAAAAAACTTAATATTGTAGAAATAACTAGTACTATATTACTGACAATTACACCTTTTAATATTTTTCTTTTCATAACCATTCCTATTTCTAGAGCCTACTAATTATATCTATATTCAATAAAATCAAATTTATTCCTATAAAAACAACAAAATAAATCATCTCTTAAATAATTCATTTTGTTGTTTTTAGTATCCTATTTTTTATTTTTTCTACAAATCTCAAAAACTTATATAACCTTTTACATTTTATACACAAAAAAGCAAGCCTGTTTTTTAAAGAATCACTATTTTTATATTCATCATATTTTATGTGCAAAATTGTTAAATTATAATCTATATTGTTTTCTAAAATATAAAAATAATTGCTACGTATTTGTGATAGATAATTTAAGATTAAATATCTATTAACTATCTGCTGTTTTTTAAAAAACAGCATTATTTCTTCTAAAACTTCTATTCCATCTAAAAAACGTAAAGTATATTCTTTTTCTGTTCTACTATTTTCAGAAATTCTATAATAATATAATTCCTGATTTATACAAGCAATAAAGTGTGAATTGAAAAAGTATTTATATACAACGAAACTATCTTCAAACATTTTTCCTGTTGGAAATTTAAAATCTTCAACTAACTTTCTTTTTATAAGTTTACCACATACATACGTACTATTAAAATAACGGTTCTTTTTATTATAAAGATTTTGTAAAGCATATAAGGAATTATAAACTTCTACGTGACTACATTTGATATTTTCTACAATGTTTTTTGTATGACTAAACCGTTTAAACAAGCATTGCGAAATATCTGCATTGTTTGATTTTAAAATACTATATAATAACTCTGTATATCTTTTAGAAACAATATCATCACTATCTATAAATGTAATATATTTGCCTAATGACTTAATAACACCAAAATTTCTAGCATCTGAAACACCTTTATTTTCTATATGAAAAACTTTGACTCTTTTATCTTTTTTTGCATATTCATCACAAATTGTTCCACTATTATCTGTTGAACCATCGTCTACTAATACAATTTCTATATTTTTATAGGTTTGATTTACTACACTATCTAAACAATCACATAAATATTTTTCCACATTATATACTGGTATTATTATTGATATCAAATCTTCCATTTTTGTTTTTTACCTACTACTTTATTCTACACACTTTAATTTAGCATGAGTATCGTACCATCCAACTTTATTATTTATTCTTCTTATAAAAGGAATTTTACCTACAACGTTTTTTAGTTTTCCATAATTACCAAACAAATAATAACCTACAAAAATCCATCTATATTTAATTATAGCTCTTTCTCTATTAAGCCAAGTTCCCTCTAAATCAGAACCAAATAATCCTGATGAACCAAATTGAAATTTATGATTTATATATTTCCCTTGTTTAGTATCTTTAGGTTCTTTTTGATACTCTACATTTCTTTGTTGAATAAGCTTAAATTTATCATATCCTAACTTTTCAAATAAATCAAATTCGCCTTTAAGTTCTGAAAAACTAACAATATTTGATTCAATAGATATATATTTAGGCTTTTCTTTAATTT
>PDWI01022869.1_pt1 | contig 10195 bp, 8 predicted proteins | sample 1430891 | NCBI WGS metagenome assembly PDWI01 (sample SAMN01162508, study PRJNA174530) | Oral metagenome, whole genome shotgun sequencing project. | biome: Marine environment; feature: Marine mammal; material: Swab sample of the gingival sulcus; isolation source: swab sample of gingival sulcus... | reverse complement strand
AAAGGAATACGATACAGAAACCGGAGTTACGGCGTTTGGTTACTTTGTTCATATTTATGATTCTGAATATGGTTTTTTCTGTATAAATGAATACGTAGAATCTAGTAAAAGTTATAGATCCGAAAATCAATATGTTGATATTCGTAATACATTGGAAGGCTCTTTGTTGATTTTGTCTTTGTTGATATTTGCCTTTTCTAAAGAAAAACGAGAAGATGAGTATATTCAAAAAATACGTTTAGATTCATTGCTTTGGGCGACTTATGTTAATTATGGGTTGTTGTTTTTAGCTTTTTGGTTTGTTTGGGGCTTCGATTTTTTCTCGGTAATGGTGTATAATATGTTTACGCACCTGATCATCTTTATTGTTCGTTTTACGTACTTTAAATATAAACTTAAATTATCGACCAAGCATGAAGAATAATTTAAAAGTACAGAGAGCCATTAAGGATATTACTCAAGGCGATTTGGCTGAGATTATCGGGGTGAGTCGGCAAACGATTCACGCGATGGAAAAAGGAAAATATGTGCCATCTACAGTTTTGGCTTTAAAAGTTGCTCAGTACTTCGAAAAGCCTGTAGAAGAAATTTTCTTTTTAGAAGAAACTGATTAACATTTTGTTGTACGCTTTTAATATACAGACCCCGAGGACTTAAATCTTTGGGGTCTTATTTGTTTTCTAAAGTATTAAAAACTAGTCGTTATGTTCAAAATTAATGTATGGTTATTTTTCTTGAGGTCTAAGACTTCAGAAAATCGTCAAAACTAAGAGGGACTAAGTCGTGAACGGATTTTGTTGCCCAGATTTTATTTTCCCCGACCATAATTACACGCATAGCTTGTTTATAGCGGTTTTCTGTTTCTAACATCACTTGACGACAAGCGCCACAAGGTGTAACCGGCTCCGGCTCATATTCCCCATTCTGAAAAGCTGCCACAGCAATAGTTTTAGGCTTTTTGTCAGGATGTTGAGCGTGAGCATAAAACAAGGTCGTCCTTTCGGCACAGATACCCGATGGATAAGCTATATTTTCTTGATTGTTACCACTTACAATAGAATCGTCTTCCAACAAAACAGCAGCTCCAACGTGAAAGCCAGAATGTGGTGCATAAGCCCTTTTACACGCTTTCTTAGCTTCTAAAACCAACTTTTGTTCGATAGGAGGAAGCTCCTCTATGCTATTATACTCCTGAATTTCAATTTCAATTTTCATATTTTAAAAGGCATCAATAAATTAATGTTTCGCTCGGCAAACTTGCTGACACAAAGTTACAAAAAGCCTTTAACTTTTAACCTGCAACCTTTAACTTTCAACCCTAATATAAGGATGTTTTTCGGTAAGTGATTTTATTTTTAACTGTGTTGCTTCTGCAAAATCTCGATGAGCTTGCGTGTTCGGATTAATCGGTCTATGGTTTAACGCCTTCTTGAGTTTTACAACTTCTTGCTCCAAGCTTTGTGTTTCGGCATTATAAAAACAAGCCTTGAAATGTTCGTAAATATAATCTACAGCGACCGAATTAGGATGTAACATATCATCTTTGTAGAAACGATAATCGCGTAAATCGTCCATCAATATTTCGTAAGATGGATAATAAAACAAACTCTCAAACACTTCTTGCAACTTTTGAATAGACAGCAATAAGGTAGATTTGCTTAATTGGTCGCGATGCACAATCTCCTCGATGTTAAGCATATAGTGTCTGAACGATTTCGACGGTAGCTTATGACAGTTAGAAACAATTATGTTTTGTTCGATATGCTCATAAACAAAGGCTGTTCCAAAGGTTATAAATAAAAAATCTGCATTCAGAAGCTGTTCCCGATGTTTGGAAATGCTTTCGTTGATATGCTTTAGCGTAGCTGCTTCGCTGTCCGAAGAAAATTGACCGTGATGATAAAAGCTATGAAATAAGCCCTTATGTTCAATTAAATCTTGCGATGTAAATTTTTTGTTCTCTAAAAGAATCTCGATACCGTTGGCAATGGAAACAGGGTTGTATAAAACGCCGAAAGGATTGATGAGCGTATTAAACCCGCTCTCGCTCAATTTTTGTCCGATATTATCGGAAAAGCAAGAGCCTATAAACAATAAGCTATTGCGATGCTGAATTTGAAAAGGATATGAGGTAGCGTCTATTTTAGTCCTGAATATCATTGCTTTGCATATGTTGGTTTAAAAAGTCGATGATAAACTCAGATACCGACACCCGTACCGATTCGTTGTGTAGTTCGTGCAACATCCCATCCCATATTTTTAGATGCGTTTGTTGAGGGTTATTTTCGTAAAATGCTCGACTGCCTTTGGGCGAGGTAATAGTATCGTTAGAACCGTGCATCAACAAAAAAGGAACAGGCATTTGTTGTGCATTTTCAATCGCTTGTTTGCCTTTTTCGTATGCCGATGTAAATAGCTCGAACGATATTTTTTTGTGTACTAAATTATCTTTAACATAACTTTCCGAAACATCTTTGTTTTGAGTGATTTGATGCCCCTTAATCGGGGTGTTCAGAGTCCACTCGGGAAAAACCTTACGAACCCCTTGTGCTAGTTTTATAAGGAATTGCGGAGGCTCTTTAGCCAATAATAGCCAAGGGGAAGTAGCGACTAAAGCCTGTATCTTAGGGCGACGTAAAAGCGTGTAATTAATCACTAAATTACCGCCCAAACTATGACCGTACAAAAAGTGAGGAATATCGGGGAATACCTTGTTCGACTCCTCAAAAAGGACATCTATATCGTTTAAAACATCGTCGTATTTCCGAATGCTTCCACGTTTCCCGAAAGAGCGTCCGTGTCCTCGGTACTCAATCGCAAAAACGGCAAAATCGTTATCTGTAAAAAACGGCAGCACGTTTGGGAATCCAAGATTGCCCGAAAAGTGTTTTGCCCTCTACGGATGTCCAGCGATATGTATGATTGGTGTATTCCATTATTTTCGAATTAAGCTTGTTATCAAACCCCATCTCTCAGACCACAAATATATCCAATACTTTTCAATTAAGAGAGATAGCAATCACAAGGTTAAGTATTATTTGGGCGTTCCCCTTCGGGTCGGGCTTTCCGCTCATATCTTTTTGTAAACAAAAAGGATAACCGCTACAATCCCTAACGCAGGGTGTGCGTTTTGCCATCGCGAGTGAGACAAAACGGTCATTCCAAATTTGATTTGGAATCCCCTGCAAATAGAAAAAGCCGTTCAACAAACAGGAGACCCCGAATCAAGTTCGGGGTGACGATGTTTTAAAAGGTTGAAAGTTCCAACTATTCCCCCTTGGAGAAGGGGGTAGGGGGATTGACTTTTGTAAGAAAAAATATAGCGTATAATTTTATAACTTTTTAGACATCAAAGGCTTCTAAAATCTTTGATGTCTTTTGTTGAATCTATTTTCGATGATTTATTATTTTTTGGAACCCTCTTATACTAGGGTGTCACTTTTTTATGAATTTTAACAAAATATAGAGATATTTCTTTATCAAAAAGAGTGTTTCGTATTTAAAAATTGATAACTTAGCAACTATTAACTAAATACTATTGTATCGTTTTATATATCTGATAACCAAATTGTTAGTTTTGTTTATGGAATCATTTATGTAAAACATCTACAAAACATAATATAAATTTTAGAAGCTATGAGTAATAATGTTTTTTCGAAAGAGGTAGAGGCTCAGAATCTTAAAAATCAAGCAACAACTGAGTTTATCAATGTTGTGAGTCGCTTATGGCACAAAGATGCTATTGAGCTTGTGTTTTTTAGACAGCAAGTTATCGATAAGGGAATTAGTAAAATATTAAACCTTATGGATTATGCTAGAAAATTTGTCGAAAAGCCAATTAGTATTTACGAAGTTTTAGAAACTGCTAAAATTATTGAGAGTTTAAAACTACCTTCTTCTAAGTTAGATGTAGGGAAGTTGACGTATGAGCGTTTGGAGCAAAAAAATATTGATGCTACCGATTTTATTAAAGACAAATTAAAAGATATCAGTTCGTCGCCGGAAGTAGAGGCGAGAGATGTGGTGCTTTACGGTTTTGGTAGAATAGGACGATTGGTAGCTCGTGAATTAACATCAAGAATAGGTAAGGGAAATCAATTAAGGCTGAGGGCTATTGTTGTAAGAGGAGAATTAACGCCCGACAATTTAGAAAAACGAGCTTCTTTACTACGAAGCGATTCTGTTCATGGAGAATTTCCGGGAACTGTAGATATTGATGTGGAAAATAAGGCTCTTATTATTAATGGAATGACCGTTTTCCTTATTAATGCAAATTCTCCAAGCGAGATAGATTATACCCAATATGGTATTAAAGACGCTATTGTTGTTGATAATACCGGAGTTTGGAGAGATACCAAAGGTTTGTCGTTACACCTAGAGGCAAAGGGAACTAAGAATGTGATATTAACCGCTCCGGGAAAAGATACGGTTCCAAACATTGTATATGGAGTTAATCATAACGATTTTACACCTGACACGCATCAGATATTTTCGGCGGCTTCTTGTACTACCAATGCTATTACGCCTGTACTAAAAGTCATTGAGGATACTTACGGTGTAGATTATGGTCATATAGAAACGATTCATGCTTATACTAATGACCAAAATTTGGTAGACAATTACCACAAAAAATACAGACGAGGAAGAGCTGCGGGAACAAATATCGTGATTACCGAAACCGGAGCCGGAAAGGCAGTTGCCAAGGCAATACCCGGTCTTAAAGGTAAATTAACGTCTAACGCTATTCGTGTGCCGGTTCCTAATGGTTCCTTAGCAATCTTAAACCTTACCCTTAAGAAAACGACTTCATTAGAAGATTTAAAACAGGCTATTAAAAACGCTTGTTTAGATGGCGATTTGGTAGAGCAGATTAAGTACGCTGTTAGCAATGAGCTTGTTTCTTCGGATATTGTAGGGGTGTCTTCTCCGGCAATATTCGATAGCAATGCAACGATTGTATCGGAAGACGGTAAAAATGTATTGCTTTATGTTTGGTACGATAATGAGTTTGGATATGTGCATCAAGTTATGAGATTGACCAAGCACGTAGGTAAAGTAAGACGTTATTTTTATTACTAACCAGACTTAAAAGAGAGCATCCGAAAAAGTTGAATTTAAAATATAAAGCGGTTGCTGTAAATTATTAGACCTCAAAGGTTTTGGAAACTTTTGAGGTCTTTTGTTTAATCTGTTTCTTTGATAAATTATTACTTCTTGTATGTATTGATGTGTCTTTCTTTTTTCTGTGGAAAAATATCATCAACCGTAATTAAGATAGCAGTTTCTTCTACCCCTCCAAAATGAGGATTAATGGCGGTTCCAAAAGTAACCATTGTAGGAGATAAATTCATATATGAATTGATAAGAGGAGGAATGTTTTCCCCTAACTCTCTTACCGTTCTAGAAAGCGTTTTGTACGCCTCATCATATTTCTTATTTTCAAAAAGGTGTTCCAATTCATCTTTCGAGGTTTCGAGAGTGATTGCGTATTTCGGCTTCATAAGATTTTGAGTGTCCCCAAATTTCTTTTTTAAGAAATACAAAATAGTATCTCTTGCTTTAATATTGTAATCGGTGTACATTGTTACTTTTCCAAAGAAATATTTCATTTCCGGATTATCTACAATTAAAGCACCTAATCCGTCCCAAAGGTTATCTAAGGCGAACAATGTCTTCCTGTTAATGCCTCTAGATTGATAATTGGGTTGGACAAACGAACGCCCTAATTCAATGGTATAAGGCAAATATTCTTTTATGAAACGCTCCGATAAATCGAATAAATTAGCGGTTGCAATAGGCACTTTACCGGTATCATCAACCTTAATTTTATTACCCATAATAAAGCGATACCCTCCGAGTATTTCTTCAGCTTCAGGATCCCATATAATTAACTGTTCATAAGGGACTTCCGCTAAATCAAGAGCGTCTAAGTCGCAATCTTTTCCAGTTCCACCACCTGCATTTCGGAATGTCAACTCTCTTAATCGACCAATTTCTTGTAATGTTTTAGGTGCATTAAAATGATTAACAATATAAATATCGTTATCGCCAAAATTAGTTTTACGAACAAAGCGTTCGCTTGTTAATTCTTTTTTGAGCTCGTTTTTCGAAATAGGAGGAATAATATGTTTCATAGCTAAAATGAATTAAATACAAAGGTATAAATAAAATTTTATAATTTAAGGTGAATTTTGGATAAGGTTTTACTCACGTAAATTTTAAATATTTTAGGATTGGTAAGTCTTTAAGCGATGATTCTATAGAGGTAATAAGGTGTAAATTTATCATTTGCTAATAAGAGGTTTATTGTTACTTTTGCTCTGATTCTGTGAACAAAGATTATCCCGAATTCACGTCAATTAATTGAATATTAAAATGAGACAAATATTTCTGATTTTTACGGTCGTAAATCTATTTTACGGACAATTATTAATGGCACAAAAGCCATATCCAGAGGAGAGTAATCCTTATTTTGGAGAAAGTTGCACTAGTATTATGCTTGGTAAAAAAGCCACAACAAACGGAGCTGTTATCACCAGTCATACTTGCGATGGCAGATACCGAACTTGGTTAAAAATGGAGCAAGGGCAAACCTTTGAAAATGATACTACGGTGGCTGTTCGTAAAGGAACTTTACATACCGAAACGCCTTGGGACACCAGAAATGTAACGATTGCAGGACAAATTCCTCAAGCCAAACAGACCTATAGTTATTTGAATACGGCTTATCCTTGCTTAAACGAAAAGCAATTGGCAATGGGCGAAGCAACCATATCGGGGCATCGAAAACTGGTAAATAAAAAGGGAATGTTTTTGATCGAAGAGTTACAAAGAATAGCATTGCAACGTTGTACTACTGCCCGCGAAGCCATTACTTTAATCGGAAAATTGATTAAGAAGTACGGTTATGGCGATTGGGGCGAATGTATTACCATTGCTGACAAAAATGAAGTTTGGCAAATGGAGATATTTGGCGAAGGCGAAAATAAAATAGGCGGTGTTTGGGCTGCTCAACGTATTCCTGACGATCACCTTGGTGTATCTGCCAATATATCAAGAATTGGCGAACTAGACTTAGACAATAAAGATTACTTTATGGCTTCCGACAATGTATTTAAGGTTGCTAAAAAACTTAAATTGTGGGATGGCAAAGAGCCTTTTAAATTTTGGAAGGCTTATGGCGATGTGGAAAAACCATTTATGGTGCGTGAATATTTTATTTTAAATGCGGTAGCACCATCCTTAAACCTAAGTTATGAGGCGGATGAGTTGCCTTTTTCGGTAAAACCGGATAAAAAACTCAGCACGCAAGACGTTATTGCAATGTTTCGTGAAACTTACGAAGGAACACGCTTTTCTATGATTAAAAACTTAAAAGTAATAAAAAAGAAAAAAGATAAAGAGACCGGAGAAGTTACTCAAGTGGATACCGTAATGTCACCTGTTGCCAATCCTTGGTTGATGGGAGATGCTCGTAAATTGTACAACGCATTACAACCGGAAGCAGTTACTTATCAGCGTACCGTAGCGGTTTCTTGGTGTTCTTACTCGCATATTATAGAATTGCGAGACTGGTTACCCGACGAAATTGGCGGACGTGCTTGGTTGGCTTTCGACAATCCTGCTCAATCGCCGCGTGTACCGATTTATTCGGGAGCGTCTCATTTACCCGAAAGTTTTTATGTGTGTGGGCAGAAGCGTTATCGCGATGATGCTGCTATTTGGAAGTACCGAAAAGCCAATAAACTAGCCACCGTAAAATGGCAACGAACTAAAGAGGGGATGACCAAAGCTTTATTGGATTTAGAAAAACAGGCATTCAGCGAAACTGCTAATATGGAGCAAGAAGTGCAAAAGCTATTAGAAGCTGGAAAAAAAGAGGAAGCTAAACAATTAATCAACCGTTATTTGATGGATTTTACCGGAACAACGATGTTACGTTGGAAGAATCTGGAAGAAAAATATTGGTATTATTTTGGTTTGGGCTTTTAAGAAAGAATATCATTTGGATAACCAATCTTTTTTTTAGTTTTTGGTCAAAAGTTGAAAATCTTTCTTGGAGAAGGAGTAGGAGGGAGGCTCTGTCATTCCTTGTTGGATAAGGAGTCTCTTCTTTTTGTATGGGTTAACTAATTATCCCTATCGTAATGTTTAATTCATAATTCTCAAAGTTGTTGGTTTGAGTAGTTTGAACAAAGCGAAAAACTGTATCGAGAACAGTTTGTTGTCCACATCTCGATACACCTTCAGTTACTCGATGTGACAATCTGCCACTTTCGTAACTTAATTTATAATAGTCATTATGTTTGGAACTTTCCAACTTTAAAACCTTAAAACTTTTCAACTTTTATAATTCTCAAAGTTGTCAGTTTGAATGGGCTTGAGTAAAGCGACAAACTGTATCGAGAACAGTTTGTTGTTCACACCTCGATATACTTTTAGTTACTCGATGTGACAACCCACAACAGACATCCTGCAACCTTTAACAGCAGTTGCTTGCAACTGCTTCGCGTTAGGGATTGTAGTGGAAATCCTTTTGCATTAGCAAAAGATTGAAACGGAAAGCCCGACCTCGAAAGAGGGAACGCCCAAATAAAAAACCTCATATTTGCCTCAAAATTTATAAGCTTTTTTTACCTTTACGGACTATTATTTAATTAAAAATCATACATACGATGAAAGAAACAGCTTTTACTTCGTTTCATATAGAGCCTATTCAGTACGAGGGTATTAACGAGGAACACAGAACAGTACGCGAGGGCGTTGGCGTTTTCGATGTGTCTCATATGGGAGAGTTTTGGGTGAAAGGCCCTAAGGCTTTTGAGTTTACACAAAAAGTTACAACAAACAATGTGGCTGCACTTTCCGATGGAGGTGTTCAGTATTCTGCTTTTCCAAACGGAAAAGGCGGTTTGGTAGATGATTTATTGGTGTATCGAATCAATTCAGAGACATATCTTTTGGTGGTTAATGCGGCTAATATTGATAAAGATTGGGCTCATTGTTCTAAAGTAGCTGAGGAAATGGGAATGGTTGTCGGTAAAGAGCTTTACAACGCTTCCGATGAAATTGCTCAGTTGGCTGTTCAAGGACCTCTTGCTCTAAAAGCAATGCAAAAGATTGTCGATACTCCTGTGGAGGATATGGAGTACTATACCTTTAAAAAGTTAAATATTGCAGGTATTGAAAATGCAATTTTCTCAACTACAGGTTATACCGGTTCGGGAGGATGCGAGATTTACGTCGCTAACGAAGATGCTCCTAAATTATGGAAAGCCGTGTTTGAAGCAGGAGCAGAGTTTGGTATCAAGCCTATCGGTTTAGGAGCAAGGGATACTTTACGATTAGAAAAAGGATTCTGTCTTTATGGTAACGATATTGATGATAACAGAACAACTATTGAAGCAGGTTTAGGTTGGATTACCAAGTTTGTTGATGGTAACGATTTTATAGACCGTCCACTTTTCGAGGCTCAAAAGAATGACGGTGTGCCTCAGCGTTTAAAAGGCTTCGTGTTAGAAGACAGAGGTGTTCCAAGACAGCATTACGAAGTGGTTAATGCAGAAGGTGAAGTGATTGGTGAAGTAACTTCCGGAACAATGTCGCCTATGATGAAGGTTGGTATCGGAATGGCTTATTTAAACAAAGGTTATTGGAAGGCTGATACTGAAATTTTTATTAAGGTAAGAGATAAAAAGTTAAAAGCAAAAGTGGTTAAATTGCCTATTTACGAAGGCTAAGAATCATTTGCAAATATTTAAAGACTGTTCAAAAAGTTGAACTCAAAATATAAAGTGAGTACAAATATTTTGTAACTTATTAGACCTCAGAGGATTTAAAATCCTTTGAGGTCTATGTGTTTATAACATCATATACCATTCAAAAAGCTTCATAATTCTTAAAGTTGTCAGTTCGAGAGGGATTTAGAGAAGCCTGTATCGGGAACAGTTTGTTGTCCACATCTCGATATACTTTCGGTTACTCGAAGTGACAATCTACAACTTTCGTAACTTATCCCGAATTCACGTTAATTTAAAATAGCCGTTATGTTTGGAACTTTACAACGTTAAAACTTTAAAACTTTTTAACTTTATCTCGAATTATTATCTTTGCAAATTGAGTAGAAATTTATTGAAATAAAATAATGGAAATAGCAACAAAATACGATTCTAAATTAGTAGAAGACAAGTGGTAT
>PDWI01010730.1_pt1 | contig 10195 bp, 7 predicted proteins | sample 1430891 | NCBI WGS metagenome assembly PDWI01 (sample SAMN01162508, study PRJNA174530) | Oral metagenome, whole genome shotgun sequencing project. | biome: Marine environment; feature: Marine mammal; material: Swab sample of the gingival sulcus; isolation source: swab sample of gingival sulcus... | reverse complement strand
CGCCTAGGGGTCCCCTCCCTATTTCTCCGGAGAAATAGGGAGGGGACCCCTAGGCGGATGCTGTATGCACTGGTGCTGTAATCGTTGCAATGGCCTGCTCAATTGGTGGAACCATCCTCTCCCTGGGGGCGTATCTATCGAAGGCATCTGGGTGGGGCTGTACGGCGTGCTGTGCGCTACCAGTCTGGTCGAGTAGAGCGTTCGGTAGTCGCTGTTGGGCGTGCGTATCCGTAGCTTGCTTTTCTTGCGGAGAAGCCTTAACTTAGCACGTAAGCTTTGCGAGTATGAAGTATCTAGAGAATAGGGACAGCGGTCTGTTTTGCGAAGTCGAGGCGGATTTAGCTGATTACGTGGTTATTCAGGGGGCAATAGGGACGCTGGGACGAGCCAAACGGGGAAAGTGCTACAATCTGCAGGATACGGATGAGCTGGTGGAGGAGTACTGCAGTAGGGGCTTTCGTGTGGTGGCACATCCTCCGCCCCTATCGTTGCCTATGGTTGCGCGCGAGCTTTTGCCCGGTGCACCGCTTTCTCCGGAGGAGTTGGCTCGCTTTCGCCCTGATGCCCTGGAGGAGCTGAGCGAGCAGCGGCAGTTCCTATGGAATGGAGAGATGAGACGTTTTCTCCGTAGGGTATTTGGCGGGAGGCGTAGGTGCTACAATCGGGTGCATCATCCCCGCGCCCTGGCCTACGAGTTTGAAACGATTGCCGCATGGGACAGCCCCAGCATGGAGAAGGAGGTCAGTCGCGATGAGCGGGGGATGGTGACGCATATTGGCTATCGCCTGAATGGGCAGCTTGTCCTTATGCTGGTCAACTCCTGGCAGGAAGGTTTCATCTATCCCTTCTTCCTGGAGCTTAGCTCGGATGGTCTTGGCTTCAGCAGGCGAAAGCATCTCCTGGAGGAGGCTCGGGAGCTGCTGATCGGTTTCCCTTCTTTCTGCGCGGACTATCTGCAACGCATCGCTGAGGATGAGCGGCAGGAGCTGAAGCTGGGTAAGCTCAAGAAGGTGGCGAGTGTCGCTTTTGAGCCGCTCGTGCTGGGTTCGCTGAAGTCCAAGGGCTACGATTTTCGAGTAGAAGAGCGGCGTAGGGGCTATGTTCTGCGGGTGCAGCTTGCGCCTATAACCTACGTTCAGTTGTCGCTCCCCTATGAGGGAGTGGTGCGTTCAGCCGGCCATGTAATGGATACCATTCAGATGGTGAAGGGGATGTTTTACGCTGCGTGGGTTATCATGGAGGTGGTGCCCACCCCGGCCCGGATGAAGTGGGGTGTGGTTCGCAGGCGATCGTCCTTGTACCCTGCGTACTATAGAAGCAACCCACACTGGGTGATGGCTATGTGTGGATATGTCGATCGGATGCTACCCCGGGAGCACCATCATGCAGGTCTGATAGAGGATTATATGGCCATGATGCGGAGATGGTGCCCGAGGGGTATTAGGTTTGAAAAACGGGCGATTAAGGGGGCTAAGCACTGGGTAGCCACGGGTACGACGTTTGAGGGGGATGTGCTTGTATCTATTCGGGGGCATGCGAGGGGGTTCGATCTTTATCTTACCGGTTTTGATGGTGTAATTAACTTCAATCTGGAAACGGGACTACCATCCGAGGAGCATATGTGCGCTTTTATCATGGGGATACCTGGTTTCTTCGGGGAGGTGCAGGCTTCTCTCGACCGGCAGCTCGGGGCTGCTATATTCGAGCGTCGGGTGCTCCACTGGCTCCATGGGCTACGCGGCATACGCTGGTGTTTAGAGGTGCGAAGCGGGGGGGAGGTACGGGTTTTCCTCGAAATGCCTAGGGGGAAGATGCTTAAGGTTTACCTTTTCTATGATGACTATGAGGAGACCCTTGCGGAGCTTACTGAGACGATCGGGCGGGTGGATCGGGCGATCTCTATTGGCCGCATCCCCTTTAGCTTGCGCCGTCGGGATTGGATGGAGGAGTAGCCTCGTACCCCGAGCCTCCATTGTCGAATCTGGGTGGTAAGCACGCTATGTGCGGCGCCGCGGGCGGCTAGGTCTGCTGGTGCATGGCGATGGCTACCCGGCACTCCCGGCAGTAGGTGAGAAAGAGCGTTCCCTCTGCGTACTGGTCTAGGATTTGCTCCCATACGATTTGCCCGAGGAAGCGCATGGTCCGCCCGCAGTCGGGGCAGGTGGGGTACTCGGCATCCTGCACCCAGTCTGGCATGCCACCAATGGTTGAGGTGGGGGCGCCTCCATGCGCAAAGTAGAGGGGGGCCTCCTCCTGAGAGAGGCATAGCCCCTTGCTCGCCATCCCCTGTAGCTCCTCCGGCGGTAGGAGGCGCTCTTCCTCATCTTCGAGATCCTTTAGCTCGGAGGTGCTCTCGCCGTTGGGCGTGTAGCGTATGAGGGCGTGCTCGGACAGTGTGACGCAGCTTGGGCATAGCGGGAGGTGTATCCTGCCTTCTAATCCCAGGAAGGATAGCCGCTCGTCCTGGCCGTCCAGGCGGAGTATGTCCACCAGCCGGCAGCCGCAGTGCTCGCAGGTGTCGTGGCGTAGCTGGGCGACTCTTACCGCTCCGTCCTCATGCTCGCTCGGCTCGAGCGTATAGCAATGCGCCGGGGCGAGCCGGTGTACCTTCCCATCCGGGGTGAAGGTCCATCCGCCCTCGTGGGCATACCTCGAGGGGTCAACGTAGAGCTTGGCGCGCCAGGGTAGGGGATGCGCCTCCAGCTCCTGGAAGCAGGCCAAGACCTCCTCCCCGCCGCGCTTGGCTAGGCAGCAGAGGATGTCGTTGGCCTCTTTGCATTTGGGGTTCTTTAGCCTGGCGATAAGCCCTTCTACCACCTCTAGGGGGGCATCGCGGTATAGCTCGCCGGGCCAGAATATGTCCTTCTCGTAGGCCGCCTGGGCGAGCCTTGCGGTGTTGATGTCCCTATAGGCCAGCAGCGCCCAGAATGCGTCTAGCTCCTTGGCCTCTTGGATGCGCTCAATGCTGGCGAGTAGCTCTTCGATGGTTTGGGCGACCTCCGTCTCGCTCATGGCTAGGTAGCGTTTGCGAATTTCCTTCTGCCGGCAACCATTGCATAGCCCCTCGAAGTACTTCATGTGCCCGCATTCGGGGCAGGGTATCGCTTGAGTTCCCATGGTGTGGTACGTATTTGCGTCTTGCTGGTTTTTGGCTTGCTATTCCTTCGTGGTGAAATGCGCCCATGCGGCGAATATCAGGCCGCCGGCCAGGAATGCTCCGGCTAGCAAACCCATTAGCACTCGTGCGGTTTTCCGACCGTAGCGTCGGCTTATCGAGGCTATGTTGTGGCGTCCATTTCCCCCCTCTAGCATCCAGTCGGCATCCATGAGCACCCCAATGAGCATCACTAGCCCGATGCCCGCAATGAAGAGGCCTATCAGCATGGAGGAGTTGCCTACCCTATCGAAGAGTCGTTCCAGTATGCTCCCTATGCGTCGCTGAAGGTTCGCCGCAAGGTTGGCCTCTACAGTTCTGGTGGGGGCGGTGTTGGTCTGCAGTAGAGTGGCTATTGGGTGGTATAGGTGGGCGAGTAATGTGTAATACATTCGGCATGCTTAGTTTAGGTAGTAGCCTTGGGTATCGTTAGGCTCTACAAAAGTAGCAGGATTAACCATACTTTCAAAACCTACGCTTGCGGTGGGTGGCCTGTTGCCCTGCGTATAGTCCTTCCTTTTGAATTGCCCCAAAAGTTGTACTTTTACCCGCTAGTTTGCGCCTCGCTACGCGGTGTAGGTGGGGTATGATGAATGCAGTAAAGATGGAAACGAAGATACTACACTGGGCGGACAGGATTGCCGACCAGATAATCAAGAGGAATCCGGACAAGGAGGAGTACGTTTGCGCGGCCGGTATTAGCCCCTCGGGGTCTGTGCATATCGGTAACTTCCGCGATGTGGCGACGAGCCTATTCGTGGCCAAGGCGCTGCGTAAGCGGGGGCGAAAGGCACGTCTGCTATTCTCCTGGGATGATTTTGACCGCCTACGGAAGGTGCCCAAGAACGTGGAGCAGGTAACCGAGGGCTTCGAGGAGCATATCGGGCGACCGTACGTCGACCTGCCGAACCCCTTTGCGGGCGAGTCGGACTGCAAGACCTACGCGGAGTACTTCGAGCGGGAGTTCGAGGAGTCGGTGAAGCCCTTCAAGCTGGGGCTGGATTTCCGCTACCAGGGCGATATGTACCGCAGCGGGAAGTATAGGGAGGGGGTACTCTTTGCGCTACGCAAGCGGGGGGAGATTTTTGACATTATAGACCGCTTCCGTACGCAGGCGGCCGAGGAGGGGGAGCGGGAGCGCTACTACCCCGTGGGCATTTACTGCGGCGAGTGCGGGCGGGATACCACCAAGATAAAGGCCTTCTCGGACGAGAGCATGGTGGCGCAGTACCAGTGCAAGTGCGGCCACTGCGCCGACTTCGACTTCAAGGCGGAGTCGAACTGCAAGCTGGCCTGGAAGGTGGACTGGGCCATGCGCTGGCAGTACGAGGGGGTGGACTTCGAGCCGGGGGGCAAGGATCACGCCAGCCCGGGGGGGAGCTACGATGTGGGCAAGGTTATAGCCAAGGAGATCTTTGGCTACGATGCCCCGGTGTTCCAGGGCTACGGCTTCGTGGGCATCAAGGGTTCGGCCGGGAAGATGTCGGGTTCGTCGGGGCTGAACCTCACGCCAACGACCCTGCTGAAGATATACCAGCCGGAGGTGCTGCTCTGGCTCTATGCCCGTGCTGAGGCTACCAAGGAATTCGACTTCTGCTTTGATGATGGCATCCTGCGCCAGTACTTTGAGTTTGACAACATGCTCACGCAGGTGAAGGAGGGCAAGGCTACGGAACTCTCAGAGGCCATCATGTCCTTCGTGGGTATAGAGGGACGGGAGGTTGATCTGGTGCCCTTCAGCCTGCTGGCCCAGCTGGGCTCGGTGGTGAACTTCGATATAGAGCTGACGAGGGTGTTGCTCTCCAAGATAGGGCATGATTACCCCGTTGAGGTGCTGCGGGAGCGTCTGCAGCTGGCGCAGAACTGGCTGGTGGAGTGCGCACCGGAGAGCCTCAACCGTCTGCGTGAGCATCGCAACTGGGAGGTGTACGAAACCCTCTCGGAGGAGGAGCGGCAGGAGGTGGCCATCCTCTTCGACTACCTGAAGAATAGCGAGTACTCGCTGGAGGATTTGCAGTCGAAGCTCTACGCCATCTGCCGCGACCTGCGGGGGCTGGAGCGGGAGGACAAGTCGGTCAAGAAGATACAGATGCGCTTCTTCCAGAATGTGTACAGGCTGCTGATAGGCAATGAGAAGGGGCCACGGCTCTATCTCTTCCTCTACGCCGTATCGCCGGAGAGCTATCTGCATCTGCTGGATTTCTCGCACCCCAAGACGGAGGAGGAAGCGAAGGCCGAGCAGGAGCTAGAGCAAGCCCAGCAGGCATCGGCCTGCCCTGCGAAGCAGGTTGAGGTGAATACTGACATCGTGGTGGAGGACTTTGCACCGGAAATAACCATAGAGGATTTCGGGCGCATCGATGTGCGGGTGTGCGAGGTGCTGAAGTGCGCTGAGATCCGCAAGTCGCATAGCTGCTACAAGATAACGGTTTTCGATGGGAAGGGGCAACGGGTGATAGTCTCTAGCATCAAGAAGTACTACCAGCCGGAGGACCTCATCGGCCGGAAGATATTGGTGGTGGTGAACCTCAAGCCGTCGCGCATCGCTGGGGTTAGCAGCCAGGGTATGCTGCTGGCCACGACCTTCAACGAGCATTGCATGGTTACCTTCGTGGATGATATCATCCCCGCCGGTACGAAGATGAGCTAGCTGGGCTACTGATAAGGGTATAATAGAAAGCCCCGTGGCAACGCCACGGGGCTTCTCGTTTTCTATGCTTAAGCCCGGCTTTCATGGGGCTTTTGCCTGCGTCCTACTGCTCGTTCTCCAGCTTGGAGTGTACGGTGAACTCGCAGCCGAGTTCCTCCACCATGAAGTTGTCGAGGTCGTCAGCCTTCTGTGCTAGGCCGGCGATGTTGCGCTGTACCTCCTCGGCCGAGTCTGCCGTGATGTCGGCCAGGTGCAGACGGTACATGAGGTAGATCTCGCGGCCGTCTGTACCCAGCTTGTAGGGGTACAAGTCTTCGGTCAGGATATAGCTTAGCGCAGGCTCAAGGTTCTTCTTGGGCAGGAGGTTTATCTGCGAGGTGCAGAAGAGGTAGGTGTCGTCGTAGTCGAACATGCGAATACGGCTACTCCCGCAGTAGAATTCCCAGTTCTCAAAGCCGATACGGGCAATGACGGGGTCGATGCCCAGGGACTTGATGGCCTCCTCGCAAAACTCCGTGAAGGGGGATAGCTCCCGGTCTTCAAAGAGCGTCTTGTCGAGCTTCTCCCCGCAGTTGGGGCAGTAGTCCTGCTGCTTCTCTATGAGGTCGTCGCAACCGTGGCACTGCAGGTGGAAGGAGTCGCGCTCTAGCTCTTCAATGCTGTTGAGGAGCTCGCGGAGGTTCTCTATGCGGATACCGAAACCGGTGTTGTCGGCGTTCTGGAACTTGGATACGGTTACGCCGACTACCTGCCCGTCCTGGTTGAACATGGGGCCTCCCGAGTTGCCGGGGTTTACGGCTGCGTCCACCTGCAGGTAGTGCCGCCCTTCCATGAGCTGCTTGGGGGCGGAGATGGTTCCCTCGGTTACGGAGAAGGGCATGCCGAAGGGGAAGCCTGCTACGTGTACCCGATCACCGATGCCCGGCCCCTCATCGGGTGCTAGCTCGAGCTTGGGAATACCCTGGAAATCTTGGTCTACGGTTACCAGGGCGAGGTCGAGGTCGGGGTTGACCACGATGACCCTTCCCAGGAAGGCGTTCTGCTCCTGGTCGCGCACGGCCACCCGCTTGAAGCCGGCCACTACGTGGTAGTTGGTAACGAATAGCTTTTTGTCGCTAAGGTAGAAGCAGCTCCCTGATCCCCCTGCGTGCGTAATCTGAAATACTGCGCTGAATGTCTCTTGATTCATGTTCTTGCTTCTTCCTTATGAGTTATAGTGTTGCTGCATTGCCTGCTGCATCTCCATGGCCAGGCGCATGTATTCTTGCATATCACCCTTCTGCATGGCTTCAGCCATAGCCTGCTGCATGGCCTCGAGGTCTACGCCATGGTCTGCGCCTTCGCTACTCGGGCTGCTACCACCCTCTTCCGGCTCGTAGTCGTCCAGGTCTATGTCACCGTTCATAATGGAAATACCTAGCCCGAAGAGCTTCTGGGCGGCTTCCTGAACCGGCTTGTTGCTCACCTCCTCTAGCACATTCGAGAAGAGGGTATGGATGGCTGGAGACACCTCGAAGAGGTTGTATATCTTGTAGATTAGGTGCGAGAAGCGGGTCGTAACGTAGGGGTAGTCATTCGCATCCATGGCCTGCTTGCACACGTCCACTACGTCCTCGAAGTACTCCTGTAGGGTCTGCATCGTGGCGTTGCCCTTGAGGGGGGTGAGGTTCTGGGTGTAGTAGAGGTCCTTAGCGAACTCCTCCATTGGGCGGGCCATCATCTCCTCGAGCTTCTTGGTGGCGATGGCAACACGCTCGGGTATTGGGAGGTCCTCGTCGAGCGCCTCGAGGGCATCCTCGCACTCGGCCTCCAGCGAACCCTTCGGCAGGGCGTAGAACTCGAACTGGCTAAAGGCCATGGAGATTTGCGCCCATGCCTCGCCGAGGTTTCTGTCCTTGATGCTCTGTGCGGCATCCTCTATGGCCTTGGCCGAGGTGAGCTTGAAGGCATCGTACACCCGCTTAACCTCCTCCTGGGAGTAGGGGCGAATCTGCGGCTCGTAGACGCGCGTTGCGCCGAACTGCGTGCAGAATTCATCGTCGTACTTGTCGCCCACGTAGCAGATGTTGCGGAAGAGCGACACCAGCTTGTCCGGATGGGTGTGCTCTACGGGGCAGTGGTACTCTATGCGCAGCTTGCCCTCGTGCATCACGAAGCGGGCGAGCATCAAGCGACCGGAGTTCAGCTCCGCTACCTGGCGAAGCATGGCTATCTTGCCCTGCTCGGGGATGTTCAGGAAGTCTGCCCATACGTAGAACCAATCGTCACGCACTTCGATGTTAACGATGATAGACCCGTGGGGGATGACGAACTTAGTGCCCATCTTATTCCCGTACATCTTGCGGAAGTCGGGGTCTAGGAAGTCTATGTATGCATGTATCGCTTTGAGGTGATCCCCCTCATCGTGGAATTCCCTGGCCTGCGAGAGGATGTCGTAGTCCACCCGGCTATCGGTTGCGGCGATAACGGGGCGTACGTAGTAAAGTGCGTGTTTCATGTATCCTTTGTTGTTTTTCATCCAGAGTGGCTTGCCCTAGGTCTGCTGTGCGCTGACTAGGCTCGGCAAACCACCTAACCTAGGTACAAAGGTAGAAAAAGTTTTTAAACATCAACTCTTCAGCCGGCCGTCCAGGGATGGTGGAAGTAGGGAAATGCGTCTGTATGCGTTCCAAATAGTGGGAAAGTGCTACCTTTGCCTAGCTACATAGCGAACCCATTCCCTGGGTGTGGGATTTAACGGTAACAACGGATTTATGGCAGAGAAGTATAAGCTACAGAGCGGGAGCATACAGGAAACCCTGCTCCTACCCCTGTGGGGGCGTGCCTACGAGAGTCAGCGTGCGAACCCCAGGATGAAGGACCCCAAGGCGGTGGAGATTATCGATCGAATAGACTACGACTTTCCCGAGCCTAGCTGGCTGCAGGGGCTGGCGCAGAATGGGGCGATAGCCCGTCTCATGTACATCGATGACATGATACGTCGCTTTACCGCCGAGCACCCCCGGGGTACGATCGTTAACATCGGTTGCGGCTTGGATACCACTTTCTACCGCGTGGACAACGGCCAGCAGATGTTCTACGAGCTGGATCTGCCGGATGTGATAGAGATCCGGCGCGCCCTCTTTGAGCCGGATACGGAGCGGCATGTAAGCATCGCCACCTCCTTTCTGGACACCGCCTACTTTGAGAAGATACGGGTGGAGGATGGCCTCCTTTTCACCGCCTGCGGGGTGCTCATGTACTTCTCCGAGGCGCAGATCAAGGGCTTCTTCATCGAGGCGACAGACTACTTCAAGCGGTGCGAGTTCTATTTCGATGTGGTCTCCCCCCTCGGCCTCAAGACCATCAAGCGGTCTATCATCAAGCAGAGCGGCATGGATACCATCATTCCTGAGGGGTGGGGCGTGAAGGATGCTCACGCCATCGCGCAGTGGGATTCCCGCTTTAGGGTTCGCGAGTATACCCGTATGTATAGGGATATACGCCGGGGTCTACCCTTTCTGGAGCGTTCCATCCTCGCCCTGAGCGATAGGCTCAATGTCGGGGGCATGGTGCATCTGCAGGCCGGGGAAGAGCAGTAGGCGAAGCCCCAATGCATAAATCGTAAGGCCCAGACGGAGGGTAGACAATCAGCACAAGGTAACATGGCAAAGAAGAAGAAGTTCAAGGTAAAGAGAGGGAGCGTGCAGGAGACCTTCCTCCTCCCCCTGTGGGGGCGGGCCTATGAGACCAAGAAGGCCAGGCCGCGCCTCATCGATCGGAAGGCCGTGGAGGTTATCGCCCGCATAGACTACGATTTTGACACCATTGCTAAGACTCAGGAGATGTCGCAGCATGGGTGGATAGCCCGTAGCCTCTTCGCGGATAGGACGATCAAGCGCTTTATCGCCGAGCATCCTAGGGCGACCATCGTCAACCTCGGGTGTGGCATGGATACTACCTTTAGCCGTGTGGATAATGGCCAAATCCTCTTCTACGAGCTGGACCTGCCCGACGTGATAGAAATCCGCCGTCAGCTCATGGGCGATGAGCAGGGGGAAAGGCATCGGTACATAGCCTCCTCCTTTTTGGATATCGACTACTTCGGGCAGATTGAGGTGAACGATGGAGTGCTTTTCCTTGCAGGTGGGGTGCTCATGTACTTCTCCGAGGCACAAGTAAGGGGCTTTTTCGTCAGCCTGGCCGACTACTTCAAGCAGTGCGAGGTCTACTTCGACTATCTTTCGCCCCGGGGGATAGAAATGGCCAAGAAGATGGTGCTGAAGAAGGGGGGGATGGACACCCAGTTCGAGGAGGGCTGGGGCATCAAGTCGGCCAGTCGAATTAATCGTTGGGACTCTCGTTTTAGGGTGCTGAGCGACACCCCAATGTATAAGGAGGTACGTGGCGCA
>PDWI01010729.1_pt1 | contig 10195 bp, 8 predicted proteins | sample 1430891 | NCBI WGS metagenome assembly PDWI01 (sample SAMN01162508, study PRJNA174530) | Oral metagenome, whole genome shotgun sequencing project. | biome: Marine environment; feature: Marine mammal; material: Swab sample of the gingival sulcus; isolation source: swab sample of gingival sulcus... | reverse complement strand
TGGAATAGTCAATGGCGATGGAACATATAGTTTTAAGTATGGATATTCAGAGGCGACGTTTAATTGGGTTGATTATGATAGCGGAGGAGAGCTTACTCACTTCGATGGAACCCTAAAGGTGGTAAAAGGATGGACTATTACTTCCACCGCCAATGGGCACGGTATCATCGATCCGGTGGGCAATGTGGCTGTAGAACGTAACACCGATAAAACCTTCAACTTCACTCCGGATCCCGGCTATGAAATCGACAAAATTTTTGTAGATAACGTGGAACAGGAAATTTCAAACAGCTATACCTTCACGAACGTAACAGAGGACCATACCATTGAAGTCATATTTAAAAAAGAAGCCCCTTCCTATACCATTACGGCTACAGCAGGAGAAAACGGAAGCATAAGTCCGTCCGGTACAGTAACCGTAAAACATGGTGATTATCAATCGTTTAGAATCACTCCTGATGCAGGGTATAAGATTAAGGACGTTACGGTTGACGGAGTAAGCTACGGTGCTCCAAAGGTTCTCATTTTACAAAGTGTCATGGAAGATAAAACCGTTGAAGTGACCTTTGAAGAAGACCCTGTTAACGTTACGAGCGGTGCAGACCAAAGCATAGTTGAAGGCAGCGACACTATTGAGGACATTAGAATAAGTGGCGAGTTAGAAGAGTTTGAAAGTCTTTGGGTTGACGGAAGAGAGTTGACCAAAGGAACGGATTACACCGTGAAAAGTGGCTCAACAATAGTAACTTTCGCTCCGGAGTACTTGAAGAAGCTACAGGTAGGCACTCATTATCTCGAGTTCCGCTATACAGGAAACCGCGTAGCTACAACTACCTTGAAAGTAACCGCTAAGGGAAATAATAACGGAAGTAACAGCGGAAACGGAGGCGGTAACGGAAACGGAGCTTCATCAGGAAGTTCCAATACCGGTGACGGTAAATCATCAAACTCAACAGACAGAGAATCTACCACGCCTACCTCTCCTAATACGGGCGACAGCTACCCTACCGGAATAGCTATGATTGCTCTAATATCAATGATGGCTTTAGTCGTAATTAATAAGAGGCAGAACGGTTAATTTCAAGGTTAATCTTAAGCGAAGTTTGAATAAACGAATAAAATTTAAATAAACTGCATAGAAAAGTTTTACGGCGAACCATTTACAGGTTCGCCGGTTTTTATCAGTGTTTTTCACCTACAACTCTTTCCCTATGATTTCATAATCCCACATATATTCGTGATTAAAACATGATAAGAAAAAACAAAACCGCTGGGCTACCAACGGTTTAATTATGTATTGGCGGAGAGCGTGGGATTCGAACCCACGGTACCTTACGGTACACCGCATTTCGAGTGCGGCTCGTTATGACCACTTCGATAGCTCTCCTTAAATATTTACGCAAGTAGGAGTATACCATATTGAATTAGTAGTTTCAATACAATAATACGTAGAGCCGGCTTTAAAAACAGGCTTAATATCAACATCATATATCAAGACATAATTGTGCATATGTCACTACTCTATCATTTTATAATAGCTTGGTGTGTTATCTCATCATATCATTTGAGGTACGATAAACTTGAATTGATGTTTACAGATTTCAACCTTTATGCCGGTTGTACTCATGGAATCGCCGTCAACGCACATGACGAATTCGTCATCGTCAATAGGACTTAAATGCAGTTCTTTAACTGCCTTTACCGCAATAATCTTCTCTATTCCCTTGAGCGATAAGTGCGTTCCTTTTTTGTATTTTGGGAATAAATTTATAAACTGCATTCTCGATACATTCTTGATTATATTAAGATCCATTATGCCGTCGTCTACTTTTGCCTGAGGCGATGATTTTATGCCTCCCCCACAATAGGAACCGTTTGAAATTGCACACAAAAGCAACTTACCGGAATACACTAGATTATCGCCTTCGGATATGTTTAGCTTTATACCTTTTTTCCTGATTATTTTTCCAAACACCGCAAGTAAATATGCTAAAGAGCCTGCTATAAAAGGTTTTTGCTTAAGCTCCCCTGCAAGATTTGATACGTCACAGTCAAGTCCTATGTTAAACATATTTAAGCAGTGCTTGCTTGAATATTCACCATTGATTTTACCGCTGTAGCGAATCGCGTCCATAGCTTTAAGCACTCCGTTTTTTTGAGCCTTGATATTCATAAAATCAGCTGAGTTGCTCATATGAAAGAAGTTCCTAATCGTATCGTTGCCTGTGCCTATAGGGACTATTCCGAGAGCGATATTTTCAAAGCCAATCATTCCGTTTAAAACTTCATTGGCTGTGCCGTCACCGCCACATGCGAAGAATCTGGCCTCTTCGCCTTTTAATGCTTCAGCAATTCTTCTCGCCTGAAATTCCGCATCTCCCTTTGAAGAAGTAAATATAATCTCGTATTCATCGGAATTTTTTTCAAATGTTTTTTTAATTTCAGATTCTAATTTATTTGTTGAACCGCCTTGACCTGCTACCGGATTTATGAAAAAAAAATGCTTCATATTCCTATCGTCTCCTTGATCAACGCATGAGCCTCACATACATCGTTAGATATCATAAAGCTTTCATCTGTCATCTTAACAGCATTATTTAGCTTATCTTCATCATTGCTATACACGGTTGCAATCACATCGCCTTTTTTAACGCAATCGCCCACTTTAACGTTTACTATAATACCTGCAGTATGATCTATCTCATCATCTTTTACAGCCCTACCTGCACCCGTTCTCTGTGAAGCTTCTCCTATCATAGACGCTTCAATAGAATGTACGTGGCCTGATGATTTTGCATAGATATTTTGCTCAAGTTTTGCAGACTTAAATAAGCTATAGTCATCGACTACATTCCCGTTTCCACCTTGCTTCTCTATCAAATGCCTGAACTTAATCAATGCACTTCCATTTTTTATTGCGTTTTCCGCCAAGAGCCTGCCTTCGCTTATCGTCTTTGCCTTACCGCCTAAGTAAATCATTATCCCTGAAAGATGCATTGAAAGTTCCGTTATGTCCTTCGGCCCTTTGCCCTTTAAGGTTTCTATAGCTTCTATCACCTCAAGGGAATTACCTACAGCTTTTCCAAGAGGCTGGCTCATATCCGTTACGACGGCAACTGTGTTTTTGCCTGCGCTTTTTCCTATTGCACACATTAACTTTGCAAGATGTTTTGCGTCATCTTCGTTTTCCATAAAAGCTCCGCTTCCGCATTTTACGTCCAATATTATCGCGTCGCTTCCCGATGCAAGCTTTTTACTCATTATACTCGATGATATCAAACTGAAATTGCCTACCGTTGCGGTGACATCTCGTAAGGCATATAACTTTTTATCGGCAGGTGCTATATCTCCGCTTTGCCCTATAATCGCAATGCCTATGTCATTTACCTGCTCGAAAAAGTCCTCCGGCGATAGTGTCGTCTGAAAGCCTTCTATAGATTCGAGTTTGTCTATGGTGCCCCCCGTAAAGCCAAGTCCTCGTCCACTCATTTTGGCTATCGGCACACCACATGCCGCGACCGTAGGAGCAACTATCAGCGTAACCTTGTCTCCTACACCACCGGTGGAATGCTTATCTACTTTTATTCCCTCTATAGCCGATAAATCTATATTATCGCCGGAATACCTCATGGCATCTGTGAGCGCAAATGTCTCCGCTTCACTCATACCGTTTAAAAATATAGCCATTAGCAGCGCTGATGCTTGATAATCAGGTATATTGCCTGCTGTATACTCATCTATAAACTCTTTGATTTCAGAAGCGGTTAATTCTTCATTATCTCTTTTTTTTGCAATAATTTCGGCAATATTTATATTCATTAAATTATTTCCTCCAGAAAACTTTCGCCTATTTTGAGTTTGTCAACTCCTAAATATTCAGCTATTGTGGCGCCTATATCGGCAAATGTTTTGCGTGTTCCTATATTAACTCCGCCTTTTACGCTTTTACCGAATATCACCGCCGGTATATGCTCACGCGTATGGTCGAATCCCGAGTGAACAGGATCGTTTCCGTGGTCAGCACACAAGATTACCAGGTCTGCCTCTCTCATAGCAGCTTCTATCTCAGGAACTCTATCGTCAAACGCCATAATAGCCTTACCGTATCCCACAGGATCCCTTCTGTGACCGAACTTAGAATCAAAGTCTACGAGATTTGTAAATATAAAGCCTTTTTCGACCTTGTTCATAGCCTCAATCGTCTTATCCACTCCATCCATATTGCTTTTCGTATGAACCGAATCGGTAACTCCCTGACCGTTAAAAATATCATTTATCTTACCGACTGCATAAACCGATTGTCCGGCATTCTTGACTTTATCGAGCAATGTCTCTTCAGGCGGATCCACAGCATAATCATGCCTGTCCGATGTTCTTGACCTCTTTCCGTCCTTAAGCTCGTACGGTCTTGCAATCACTCGACCGCAAGCCCATTCTCCCTGCAATAGTTCTCGTGCGATTTCGCAAATCTCATACAACCTTTCAAGAGGTATTACATCGACGTTTGCTGCAATTTGAAATACGCTGTCTGCCGATGTATAGACTATAGGATAGCCGGTTTTTTCGTGTTCAGCACCGAGCTCATCTATTATCACTGTTCCTGATGCGGTTTTATTTCCTATACACTTTGTGCCGATTTTATCTTCAAATGCTTTTATAAATTCTTTAGGGAATCCTTTAGGATAAGTCTTGAAAGGGATTTTTGTTTCAAGTCCGCATAGTTCCCAGTGCCCCGTTATAGTATCTTTGCCGCGTGACATCTCCTTGAGTTTTCCAAAAGCCCCGATAGGACTGTCAACTTTAAAACGTCCGTCCCCCGAACACACTCCGTCTATATTGCCAAGACCGAGCCTCATGAGATTCGGTATCTTAAACGATTCGCCGAGAGTATCGGCTATATGTCCTAAGGTATCAGCACCTTTGTCTCCGAATTCATTGGCGTCATTCAATTCACCTACCCCCATGCTATCTAATACTATCAGTATTGCTCTTTTCATAATTTCCACCCCCAAAGCGGTTTTGCTACCAGTAACTTTTTATCTATTCTACCTATATCGACCTATATCGTCATTATCTTTTCTGGCATCGCTTCTACATAGTCAAGCGATACGAGCTTATATTTCGTTCCGTTAAGCGTTCCTTGAAAGCCGTTCTTAAAGGCTTCCACCCCATGTAGATGACCGTATACGCATATATCGACACCGTACTCTCCCAAAATATCCGTAAATCCCGACGGTTGATATTTATCGTTTAACGGAGGATAGTGTATTGACGCTATGATTCTGTCAGCTCCTGCCCTTTTGGCAACTTCAAGCGAGCGTCTAAGCCTCATAAGCTCACGATTGTATATCTTGTTATCGTGCATATCAAAACCGTCAGTCCCTGGACATATCCATCCGCGCGTACCGCATATCGCGGTATCACCGATTAAATATGCATCGTTTTGTAGGAAAGTCATCTTTTCGCTTATCGCGTTCAATTTGCTTATCGAGTTCCACCACAAATCATGGTTGCCTTTCGTAATTATCTTCTTCCCCGGAAGTTCATCAATCCACATAAGGTCAGCCATCGCCTCATCAAGCCTAAGTCCCCACGATACATCTCCAACGATTATTACAAAATCCTCATTAGAAATACAATTGAGCCAGTTCTCCTGCAAGCGTTTATCATGGTTTTCCCATCTCTTTCCAAAAACATCCATAGGTTTTTGAATTCTCTTATCAAATGAAAGGTGTAAATCACCAATCGCATATATGTTCAATATTCACTCCTGAAATGTAAATTCTTTACAATAATGATACTATCTTTTAAATATTTAGTCCATACAAATTATTCTAAGCGCCTTAACGTAACCGTATATGCCTTCTCCCGAAATCACATCACAGCATGCTTCTGAAATGTACGATACGGCTCTGTAATCTTCTCTTACTGAAATATCCGATACGTGAACCTCAACGCTCTTTATATCGACAGCTCTTATTGCATCTGCTATAGCAAGGTCGGTATGCGTGTATGCCGCAGGATTGATTATAATTCCGCAGTACAAGCCTTTTGCCATTTGAACTGATTCAATTATATCCGCTTCGCTATTGTGTTGAACGAAATCGACGCTTACGTTTAACCGGACAGCCTCGTCTATCACTTCATTTATCATATCCTCATATGAATCGCTCGAATATACGTCCACTTCCCTTTCACCGAGCATATTCATATTGGGACCGTTTATAATTAGAACCCTTTTTGTGCCTGATATTTTAGATGCCTGATACTCTTTTGAGATGAGCATGATCTGTTTAAATAATTTTTCATCATACGAATGAAGTTCCGCACTTGACCGTTTTCCAATCCTATCAAGTAGCTGTTTTTGCCTACTTATATCCAGAATCGAAAGAGCATTTTCATTCTTTAATCTACCTATATCCTTAACTAATTTCAATCTATCCTCAAACAACATCAGTAACTTTTCATCGATGCTGTCTATTTCTCCACGCAATCTTTCAAGTTCAAATTTAGAATCCATATTTTTATTACGTTTATTATCATTTTTGCTCATAATACACTAAAATCTCGCTCCCCTAAATCGCCCTTGCAATCGTACTTATCATACTCTCAGGTCTCGTATCGTAAATATTATTGAAATAATTATTAAACCGATGCTTAAATATTTAGCTTTAAATCCACCTATTTAGATTCCATTAAATCCAAAATGGCTATGGCACAAGCAGCCTCAACGCATACGGCAGCTCTAACAGCTATGCATGGATCGTGCCTACCCTGTGTAATAATCTTTACCTGCTGCTTTGTCGTGTAACTAACGGTATTCTGTTCCTTGGCTATAGATGACGTCGGTTTAAACGCTACTGTGAAATACACTTCCTCGCCCGTCGTTATCCCACCTAATATTCCTGCATGGTTATTTGTTTTAGTTCTAACTTCACCTGCTTCGTCTACATAAAATTCATCGTTGTGAATACTGCCTTTCATCTTTGAAGCATCGTATCCCAATCCAAAAGATATACCTTTGACTCCGGGGATAGCAAAGACCGTTTGCGATATTACACTTTCCACTCCGCAAAACATCGGTTCGCCTATCCCTGCGGGAATACCCTGTATCGAGCATTTGACAACTCCGCCTATGGAATCTCCTTCTTTTCTCACATTTGAGATTACTTCGTCAAAGTCGCCGGAATACAAATCTCCCGATTGACCTCCTACTTCTATAACTTCGGCACTCAAATTTATTCCACGTTCTCTTAGAACTTGTTTTGCAATACCGCCTGCCACACAAAGAGGTGCGGTAAGTCTACCCGAAAAATGACCTCCGCCTCTGTAATCTTCAAACACATCATACTTGATATGAGAAACGTAATCCGCATGTCCCGGTCTCGGTGAATCTTTAATATTTTCGTAATCCTTTGATATGACGTCCTTGTTTTCTATAATTGCGGTAACAGGTGCGCCACACGTCTTACCGTTAAAAATTCCAGCTATAAACTTGACTTCATCAGCTTCCGTACGTTGAGAAACCAAAGTTGACGTGCCCGGAGCTCTCCTTTGCATGAATCGCTTCAACTGCTCCATATCTATTTCTATTCCGGGGTTAAGACCCTCAATCGTAACGCCTATCGCCTCGGAGTGAGATTGTCCAAATATTGATATGCGTAAATTTCTTCCAAACATCGAAGACATATTTTAGCCCTTTCATTATTTATTGACCTGATTTATTGACCTGCGCTCATATCAAATCGCTTCCAGATTAAAATCCAATCTCACTTTTTTAAGTTCATCAAAGAAGCCGGGATATGATTTTTTGACAGCACTCGAATTTTTCAATATTACTTTTTCATCACATACAATAGAAGCAATCGCAACCATCATAGCTATTCTGTGATCATTGAAGCTGTCGACCTCTCCTCCCCTCAATGACTTCACGCCGCTTATCACAAGCTCATCATCGGTTTTGACGACATTTGAGCCTAAAGCATTTAAAGCGCATGATATACTGTTAAGTCTGTCGCTTTCCTTAAACTTAAGCCTGTATGCGTTAACGATAGAACTTCTACCCTCTGCAACGCTCATCATAAGAGCAATTACAGGTGCCAAATCTGGTATTCTCGACACATCGACGTCAATTCCCGTTAGAGTTTCTGCAGAAGCAATAACTCCATTTTTATCACGAGAGATACTACCTCCCATCGTTTCAATAATCCCTAATACCCTTCTATCTGCTTGTTTTGAATCGCTCTGCAATCCTTTAACGGCAATATTCTTACCACTGAGTACCGCCGCCGCAAACCAAAAACCTGCGTTTGACCAATCTCCCTCAACAACATACTCAGATAGCGGTATAAACTTCTGACTTCCCGTGATTGAAAATGAAGCATGGTCGCTTTCAAATATTGACATCACTTTTACCCCAAATTTGCTGAGGGTATCTATCGTCATATTAACGTAATCTTCCGACTCCAATTTAGAATTTATACGTATTTCACTTTTACCTGCGAGTAACGGCAGAGCCATTATAAGTCCGCTTATAAATTGGGACGATATGCTATTTTCAAGTTCATAAATTCCCGCCTTGAGCTTACCGTCAACTTCTATCGTGTTTTTGTCCACGCGATGAATCTCTGCTCCGTTTTTCGTCATAACCTCTAACAGCTCGTCTATAGGACGTTTTGATAACGAATCATTCATTTTAAATGTGGCGCTTATTCCTAAAGCCGATACGACCGGCAAAATAAACCTAAGGCTTGATCCGCTTTCTCCTACGAACAGTTCTATTCTTCGCCCGCTTTTATCGTTACAAGTTGAAAGCGACGCAGCTTTTATCTTTTCTAAAGCTTTAGCGGTACGTTCCACGTCAAGTGATATATCTTTTAGCTTTATATCTGTAGCTTTACCACCTTGTATCTCTGCAATGGCCGAGCATATGAACGCTCTATGGGCATCTGACTTAGATGAGATGATATCTATCTTCATCTTTTCAAGGCACTCCTTACCGCATCTATTTTTTTCATCATCTGTTCAAACGTCTCGCAACTGATCGATTGAGCCGCATCTGACAGCGCGTTTTGAGGTTCGTTATGTACTTCAACCATAATTCCGTCGGCACCGCAGGCTACAGCCGCCAATGTCATAGGTTCTACGAGATCTGCTCTTCCCGTCGCATGGCTCGGATCAACTATTACCGGTAGGTGCGTCATACTTTTTAATATGGGCACAGCCGTTAAATCGAGCGTGTTTCGCGCATGGTAATCAAAAGTTCTTATACCACGTTCACACAGTATTACGTTTTCGTTTCCGCCGTTTAATATATATTCTGCACTCATCAGGAGTTCCTCTATAGTGCTTGCGTTTGCACGCTTCAATAAAATAGGTTTATCTATGGTTCCCAGTCTTTTTAAAAGACTGAAGTTCTGCATATTTCTTGCGCCCACCTGTATTATATCTATATCATAGAATAACTCTAAATCGCTTTCACTTTCAATTTCAGATACCGTAGGAAGCCCGGTTTTCTCGCCGGCACCGCTTAACAATCGCAGCCCTTCTTCTCCCAATCCCTGAAACGAGTATGGACTCGTTCTCGGTTTAAATGCCCCTCCTCTGAGCACAGATGCCCCCGTAGCTTTTACTCGTTCAGCTATAATTTCTATCTGCTTTTCATTTTCTACGGCACAAGGTCCGGCTATTACCACAAAATTACCGGCACCAAACAATGCTGATTTTACTTTGATAACGGTATCTTCTCTTTTAGAGTCTCTACTCGCCTTGCGATAATAATGCGAAGAAGTGTTACTTACTGAGTTGTGCATTTATTAGCCTCCTAAAAATATTCCACCTATATTATATATCATTTGCTCTCAAAAAACAGCCTCCCTCGGTAATTATACCGAAGGAGGCCTTCCTTACTGACTATCAAACTTTTCGAGTCTGCCTGAGTCACCTAAAATCCTTAAATCCTTATCCTATAGAACACGTCCTATTTAGGTTCATAGCTGTCCTTTAGTGCCAAGAAGTGCTCGTACCTTGCCTTAGCATCTTGTTCCGCCTCTTCAAACAACCTTTCAGCCCTTTCAGGGAATCTCTTGGTCAGAGAATTATATCTAACTTCTCCCATTATGAAGTCTCTATAGCTTTCCGTAGGTTCTTTGCTGTCAATTATGAGTGGATTCTTGCCTTCTTTAGCCAAATCAGG
>PDWI01010728.1_pt1 | contig 10196 bp, 9 predicted proteins | sample 1430891 | NCBI WGS metagenome assembly PDWI01 (sample SAMN01162508, study PRJNA174530) | Oral metagenome, whole genome shotgun sequencing project. | biome: Marine environment; feature: Marine mammal; material: Swab sample of the gingival sulcus; isolation source: swab sample of gingival sulcus... | reverse complement strand
AATATAAGTCATTAAGTTGAAAGCCTCCTCAGAATTAAACCTCTGATGAGGCTTTCTTTTTTTATATAGTGTTGCACTTACGATTGGAAAATACGAAATAATCTAAATAAGCCTTCGGTAAAAGGCGATAATCACCCCACGGATGATTTAATTATCAAACCACGGCATCAAGACCTCTGGGTGCTGGAGCTTGAAACTTCGGATTAGCAAAGCTAACTGCTCCCTCTGAAGCTCATACTCTAGGTCATCTTGATGCAAAGGACGATGCATCCATTGCTTTTTAAGACGTAGTAAATGCTTACTTAGCTCTCGACTATCCTCTTTTATCAACCAAGTTTCCAAACGTTTAGTGATTATATCCACCGCCATTGTGCTAGGGTGTAATAAGTCATCAGCATAGAAACGATAATCCCTCAGCTCATCAAGGACGATTTCATAAGAAGGGAAATAGCTTACACGCTCAGGAAAACGACGTAACAGCTCCTCATTCATCATCAAGAGCCTAGCCTTACTCAGCTGATTGCCGTGAGCAGTATCTCTAAGGTGACGAATGGGGCTAATAGTTGTCAAAACTTTTATATCTGGATTGAATTGAAAGACTTGCTCCAGAGTCTGAGATACATAATCAAAAAGTTCCTGAGAAGAATAAAGACGTCTATCAAAAATATTCTGAGGGAACTTATGACAATTAGCAACAACTCGACCAGACTCTCTCAAACTATAACAATACGCTGTTCCCCAAGTAAGGATTAGAAGCTTAGCTCGCTTAATTTGTGCCTTTGCTTTATTACAAGAAAAGTTCATTTTCTCTAACGCCTGATCAATATCAGCAGAAGAATAGCTACCGTGAAAATCAAAGCTATGATAAAGTCCGTCCCCCACACATATATCAAGCTCACGATAAGGCTCATCTCGTAGCAAACGACCTAAGTTCTGAGAGATACTCAAAGGATTATAGAGAATACCAAAAGGATTAGACAGCACATCATAGCCTAGACCTAATAAATAACTTGCAATATTTTCACTAAAGCAAGAACCAAAAGTGATAATCCCATCTCCATAGCCAAGCTTAGTAAACTTGTATGGCTCACTAATAACTTCAGTATATAATTTCATTTTGATTTACTTTTTCTTCGCTAGAGCCTGATCCACTGCCTTAAGCAATTCCTTATCTCTAAGGTCTCGTGCTACAATCTTACCTTGTGGGTCAATAAGGACAATCTGTGGAATACCCTTGATACCATACAAGCTATTAGCATTACAATCCTTAAAGATATGATGCCAAGATGAAATCTTCATATCCACGATGGCATTCTTAAACTCATCAAAGCTATCTCGGATATTGACACCAACAATCTCTAAGCGTTCGGCATACTTCTTCTTAATTTCCTTGATCGCCTCCAGCTCCGTACGACAAGGCTCGCACCAGCTAGCCCAGAACTCCACCAAGGTATACTTACCATTACCTACAAAATTACTCAGACGGATGGGTTCTTTATTAGTATCTTCGCCACTAACTTCAGTAAACTTCGCTCCTACAGAAGTAGCTCGGAGCGACTCGATGTAGCTGTAATATTTTTTTAGCTCTTGTGAAGAACGAATCTTCTCACAGAGTGATGGTTCATACTGCTTAAAGTCATCATATTTAGGCGTTGTCAATAGATAACGATAGAAAGCAATCTCTCCAACAACATTATCTTCATTAGCTAAATAGGTTGTCGTCGTAATATATTGACGTTCATCTCTCAGCTTATTGATGATTTTGGTATATTCCGCTTGGTAATTAATCGCTTGTTTTAGGCTATCATCAAGCACCTTTTCCTCTAGGAAAACGATGCTATTCGTTGCCATTTTGAAAATACTATCTAATTGCTTACTGAAACTATAGAGCTTATCATTCAATGGCGTACCCGTTGCCGTTACTTCTACCATATCGGCAGTAATTTCCCCCTCCTCAGGTATAACTAGCGTGCGGTAGTTTTTCGTTACCAAGCACGAAAGCTCAAGCTCCTCTTTAGCCAATCCTCTAAATAAAAACTTATTATGCTCAATAATAGTAGAATCTATCTTTTCATCAAAGCTACCATCTGGGAATATAGAGTACAAATAAATATAACGACCATCCACCTTAGCTTCTTTGGGGAATATGCCATTGATGACATACTCCTCATTCTTGCTATTGCAGGAACTAAGTAGTACAATTATAGTAGATATTAGAATTATTAAGTATCTAATCATTACATTATTCAAGCTGTCAGCACTTGCACTCATTTACAAATATTAACAAGGTCTTATTCTCTTCTTTCATCACTTATGCAAATATAACTAAAACCTAGCACTCACACAAGTATTTTAGCACAGAAAATATTGTCAATCAACTCTTTTTCTGAGCTAATTTTGCAGTGTGAGCTACTTATTAGACGACGCCGTTTGTAAAAGAAATAAACAAATATTCTCAAAACAAATGCGAAATAAAATAAATTTTCTTAAAAACAATACAGTCTTAGCCTCAATAACGAATGACACATAGTTGACATAAAGCATAGTTAATGTCAGTAATTTTTTATGACATTTCGCATAGTTTCAATTTTAAGGTCAGTACGACCGATAGACTAATTGAAAATTATTACTCGCCCCCATAGTTCTTGTAGTCGGTGCAACCGAAAGCGAGAAATTGAGCTAAGTTTTGAAAAAACTGTCCTCACATTCTAAAAACTTGTCCTACAATTAAGAAAAGTTTGAGCTGAGTTCCCCCCAACTTTTCAGCTTAAACTTTTTCAACTACAGCCCCCCACGGCTCGTGGAGAGCTATAGTTCAGTAATTCCTTTGAAAACAAAAAAAAGGTTCTGACAAACAAACGTTTATCCGAACCTAATATCATTTTCTATCACAAATGTAAGTCATTTAATTGGAAGTTGAAAATTTGACAAAGCAACAATATTGAACTTAAATGAAGAAAAAGCATATACATAGTATTGAAAACAATCTTAATTTCCTCTTTTCAAAGCAAGATAAAATTCCTCTCAGTTGGGAGAATTTTGCATACTTAATCTTTAAGGACTTATTGAAATCAAATAGAGTAATCTCAGAATTACCCTCCATTGGAGGGATGGATTGCCAAAAGCAAAACGGGGTAGTAGAAATAACTCGAACTTAAAGCAACTTAACAAAGTCATAACTACCACCCCGTCAAGCAAGCTTGCCACCCCTCCAATGGAGGGGAATTCCATTCTACTCTCAAGATTTTGACTAAGCTTCACCAAAATTAGTTACCGTACAAAGGTATCCCAAAGAAGAGGAATTCATAGAACTTCTACTAAAAGTCTTCAATCTGAAAAGTTCTTATGGAAAAGGGCTTTAATTTTCAATACTTATTTTTATTTTCAAGAGAACATTTGACAAAGTCAAGTGAAGAGTTTTGAATTCTTTTTGTATATTTGTCTAATAGTACTTAAAACTCTGTATGCAAAGTTAAACAATGGCTAAAAAAGAGAAAGTAAGGCCTCCATATTGGGAGGAACTACGTGAGGCTGTCAAGGTGATGAAAGCTGGCGGTATCATCTTATATCCAACAGACACAATCTGGGGGATAGGTTGTGATGCTCGCAACAAAGACGCTGTAGCTAAGATCTATGCCCTCAAACAACGTACCGAGACGAAAAGTATGCTCTGCCTCGTAGATGGGCTTATCGGCTTGGAGCGTATCATTCCACAAGTGCCAGAAGTTGCTTATGAGTTGATAGACGTTAGTGTCAAGCCACTGACAATTATCTATGATGGAGCGGAGGGTGTAGCAGAGAATCTTATTTCTGAAGATGGTAGCCTCGGCGTACGTATCACTAACGAAGACTTTAGCCGAGACCTCTGCCGTATGCTGTCAGCTCCTGTCGTTTCCACTTCGGCTAACGTGAGTGGCGAGGCTAGTCCTAAAAACTTCTCTGAGATAGCTGATAAAATCCTTGATGGTGTTGATTACGTTGTGAAATATAGGCAAGGGGAGAAAAAAGGAGCTACTGCATCGCAAATCATTAAGCTCAAAACGAATGGCGAATTCAAAATCATTCGTCCTTAACTGAAAGACTATGATACTCAAGAAACAAGTCAAATACCGCCTTTTCTACCTATTGAGCGACTTCTTGATGACGGCTCTATCACTTTTGATGATTAGTTTGATATTGCTCTCAAGTCTGCAAGCTCTCTTTGGGCTGAATATAGGTATGGTCTTACTTGTATGCTTTATGGTCTATTGGCTCTCTGGCTATTACAATAAGCCTTGTGCTAAGAGCAGGCTCTTGGACTTTACGACGACGCTCCTGACTTCACTCATCATTGGCTTTATCTTATTCTTCCTATTCATCGAGCAAGACCAACAGCACGAGTTCAATAGTCATTTTAATGTTTTCATCTATATCTCACTCATCTTCTTTATCTTGCTTTACATAGGTCGTAGTGTGATCACGTATGACTTCCTATTTAATAAGAGTAAGAAGATTAATCGCCGTCGCATCTTACTCATCAAAGAGGGTGCTTATGGCGAGGAGATGGCTCAATGGCTGGAGTCTATAGCAAAGCTGAACTTAGTGAAGCAGATTACATTTGATCCAAGTCTTACGACAAGCAACGAAAGTATCCAAACCTTCGTCAATCAGCTCAAAAATGACATCACGGCGGAAGAGATAGAAGAGCTAGTTATCTCGGTGGAGAACTATACCATCAAAGACCTCAGCCCACTTCTCTATCAACTCTACCCTATTAAGGTATCCATTAAGGTTTCGCCTCATCATCTTCAGCTAAGAGATGTCAAGCTTAACTACAATGCTGTTGATGGTAACTTGCTCCTCAGTCTCTCGGAGGCTAATATGTCGCAGGCTGCACAAAACATCAAGTGGCTTTTTGATAGAGCACTTTCGGCTCTCTTGCTGATTGTCCTTTCGCCACTCTATATCATCATTGCCTATTACGTTAAAAAGTCTTCAGCGGGAGCAATCATCTACAAACAAGAACGTATAGGTTACCTCGGAAAACCTTTTACATTATATAAGTTTAGGACAATGTACGAAGATGCCGAAGCTAATGGACCGCAACTGAGTTGCAAAAATGACAGTCGTGTAACGAAGTTTGGCAAGTTCCTCCGTCGTTATCGCTTGGACGAACAGCCAGAGCTGTGGAATGTCCTCAAAGGTGATATGTCTTTTGTCGGTCCTACGCCTGAGCGAGCTTGTTACATAGAACAAATCATCAAGAATATGCCTGAGTTTGTCCTTCTGCATAACGTCAAACCTGGTATGACTAACTGGGGACTGGTACACTATGGCTATGCGAGTAGCTTGGAGGAGATCAAGGAGCGACTAAACTATGATTGGTTATATTACAATAGTATTTCTTTACGACTAGATATTTTGATTCTAGTCTATACATTAAAAATGATATTAAAGGGAGCAGGAAAATAAATGAATACTTACAAAGAGAAGCTTAACACACTATTCGAACAAATTATCTTGTGGCGTGAACGACACATCAGCGAGAGATACTTCATCTTAATCTTGAGTTTCTTGATCGGTGTTACGATGTCTTTGGCATCTTGTTTACTCAAATGGCTCATTCATAGCATTGCTCATCTCTTGCACCAAGGTACAGCCAACATCAACTACATCAACCTTATCTTGCCTGCCATTGGTATTCTGCTCAGTGGTCTCTTCGTTCGCTATCTACTCAAGGACGACATCGGACACGGTGTAACCAAAGTGCTAAGCTCTATCTCCCAACGTAAGAGCCGTATCAAGGGGCATAATATGTGGTCGTCCATCTTTGCTTCCGCAGTAACAATTGGCTTTGGTGGCTCTGTCGGAGCGGAGTCGCCTATTGTGATGACAGGTGCGGCAATTGGTTCTAACTTCGGACGAGCTTTCCGCCTAGAACAGCGTAACCTTATGCTCCTCATAGGCTGTGGTGTAGCTGGAGCATTAGGGGGTATCTTCAACGCTCCTATCACAGGCTTGGTATTCGTCATAGAAGTCTTGCTCCTTGACCTTACGATGACTTCTGTCCTTCCGCTACTCATTAGCTCGGTAACGGCAGCCGCAGTCTCATATATGTTCTCTGGAGGTGAGAGCTTGTTCCACTTCAGCTCAACAGATGTTTTTCAGGTGGACAAAATGCCATTTATGATACTACTTGGTGTCCTCTGTGGCTTGACAGCTCTCTTCTTTACGCAGACGATGTTTTGGCTAGAGGGTAAGTTCAAACGCATTATCTCATATCGTCGCCGTTTTTTAATCTCAGCGATAATACTAGGCTTGCTCATTTTCATCTTCCCACCCCTATATGGCGAAGGTTATGAGCTACTTGACTACCTACTCTCTGGTCAATATGCACGTTTGCTAGAGGGAAGTCTCTTCGAGTCTTACGCTTCATCTTTTTGGATGGTCTTCCTCTTTATGTTCGGTGTCGTAGCGTTCAAAGTTTTTGCTTCTGCCTCAACGAATAGTGGAGGAGGATGTGGTGGACTCTTTGCCCCAACGCTTTTTGTGGGAGGTATCACAGGCTTCCTTTTCAGCTTCATCATCAACTATCTTCCTCTAAATACTTTCCTTACTCATAAGAACTATGTCCTACTAGGGATGTGTGGACTGATGGCTGCCGTGATGCACGCCCCCTTGACAGGTGTTTTCCTCATAGCGGAGCTCTCTGGTGGCTATAATCTCTTCTTACCGCTGATGCTTGTCTCGATGACTGCTTTTGCTACCATTCGCATCTTTATGCCTCATAGCATTTATTCTTTGCGTTTAGCCGAAGAGGGCAAACTATTATCTCACCACAAAGACTCGGCTGTCCTAACGTTGATGAACATTGGCAACGTCTTGGAGCAAGACTTCGAGACTATCAACGCAGAGATGAACTTAGGCGACCTTGTCAAAGTTGTCTCTCGCTCACATCGTAACTCCTTCCCTGTCATCAACGAGGAAAACATCCTTATCGGTGTGGTAGAGCTGGACAGCATTCGTAATATAATGTTCCGCCCTGAGCTGTATGATGATATTTTAGTGAGGAAGATAATGATTTCGCCTAGTCACAAGATTCAAGAAACAATGTTAATGACGGAGATTATGAGGATATTTGACGACACTCAAGCGTGGAAACTGCCCGTTGTAGATAGTCAAGGGCGTTATCTAGGCTTTATCTCTAAAAGTCAAATCTTCAGCTCTTACCGACAGGTGCTGAATACTACCTTCATTGGAGACTAAAAGAGTGTGCTGTAATAAGTAAGTTCTTACACTTATAAGCAAAAAATAAAAAAGAGTGAGCTTTTCAGCTCACTCTTTTTACTTTAATAATATTAATTTCGCCAACTAAATACCACAGAAGTCCAAGATAATCTTGTCTGTGTCTTTAGATAAAGTACGGAACTCCTTATGTGCCGTTAGATATACCACGATATCCGACTTGTCAAAAGCTTCTTGATAATCCGTCAAAGCAAAATCTTTGTGCGAAGTGATGTTTGGCTCTACGATATAAACCTCCATATCCTCCACTTCCTTCATAAAGAGCTTCGTTATCAAACCCGATGGCGACTCTCTAAGGTCGTCAATGTTTGGTTTGAAGGCTAGTCCCATCATCGCCACTGCTGGCTTACGCTTATGCTCTAGCTCAAAAGAAAGAATGCTATTCTTAATCTTCTCTAGACACCAAAGAGGCTTATAGTTATTCACTTCTCTAGCTAAGCCAATGACACGTGCTTCCTCAGGATAGTCAGCTGTGATAAAGTATGGATCTACAGCAATACAATGCCCTCCGACACCACATCCAGGGGAAAGGATATTCACACGTGGGTGCTTATTAGCAAGAGCTATCAGCTCTCTGACGTCAATACCTGCCTTATCACAAATGATAGATAGTTCATTAGCGAAGGCAATCTGCACGTCACGGCTAGAATTCTCCGTAAGCTTGCACATCTCCGCCGTCTTGCAGTTCGTCGGATGTAGCTCTCCCTTAACGAACTGTCTATAGAAAGCCATAGCTCGCTCCGTAGAAGCTTCATCTAGCCCACCGATCACACGATCATTAGCTACTAGTTCGTGAATGATATTCCCCGGTAGGACACGCTCAGGACAATAAGCGATATAAATCTTACCTTTCAGTTCGGGACGCTCCGTAAAGATAAGCTCCGCCATCTTATCCGTCGTGCCAATAGGCGAAGTTGATTCAATGATATACAAGTCCCCCTCCTTGAGCAATGGAATGATTGACTTTGTCGCCGCCTCTACATAGGAAATATCTGGCTGATAGCTCCCCTTGAATGGCGTAGGCACAACGACAAAATAAGCGTCAGCCACTTCAGGAGTAGTCTTCGCCACCAGTTTGCCAGCACTGACCACCTCTCTGAGCAAGTCTTCCAAGCCTTCTTCTACAATATGTAGCTTACCTTGATTAGTCAGCTCTACTACCTTAGGGTTAATATCAACCCCCAATACCTCCACGCCACCCTTAGCGGCAATGATTGATGTAGGAAGACCGATATAACCTAGTCCAATAAAACACGCTTTCATATCTATACTATTTATTCTTTTCTGTTTTCTTTTTACCCATTTGACCTAGCCAATACTTAAAGCCAAACCAACATAAAATGTTTGCAATCAACAATCCCAAAGCATCAACACTATTTGCCAAGAAGATATTAGCTGTAATAATCAATAGAGACGAGCAAAGTATCAATACCAGTGTCTTTGATTGATTAAATCCCATATCTAAGATTTTATGATGTATATGCTCTCTGTCTGCAGAGAATGGACTTCTTTTGTGCAAAATGCGGTACACAAAAACGTGCAACAAGTCAAAAGCGATCAAGAATAGAGGAGCAAAAGCAATAACCATCCTACTCTCCACCGAGACAATTTCTAGATTAGGCAAACTATTATAAGCAATCATTGCTAAGATACTGAGCAATAATCCCAAGGTCATACTACCCGTGTCGCCCATAAAGATCTTCTGCTTCTGCTCCGCCTTGCCAAAGACATTATAATAGAAGAAAGAAATCAAAACACCCATTATACTCAGAGCAACAAGGATATAAATATACTCTTCTATCAAATACATTTCTATACAATAGACAAAAAGAGATAAGCAACTTAATCCTGAAGCCAGTCCATTAATACCATCAATTAAATTCATTGCATTAATGAAGCCAATAATAATTACAACAGAAATTAAGAAACTCTCCAAAAATGACAACTGCCCTATACCAAACAGCCCCGAAAGATTTGAAATATTAAAGCCCCCAAGGAAGATTAACGAAGCCGAAACGAACTGTCCAAAGAGCTTACTCAGTGGAGGCATATCCACCAAGTCGTCAATAATCCCCGTCAGTGAAATGACGATCAAAGCACAAGCAGCAAAAGAGAATTGTAAGACGTGCCCTGTGAAGAACCAAGGTCGCTCGTCCAAGAAGCCTAGATAGGCACTGATAGACAAGACTAAGAGCAAACTAAAAATAATGATTGGAACAAAGATGACACCGCCAAGACGGGGGATCTTCTCTGTGTGAACTTTTCTTTCATTTGGATTGTCAAAAAGATTTTTCTCAAATGAAATTCTTAGCACTTGCGGTATCAGCCACCAAGCTGAGAACATACTAAAACTAAAAATAATAAGTGCTATTATAATCCAAAAAACCATATACGTTTCATCAAAAGCCTATAATAATTCATACAAAGGTAGATATTATTTTGCAATTAGGCTCTTTTTCAGAAGAATATCTTACACAAAGCCACAAGCCGTACTTAATTGAAAATTTAAAATTTACCCATTACGCGTGGGGACGATTTTAATTAAATTATTTTCCAACTAGAAACGTTGCTCAGAAATAGCTCTTAATAAAAACACTTAACAACTTATAAAACAAGGACTTAACTTTCAATTTTCAACTTTTAACTTTCAATTAAAAAAGACCGCTCCTCACGGCTCATAAGTTTGAGCTGAGTTTTCAAAAATTGCGAGCTCAAACTTATCAAGTTCTCAGCTCAAACTTTTTTATTTGTAGGACAAACTCAGAGACTTCTCAGCTCAAACTTTTCAAACTACAGTCCCCACGGCTCGTGGGCTGAAGTGTACTGAAAAAGGTTTACAGTTTTAATTGTTAAAAACGGCATTGGTTCACACCAATTAGCCACTTTCCTAATCAGGTTTACAGCACCACACT